>Ga0114918_10001468_pt1 | contig 21092 bp, 20 predicted proteins | sample LantaG_FD_87015 | JGI IMG/M metagenome (GOLD analysis project Ga0114918, IMG submission 87015) | Deep subsurface microbial communities from Baltic Sea to uncover new lineages of life (NeLLi) - Landsort_02402 metaG | ecosystem: Environmental > Aquatic > Marine > Oceanic > Sediment | place... | reverse complement strand
GAGGCCGACCGCGCCAAGTTCCTCGAGATGATATTCGACCTAAGCCCGCAGCCTTAGATTTCCGTGGGATCAACGACCCAGGCCTTGCGGTGGGGTGGCTGTGAGATGTCGGCCCGTGTCTGTGGCTGGGTCCTACTGATTCGGACATAAGCAGCTAGAGTCAATCAAACGTCTAGACGTCACCCTGAGCGGAGCGAAGCGCAGTCGAAGGGTCTCTGGAGCGAGATTGGTCGATTTCCTTCGACTACGCTCCGGACAGGCTGCTGACGCTCCCTTCGACAAGCTCAGGGCAGGCTACTCGAAGTGACGGTTTAGTTTTTCACGTCCGGATCAGTAGGAATGTATGCGTTGGAGTGCCAAGCCAGGGAGGACCGCTATGCTACCTAAGATCGCCATCATTGGTGCTGGGACGATGGGAGAAGCCGTGATCAAGGGCTTGTTGCGCGAGGGGTTGATAGACAACGGGGACCTTGTTGCGGCAGATCCGTGGGAGGAACGCTGCGCGTATCTCGCGGAGACTTACAATATCCAGACCGTGACCGACAATGCGGCTGCTGCCCGGAGTGCCGAGATCGTGTTCCTTTCCGTGAAGCCTCAGGTGCTGGGACACGTTGTGGAGGCGCTCAAGAGGACTTTGAAGGACGGCGTGCTGGTCTTCTCGATTGCTGCGGGTGTCCCCGTGCGCAAGATCCGCGATGGCATTGGCGTGGACAGCATCATTCGGGCGATGCCCAATACGCCGGCGCAGATTGGGCAGGGCATTACGGTGTGGACGGCGACTTCCTCCGTCACGGAAACGCAGCGCGGCTATGCCATGACGATCCTGAAGGCGATGGGAGAGGAAGTCTACGTCACTGATGAGCACTATCTGGATATGGCGACCGCGCTTTCGGGCACAGGTCCCGCCTATGTCTATCTCTTTATGGAGGCGATGGTGGATGCCGGGGTGCATCTGGGTTTCTCCCGTCACGTGGCAGAGAAATTGGTCTTCCAGACGGTCATCGGTTCTGCCAACTATGCTCGCCAGTCGAATCTGCATCTGGCTGCACTGCGGAACCAGGTGACATCACCCGGTGGCACGACGGCCGAGGCGCTGTATCATCTGGATAAAGGGGGCTTTCGCACCGTCCTGTCCCGAGCTGTGTGGGCAGCCTTTGTCCGGTCGCAGGGCCTTGGGCAGGACGACTGATCTCTTCCCGGTGTAACGTTGGTGCAACAGAAAGAAGCGAGAGACTCCATGGTCCCTCGCTTCCAGTTTTATGTGTGCCAAACAAAACCGTAACGTCTACTCCGGATCACCCAGATTACCCGTCTCGGTCATAGCTATAGGAACATCGCCGCTCAGCCCATCTCTGTTGGACTATGGCAGCGTTGAATCTATACAGTTGCTGTTCTACTACTTGGTCTTGTTACAGCTTCGCGACCACCGCAGCCGTTGTTACTGCTGCAGTTCGTGAATCTGGCTCATCAGGCGAGACTTCAACCGAGCTGCCTTATTGGCGTGAATCACGTTCTTGCGGGCGGCCTTATCCAACTCGCTTGCCGCACGGGGCATCCACTGATTGGCGGTTTCGTAATCGCCGGCATCAATTGCCTCGCGGACCGTCTTCACGGCAGCTCGCATCTTGCCCTTGGTGTATCGGTTGCGTAACCACTTTCGATACGAAACACGTACTTGCTTCTGCGCTGACTGAGTATTCGCCACGCTTGCTCCTCCAAGACTGCTAAATCTCACACATCGAAGTGAAAGTATACCGTATCTCGTTGTTTTGTCCAGTTTGAACCGCTTTGACTTGCCGGTCTCTGAATCTATGATCTGGGAGTAACTTTCTTTCAGAAGGAGGATTATCTTATGAAGCGCTGGCCACTGATTCTGGTATCTGCATTGATGGTCGTGGCTGTCCTGTCGGTGACAGGCTGCCAGCCCCAGGGGAAGGCCCTGGTCGTCGGTACGTCTGCTGACTATGAACCCTTTGAGTACGTTGACGAGAGCGGCAACTATGTCGGCTTCGACATCGAGCTGATGGAGGAGGTCGCCGCACGGCTCGATATGGAGATCGAGTGGCAGGACATCGCTTTCGATGGGCTCATCGGCTCGCTGCAGAGTGACAAGATTGACGCCATCATCGCTGCTATGAGTGCCACCCCGGGGCGCGAGGAGCAGGTGGACTTCACGGAGCCCTACTTCATCGGCGCCGATGCCATCATCGTTGCTGAGGGGTCCGGCATTGAGATCAACAAGAATGAGGATATGGCAGGTTACAGGGTCGGCGTCCAGACCGGTACGATCCAAGAGGAATGGATTGACACGAATGTCGACGCCGAAGTCTCGCGCTACGAGCGGGCTGAGCAGGCAATCATGGATCTGAAGAGTGGTCGTATCGACATCGTCGCCATGGATTACTACGCCGCGTCTTCGTTTATGGCTCAGGGTGGGCTTGAGTTGGGTCTGAAGACCGAGTTCTCCGGCGAGCATATGGCGATCGCGGTTAAGGAAGGCAACACCGAGCTGCGGGATCAGATTGATGCTGTCGTCGCAGAACTGCAGGCTGAGGGATTCGTTGAAGAGCTCGCCCTGAAGTATCTCTCAGGCGAATAGATGTTGGCTACATGACGTCGGCAGTCTGGCGTTCGTTGCCCTATATGATGGGCGGCATCGGCTACACAGTGCTGATCACCATCATTGCCCTGGTGGTCGGGTTCCTCATCGGGACGCCGATTGCGTTGGCCCGTGTGTATGGCAAGCGGTCGCTGCATCTGTTGGCCCTTGGTTATACCGTCGTGCTGCGCGGCGTTCCATCGCTTGTGGTGCTGTTCATTGCCTACTACGTTCTAGCCAGTGCGGTCAACTTGCCGCCCTTTCTGGCGGGGTGTGCTGCACTGGGGATCTGCAGTAGTGCCTACCAGGCGGAGATCTTCCGGGGTGCCATTCAGGCTGTCAGTCCAGGCCAGATGATGGCTGCGCGTGCCCTGGGGATGAAACGTGGACAGGCGATCGTGAACATCATTCTTCCGCAGGCCCTGCGCAATGCTATCCCGGGCTGGTCCAACGAGGCCGCCGTCGTCGTCAAAGATTCGTCTTTGGTCTATGCCGTGGGATTGGCGGAGTTGATGCGGCGTGCTCAGCAGGTCAACGGTACCTTGCATGAGCCGCTGCTGATCTTCTTCATCACCGGTGCCCTCTACTTCCTATTGACTCTTGCGACGAGTCGCCTATTGGGTTGGGTCGAGCGCAAAACACAGATTCCCGAGATGGTGGTGGCACGGTAGCGACTGCGCACCACGGTAACCATAGATCCACCATAATACGCGGGGCGGCACCCGGCCAGGTGCCGCCCCGTTGCATTTGACTGGTGATGAATCCGGCTTGACCTACGCTTCCTCTTCCGGCTCTTCCTCTTCCAATGCTTCGTCTTCCTGCCGTGCGTAGAAGCAGAGCATCACGCTGCCGTAGGTGCGTTGATCAAAGAGGGTCAGGTTTTCCAGTTCCACGTTCTCGTATTCAATGGGATTGATCTGGACGATCACCCATCCGTCATCGTAGAGCCAGGCGGGGTTTGCATCGATGAGATACAGCGCCTGTGTCCACCATCCGCGGTATTGCGGGGGCGCGATGAAGATGTAGTCAAACGGCGTAGGTGATCGCTCAAGGTATTTGAAGACATCCGCGCGGACCAGGGATGCGCGTTTCTCCAGGTTGGTCGCGCGTAGATTGGTCTGGATGGTGCGCAGTGCAGCTGCGCCCATTTCTACCAAGACCGCCCGTTCAGCCCCACGGCTCAAGGCCTCAATGGTGACCTGGCCGGTGCCAGCGAAGAGATCGAGGAATTCCGAGTTCTTCACGTGTGAATCAAGGATACTGAAGAGCGCTGCTTTCGCTCTGTTCGTCATAGGTCGGGTACCGGGGCCCTTGACGGACCTAAGTTGTCGTCCCCGGGCTGTCCCAGCGATTACACGCATGATCAGTCAGTTCTTCCCATTCGTTGGTACAAGTGCCGGCGTCCCCTCAGCCTCGCTCGGCGCATCGGGTACGCTTGGCGTGTCATCGTCCATAGTGAGCTCCTCGATTTCGACCGTCGGCGGCGTTGGCTCTTGGCGCGCATCTGCTTGGATCTCATCCGCGGCCGGCGTTTGGCTTGGCTTGCCACCTGCTGCTCTCTTGGCGCGGTGAGAGATCGAACTCGACAGCATCGGGCCGGCAATGATGCCAATGATCCCTCCCCAGAGCAGTCCCCACAGTGCGAGGGCCAGCAGCCCGATCAATTGGGCGGAGAGCTGCTGTGCGTTGCCGGCAACAAAGACTCCGACGACGCCCGGGCCGACGACGGCGCCTTCGGGAGACAATCCCTGTCCCACTCCGTTCCATCCCTGTCCCCAGCGGCCATCAGCCAGAAAGGCCAAGCCCAGAACACCGGGAAGCCCACTGGTCAGGGCCAATGAAACGGCAGTTGCCGCATCGTAGCTGAGCAGCTTCTTGTTTGCCACGTAATGGATCAACGGGAAGAGCAGGCCGGCCAGCAGCCCGATAACCAGTGCTGCCCAGGGCGGCACAAACGGCGCGCAGGCGAGCAGCGCCCCCCATCCGGCGCCAAGCCCCAGCGATGAAAGCAGGGTTTCGGGTTTACCGGTGGCCACCCAACCATATAGCTGTGAGGTCACAACGGCCCCGGCCATTCCCAGGAGTACGTTCATGGCCGCTCGGTACCAGTCGATAGCGGCGCCGGAGACGTGGAAAGGTTGGGAAAGCCCCCATCCGAGCCACCCGATGCCCATCAGCAGTGCGCCGATGTTGGAGATAAGCGGGCCATAGTTTGAGGGCGGTACAGGATCTTTCTCTGAGTCCGGGCGATTGCCTTGTAGCAGCAGAATCGGCAGCACAATCATGCCCGGGAGCCACAGGACCAGCGCACTGCCTCCGAAGTCCACGAATCCGCTACCCAACCCCAAGGTCGCACCCAGCTGCGACAGCCACCCGCTGCCCCACATCCAGCAGGCAGCCACCGGCACGATCACAGCGCCGGTCAGAGTGCCGGTCAAAATCATAATCCAGCGGCGTGTCTGCGCCAGGGCGACGGTGACCAGAACCACAGCGGTGGCGATAAGCGGGAGGTAAGCCAGAAAGAGATCCATGATCGCTGGTGTGATATTGTCACCCGAGAGAAAGAAGCCCGCCAGTCCGACGACACCCCATCCGGAGTTGTCCGGCACCAGAGAGAGCATCGCTCTGAGCGCCTCCAGGGAAACATTCCGCGTGACAGGGTACGCGCCCCCCATATGCAGGGCGAAACCGACGGCCCAGTAGCCGATGACCGCCAGGGCCATTGCGGTGGCAGCGATCGGCGTCAGCCGGCGCGCTCGGCGGGGCGCTAATCCACCCCATACGAGCATCAGGAACCCAATGGGGATAAAGTAACCCCAGAGCCAATTGTAAGGCATCATAGCTTCGGGGAGGAGCGGCGCGTTCGGTCCCATCATCTACTCCAGACTTAAGAATGGTAGTTTGGTTGCGTGACGATTTCTGCGGGTAGCTGACCAGGATCGGTACCTGCAGACCGTACGATGAACAACATCTTACCAGACTCCCAGAGAACTGCCAAACTCAGGGCTATCGCATTTGGAGGGAGAACAAGCTCCGAACCCACGTACCTCAGGGTTCGTAGTATCCTCGGTGTGTGCCCCTGATCACTGCCACCGCGCGCACGGCGCGGCTCAGGCTGCAGAGACCCGCAAGTATAGTTATCCTGAACGGCTTGAGGAAGTTCCCTCAATCCTTCAGGAAGAGAGCGAGGGATCCTGTCCTGGGATGCGCAGACAGGTTTCTGGCAGCGTGTCATTAGTAGCGAGTTGAGTACCCAAGACCGGCGAGAGTTCGCGCTAGCACGAACTCGCAGAGTTCGCAGGATCCCGCCGCCACACGCGGTTCGTCCCCGCACACGGCGCCTTCGGAGTGTCACGAGGTCCCTCACTGGCATGGTCTGCCAGGGTCTGGGAGCACCGTTGACGCGTATACCCGTTCGGGGTGACGCGCAGTAAGCTGGTGAGCTTCAGATGTGATAGCCCTGCTGCCAGACTTTGGCCCATTTGTCGGGGAAGGCTTTTGTGGTAGAATGCTAAGTTGGGCGGTGTCGCCCAAAACACACGTGGTGGGACTGTGCGGGGGGTGCCAGCGGACGCTGGTCCCCAATCAGGAAGAACACTGCGGAGGTCCAAAACAAATCCAGGAGGTTGAGCAGCATGGCGATTGTATCGATGAAGCAGTTGCTGGAGACCGGTGTCCACTTTGGGCATCGGACACGACGTTGGAATCCCAAGATGGCCCGGTACATCTACACGGAACGGAACGGGGTTCACATTATCGATCTTCAGCAGACGGTGAAGGCACTTGAGATAACGTACGCGCTCGTGCGGGATACCGTGGCGCAGGGCAACAAGGTGATGTTTGTGGGCACCAAGCGTCAGGCACAGGAAAGCATCCGGCAGGAAGCTATACGCTGCAACATGCCCTATGTCAACCAGCGTTGGCTGGGTGGTACGCTGACCAACTGGCGGACTATCAAAGAGCGGATCGACCACCTCAAGGATCTTGAGGCGCGCCGGGAAGCCGGTGAGTTTGACCTGCTTACGAAGAAAGAGTCCTTGATGCGCGATCGCGAGATCGAGAAGCTGAATATTCGGTTGGGCGGCATCAGGGATATGGAGAATCTTCCAGGGGTCATCTTCATTATTGATGTGAAGAAGGAGGAGACCGCAATTCTGGAGGCGGATCGCTTGGGAATCCCCATCGTTGCCGTCGTGGACACGAACTGCGATCCCGATCGAGTCGACTACGTTATTCCGGCCAACGATGATGCCATCCGTGCCATTCGTCTGCTGACCTCGAAAATTGCTGATGCTGTGCTTGAGGGGCTGGCGCTACGCAAGGAAATGGCTCCGGAAGAGGAAGAGGTCTTTGCTGAGGACGAGCGGTATCTGAGTGCTGAGACTCTGGCTCGCTTGCGCCGCATCCAGTTCGAGGATGATGACGCGGACAAGGACACGGATGATGTCGTGGTCGATGATGGCGAAGACTACGACTACACAGACAGCGACGAAGACGAAACGGAGGATGAGGCATGACAGTAACTGCCGCTATGGTTAAGGAACTGCGGGAGGCGACGGCCGCAGGTATTCTGGACTGCCGCAAGGCACTTCAGGAAAGTGATGGAGACTTTGATAAAGCCGTCGATTATCTGCGTGAGAAGGGCATGGCGAAGGCTGCCAAGCGCATGGACCGCGCTGCCAACGAGGGTCTTGTTTACGCCTATATCCATGGCGGCGGGCGTATCGGTGTGCTGGTCGAGGTTAACTGCGAGACGGATTTTGTGGCGCGGACCGATGAATTCCAGGGCTTTGTGAGCGATGTTGCGATGCAGATCGCCGCGATGTCAGCTGAATACGTCAGCCGTGGCGATGTTCCTGAGAGCGTGCTGGACCACGAGCGGAGCGTTTATCGTGCCCAGGCTCTGGAAGAGGGAAAGCCCGAGAAGATCGTCGAGCGCATCGTCGAAGGCCGGATGATGAAATTCTACCAGCAGGTTTGTCTGCTTGAGCAGGACTTCATTCGCGATGAGGACTCCACGATCGAGGAACTTCTGAAGACACAGATCGCGAAGATCGGCGAGAACATCGTCATCCGACGATTCTCTCGTTTCCAGCTAGGTGAGAGCCTGGGGGGTTAACCCCCAGGCTTTTTTTCAAAGTGAGGGAGGATCGTGACTCAGTCGCTCTATAGACGCGTGATCATCAAGATTGGCGGAGAGTCTCTCTCCAACCCCGGCGGGCTTGGCATCAATCCGGCACGTGCCGAAGAAGTCGCGGCGCGGATCGCTGCGATTCATTCACAGGAGATCGAAGTAGGTGTCGTGATTGGGGCAGGAAATCTGTGGCGGGGTCTGGACGGTATCTCACACGGTATGGATCGTGTGCGTGCTGACCAGATCGGCATGCTGGCGACGGTGATGAATGCCCTGGCCCTTGCTGACGCTCTGGAACGTGAAGGAGTGGTTACCCGGGTTCAGACGGCCATTGAGATGCGAGCCATTGCCGAACCCTATATCCGTTTGCGCGCGATGCGGCATTTGGAGAAAGGACGGGTTGTCGTCTTTGGCGCGGGCACCGGGAATCCGTACTTTACTACGGACACTGCTGCTGCGCTTCGTGCAGCAGAGATCGGCGCCGATCTTCTGATCAAAGCCACGAAGGTGGATGGCGTCTATGACAAAGACCCTCACAAAGACGCGAGTGCGAAGCGGTTTGATCGTCTTACGTATCTGGACGCACTCAACCTACAGCTCAGAGTGATGGATTCCACGGCGATCACGTTGTGCATGGACAATCGCGTTCCCATTGTGGTGTTGAACTTGTGGGACGAAGACAGTCTGGAACGTGTTGTACGTGGTGAGTCGGTTGGTACATTGATCGGCGGCTGACGACGCCTGGGCACCGAGATGATAGTGACAAGCTGACCCCACTCTAGGAGGCCGAGATGATCAAAGAACTACTTTCGGAGACCGAAGCCCGCATGGCCAAGACTGTGCAGGCGTTTGAGTTGGATCTGCGGAGCGTTCGCACCGGTCGTGCATCGCCTGCATTGGTGGTGCGGGTGATGGTTGACTACTATGGTACTCCCACGCCACTGAACCAGCTATCTGTGATCTCCGCCCCAGAGCCCAATCTGCTGGTGGTTCGCCCCTACGACCCATCGTCACTTGGTGCGATCGAGAAAGCCATCTTGCAGGCGGATCTTGGTTTCAACCCAAGTAACGACGGCCGAATCATCCGCATCCTTGTCCCTCGGTTGACTGAGGAACGTCGCCGGGAGATGGTCAAGCAAGTCAGCCGGCGGGCTGAGGAATCACGCGTCGCGTTGCGAAACGTCCGCCGAGATGCGTTGGCGGATATGCGTGAGTACAAGAGTGAGGGCATCATCTCAGAGGATGATCTCAGCCGCGGTCAGGACCAACTTCAGGATCTGACGGATAAGTATGTGGCAGCGGTCGGTGATGTCGGCGATCACAAAGAGCACGACATCATGGAGATCTAAGTTTTCTGGAGTATAATAAGATCAGAATCCGCACCAGCAGGCTCGGATATCTATCTTAGTTGAGCACACCGTGCTCGTGGTTAACGTGACGGCGAGAGGGAAACCTTAGAGCCCTCTCACCGCTCTCCTCCTGTTTTCCTTCATAGAGTCAAGTGATTCAATGGAATGCGTATGAGCAAAACGGTTGAAAAGACCTATCCACCCCTCCCAAAGTTGCCCCAGCATGTCGGTATCATTATGGACGGTAACGGGCGGTGGGCACGCCAACGTGGTATGCCTCGCCTGGGAGGGCACCGTGCGGGGGTTGAGAATCTACGTCGCGTCCTTCAGGCCGGTGTCGAGTTGGGTGTGCCTGTGGTGACGCTGTACGCGTTCTCGACTGAGAATTGGCGCCGACCAGAGGCCGAGGTGCGCGGTCTTATGCGCCTGCTGGCCGAGTCGCTAGACAAAGAAGTTGACGAACTGCATAGAAATGGTGTACAATTGAGGCACATCGGGGATTTGGCTCCACTGTCTGATATCCTCAAGTCGCGAATCCAAGCGGCGATTGAACTCACGAAGAACAACGACCGTCTGGTTGCCAACATTGCCTTCAACTATGGTGGGCGCCAGGAGATCACGGCCGCGGTCCGCGAAATCGTGCGTGAGCAGATCCCGCCTGAGGATATCACAGAGGGTGTGATCAGTGCGCACCTCTATACGGCAGGCCAGCCGCAGGTTGAGCTCATCATCAGAACCAGTGGCGAGTTCCGGGTCAGCAATTTCTTGTTGTGGCAGGGCGCCTACGCTGAGTATTATATCTCGCCGCTATATTGGCCAGACTTTGATAAGGATGAATTCTATCAGGCGCTTCAAGCTTTCGGCCAACGCGACCGCCGGTTTGGCGGGGTGGGCAGTTGAGTTATCGGCAGTAACAGACGCAAGAATCAGTGGTCTGCATTGTTTTTCCCCGGGAACGCCTCATCTGACTGGGGCTTGATCTCCCCATTTGATGCCGAACTATCGAAGCATTTTTACAGTTTGCAGTAGCCCAACAGTGAACGTGTACCTCGTTTCAGCCCAGGTGCTTGTTGTCTGGTTTGGATGAGTTGCTTGTGTAATCTGCAGCCTTGGCATGCCGTTACGCGGCAGGCAGAGGTTGGCTACTGCGAATTCTCAACCCAGCAGGAGACCTAAGTTAACGAGGTCGTGCACAACTCTCCCTATGTCAGGTGTACCCCAGGCAATAGCTGGTGCTGTCAGGTATCTACTTGAATTCTGCAATTTATTGTGGGACGTAGTGGTGTAGACTTTGTCCGAAGGAGGCGCGGGTCAGTTGCTCGAGAAGCGTGTGATCAGTGCAGCCATAGTGCTGCCTCTTGTCGTGACCGTTTTTGTGATGGGTGGATGGCCATACGTACTCTTGATTGTCCTGGCGATGCTGCTAGGCGGGCTTGAGTACACGCGGATGTTTCGTCGCCTGGGTTACGCGATGAGCAGCCCCTTCCTTATGCTTCTCATCTTGGCCTGGCAGGCTGATGCTATATGGACGCTGGGAGCCTGGCAACTTCCTCTTGTAACCGTGCTTATGCTTACGGTGAGTTTGTGGGCGCTGTATCAAGCCAAGCAAAAGCCTGATCGGCACCGTGCCGTCGAGCTTTGGGCGCTGATGCTGGCCGGTGGCATGTATCTTGGTTTGGGTGGCGGCTATCTTATTGCGTTGAGAACACGACCGGATGGTCTATGGTGGCTCTTGGTGACGTGTGGCGTGGTGTGGATTGGCGATTCTGCAGCTTATGTCGTGGGCCGTCGAATTGGGCGTCACAAGATGGCGCCCACGATCAGCCCGGGGAAGAGCTGGGAGGGATATGCCGCCCAGGTGCTGAGTGGCCCTATCAGTGGGCTCCTCCTGGCGTGGTTGAGCACGCAGATCGCGGGGACTGCGCACGGGCTGGTGCTCTGGCATGGTCTCGTACTGGGGCTTGTTGTGAGCGTTTTCTGTCCCGCCGGCGACTTTCTTGTGTCGATGATGAAGCGAGAGGTCGGGGTCAAAGACACAGGCAGTCTGATTCCGGGGCATGGCGGTGTCCTGGATCGTGTGGATAGTATCCTCTGGGCCGGAATCCTTGGCTATATGTTGGCCACGCTGCTCGCTTAGGTGAGACAGTGTGATGGGTGTTGGTTGATACAGTCGCGACACGGGTGGTTAACCAGTGATCGCATTTCGAATCAGAAGACAGTTGTGGTTAGAGCGATAACCATTTAGGAGGAACAGCGTGCATCCGGAAGAGCAAGTGCAAGTTGAGGATGAAATCCGACCCGCGGAACTCATGGACGAGGAAGCAGAAATTGAGATCCCGGAAATGCCCGAGGATGAGGAGAGTGATGAGGCGGCACCGATCAGTGACAAGCAGCAGCGGGATCGGAGACAGGAATCGGAGTCCGACAGCCTTCGAAAGATGGATATGGCGGATTTGGAGCGCAAGCGATTACAGGAGCTGCGCGAGTTGGCACGCGAGTATCACGTGTCCGGCTACAGCGGTCTCAAGAAGGATGACCTTATCCTGCTGCTGCTGAGGGCAAAGGCAGAACGTGAGGGATTCAGCTTTGGCGGCGGGATTCTGGAGATCACGGGTGAAGGGATCGGGTTCCTGCGCTCCCCTCGCTATGCACCCGGCTCAAACGATGTCTATGTCTCGCAGAGTCAGATCCGGCGCTTTGGCCTGCGAACCGGTGATATGGTTGTTGGTCAGGTTCGGCCACCCAAGGACACGGAGAAATACCGCAGTCTATTGCGCATTGAGGCTGTGAATGGTATGGATCCTGAGTTAGCGAAGCATCGTCCGCGCTTCGAGCAATTCACCGCCATTTTCCCCAATCGAGCCTTCAATCTGAACACCGGGCCGCGGAAGATTACCCAGCGGCTTCTTGAGTTGGTGGCACCTGTCGGGTTCGGTCAGCGTGGTTTGATTGTCTCACCGCCCAAGGCCGGTAAGACGACCGTTCTGAAAGAGATCGCCAACGGTATTTCGCTTAATCACCCCGACGTACATCTCATTGTCCTGCTGATCGGTGAGCGTCCTGAGGAGGTCACCGATATGGACCGCTCCGTTGACGCCGAGGTGATCAGCTCGACCTTTGACGAGACGGTGGAGCATCAGGTTCACGTTGCCGAAATGGCGCTGAACCGTGCCCGGCGTCTGACCGAGATCGGGCGGGATGTCGCGATCCTGATGGATAGCCTCACACGACTTACGCGTGCCTACAACTTGGTTGTGCAGCCCAGTGGGCGCACACTCTCCGGTGGTTTGGATCCGGCGGCGCTCTACCCACCCAAGCGTTTCTTCGGCGCGGCCCGGAACATCGAGGAGGGCGGTAGTTTGACCATGATCGCTACGTGTCTGGTCGACACGGGCAGCCGTATGGATGATATGATCTACGAGGAATTCAAGGGCACGGGTAACATGGAGCTCCATTTGAGCCGCAAGCTCGAGGAGCGTCGTATCTTCCCGGCCTTCGATATTATCCGGTCCGGCACACGTCGCGAAGAGCTGTTGCTGGATAAGGAAACCCTCCGTAAAGTCTGGCTGATGCGACGTATGATCTCCCAGTTGATGACCGGGACGACGACGACCAAGGGGTACGATCTCACGGCTGCCCACGAGGCGCTGCTGCAGAGGATGCGTAAGACACGCACCAACCGGGAGTTCCTGGACGTCCTGACCCGCGACCTGGGATAATACTGTACGATGACCTGGGGGACTTCATGGTCTCCCAGGTCACTCTATTGCCTTATCTTCTTATTACTGAGATACCGACGCGCAAAGAAAATTGTCTCCCGGTGGGATAAGCGGTTGACAATCGCTATCCACCCGGTACAATTGCCGAATGCTAGATCAAGTGACAGAGCGACACCGTCCCGAACAGGGTAAGCTAAGTATTCTCTTGGCGGTGATCTTGACAAGCGTGACGCTCTTTCGTTTTGTGGAGCTGCCTACGCTCAACTGGGGGGTGCTCCAGATTCTGGGGTCTCCGCTGGGATTCACCTTCGGCGGTGGCGCTCTTCTGATGCTCCTCGTAGTGGGGCTGGTGGCCACCGGAACACTATCGATCCTTCAGGACCATCCCCTCCGAGAAACCAAGGAACGCCCACTCATTTTTTCTCTGATAACGCCCTCAATGGGGGCGCTATTGGTATCAGTGTTCCTTATCCAGGCCGCCACTTGGGCCACGTGGATGGCTACCTTGATTCTGGGTGGCGCCATTATCGGCTTCCTGGTGCATTTGAGCTATCAGGCGCTATCCCCGCGGAGTTCCACGTATCCAGGAGCCCGCACACTCCTCAACATAGTGGACTACCTGGTGGGATTTGTGCTGTTCAGTCTGATTCTTGGGCGGCAGGGACGGGCCTTGATTACCGCGCCGGGTGTGTTCTTGCTCAGCGGGTTGTTGATCCTGGACCTCCTGAGCGCCACAGGTGTTCAGACTAGTCAGGTGTTGCTCTACAGTGGTACGATCGCTGTGCTGGAGAGTGAACTTGCCTGGGTACTTGGCTATTGGCCCATCTCGACATGGATGGCAGCGACGATGTTAACGCTGGGGCTGTACGTCTGGAGCGGGATTGGTTACCAACATCTCCTTGGTCGATTGACGCGGCGTATTATCGTTGAATTCGTCGTGATCGGCCTGCTGATGTTCATTTTAGTGTTGTGGATGCGACTGTAACTTCTTCGATCCGATCGGACGTATGATGCTGTGCCAAAAACTGGAGTTACACTTGTTAGGAGCGGACCGTGGACAAGAAACCAAATGACGTAATTAAGCAGAAACTGACGCCCCGTCTGGCGCGGCTCGAGGAGTTGGCCTACAATTTCTGGTGGTCGTGGCATCGTCCATCTCGCGATCTCTTCAAACAGTTCGATCGTTCCCTCTGGACTACGACCCGACACAACCCGGTGCGGATTCTCAGGGAGACTCCTGAGGATCGAATTCAGCGACTCACGAAGGATCCTGCCTTCTTGCGGGATTTCGATGCGGTGCTGATGGAGATGGACCGGGACATCAAAGATGGTGATCTTTGGTACCGGCGAACGTACTCCGATATCTACGAACACCCTATCGCTTACTTCTCAGCCGAGTTTGGTCTACACAGCTCGTTGCCGATTTATTCGGGTGGCCTGGGGGTGCTGTCCGGTGATCATACGAAAGAGGCGAGCGATCTGGGGCTGCCCTTTGTCGCCGTGGGATTCCTCTATGAGCAGGGATACTTCCGCCAGCGCCTGGACCACAGTGGGTGGCAGGAGGCGATCTATCCGCCGATGAATCCGGCAGAGGTGGCGCTACGGCCCATAATGTCTCAGGAGAACGCTGAAGGTACTGTTCTGGTTGACGTTGGCGACCGCAAGATCCACCTCCAGCTCTGGGAAGTGGTTGCCGGACGCGCGCGCCTCTATCTGATTGATGCGAATGTGGATGCGAATGCGCCCTGGGATCGACAGCTGACCGCCCGCCTCTACGGTGGCGATCGTGAGATGCGGATACAGCAGGAGATCCTGTTGGGCCTTGGCGGGGTACATGTACTCCGCGCCCTGGGCATTGAGCCGCGCGTCTGGCACATCAACGAGGGTCACTCTGCCTTCATGGTGCTGGAACGGGTGCGTGAGTACGTCGAGCAGGGCTACAGCTTTGAGGATGCTCGCGAGCACGTGCGTGCCGGCACGATTTTCACCACACACACACCTGTGCCCGCCGGTCACGATGCCTTCGATTTCGGCCTGGTCGACAAATATTTCCACGGCTTCTGGTCGCAGCTCGGGCTCAGTCGCGACGACTTCCTGGCACTGGGCAGCCATGACTCCGGTTATGGGACCGCTTTCAACATGACCAAGCTGGCCCTCACGTTGTCCGGGCGCGCCAACGGGGTGAGCAAGCTCCACGGCGAGGTGAGCCGGCCTATGTGGCAGAATCTATGGCCGGACCGTAGAGAGCAGGATGTGCCGATTGGCCACGTGACCAACGGCGTTCATCTGCCCTCCTGGACCGGCGAGGCCATGCACCGGCTCTATCAAAAGCACATCAGCCCCGACTGGGTGCGTCATCAGGATGATCCTTTGATGTGGGCGCGCGTCGAGGAGATCCCCGACAGTGAGCTGTGGGAGGCCCATACCTACCTCAAGCGCAAGATGTTCTCCACAATCCGAGAACGGGCCCGGCAGGATTGGATCTCGCGGGCAGCTCCTCCGGAGCAGTTGCTGGCCTCGGGTATTTTCCTGGATCCGGATGCCCTGGTGATCGGATTCGCCCGCCGCTTTGCGACGTACAAGCGCGGGAACTTGATCTTCCAGGATATCGAGCGACTGATGACACTGGTACACGATCCGCGCCGCCCGGTTCAGTTCATCTTTGCCGGCAAAGCGCATCCCGCCGATGATCCGGGCAAGCTCATGATGCAGCAGATCTACAATTGTGCCCGTGATTCGAAGTTTGGCGGGCGGATCGGCTTCGTCGAGGACTACGATATGCACATTGCGCGCTATTTGGTTCAGGGCGTGGATGTGTGGCTCAACACGCCGCGGAAACCCAATGAGGCAAGCGGGACGAGCGGTATGAAGGCTGCGTTCAACGGTGTTCTGAATCTGAGCATTCTGGATGGCTGGTGGGCCGAGGCGTATAACGGACGCAATGGCTGGGCCATCGAATCAAAGGTTGAGGCCCACGATGAAGCGGCCAGGGACTGGGTGGATGCCTCCGCGCTGTACTCTGTGCTGGAGGAAGAGGTTGTGCCTTTGTACTACGACCGCGATCGTGACTACGTCCCGCGTGGGTGGGTGGAGATGATGCGTGAGGCAATCCGCACTGTGGGGCCGCAGTTCTCAGCGCGGCGCATGGTGAAGGAGTACACGGAGCGGTATTACGTTCCTGCGCTGCGAGACGTTCTGGCGTTGGATGCACCAGCTGTGAACGCGGCCAACTGTGAATAGCTGCCGCCCCAACTGGGGCGGCGTCTTGTATGGATATTAATAGACGCCCAGTTCCTGGAGGCGTGTATCATCAATTCCGAAGTGGTGAGCGATCTCATGGCGGACCACGTGCTGTACGAGGTTACGTACCTCCTCCGGCGTCCGGCACTGCAATTCAATGGGGCGCTGGAAGATGCTGATCTTGTCGGGTAGTACTAGCTCATAGTGGCGCGTGCGTCTTGTCTGGGGGACGCCTTCATAGAATCCCAGCAGCTGAGCTGGGTGCTGCCGGCCCGCCTTTGCCAACACCGTGCGGCTGGGCCAATCCTTGACCACGATGTCGACGTTGTCAAGTCGGTCGCGGATTTCTGACGGCAACCCGGCGATTGCCTCGGAGACGAGGCTTCGGAATGTAAGTCGGTCCATGGCTATACTATAGCATGATCATCCTGATCTTGATGTCTCCGTCGATTCTGCTATACTAGTGATGGGGATGATCGGTTTCGACGGGGGAGGTTGGCTGTGGGCTGCGAGCCGGGGAGGCTTCGTCTCCGTAAACCCAGAAGCAAAACCATAAATGCCAACAATATGGCAAACAATTGGGCTCCCGTCGCCGTTGCTGCGTAAGCAGTAGGCGACTAGACCCAAGACCTGACCGGGTATCCGGTCACGCCCCTTCACCATCTCGCAAACGTGGTGGAGCAAGGTGAAATAAAGTAGGCGTGCAAACTGGCAGACGCCGATAGGCCAGTCCAAGACCAATCGGCTTAGCGTGGATGGGCGTGGTCGGCAACGACCCCCGCGCAAAACTAAAATCGCCGACTACGCTTGTAGATGCTCATCGTCGAATTCTTCGGACGCGGGTTCGATTCCCGCCATCTCCACCAGCAAGGCCGGTTGGTTTGCCAACCGGCCTTCTTGTATAAGAATGGGCAGCGGCCAGGTCGTTAGGGTGATATGGAGATCCGAGAATGGTAGGTGTCGAAGAGTCCCGACTTCCCTTGTGCTGTAACCTGGCTGAAGCGATCATCTGACTGGGCTGCTGGAGGTCTCAATCAATTGGGCGTGTCATCCTATCCGAGGATCATGCTGGTAACAGGCGAGCGTCAGGTCGGCAAGACTACAGCTCTGAAGCGGGCCTTGACGATAATCCGTCAAGCCGGGGTATCTGTGTCCGGGCTGTTGACCCAACGCACCGGCCCCCACGACTTGGAGGTCTGGGAGCTTGTTACGGAGTCAGTCTATCGACTGACCGATCCATTCGATGCCTCATGTGCCTCACCTCTGGTCCACTTCAAGATGAACGCCGCGGCGATGGCGCGCAGTGCCCGTGCGTTGGCCGGTAGCTTCCCGACGCAGGTCTTTGTCCTGGACGAGCTGGGCCCGCTGGAACTTAGGCACCGGCAAGGCTGGGTGGATGTGCTGACGCTCTTGGCGCGCGAGGCCTACGTGTTTGCTGTGGTGGTCGTGCGGCCCTCGTTGGTGGGGCAAGCCGTTGTGGAGTTGCCGGTTACTATGTACTCAGTCGTACACGTCACGCCTCACAACCGCGAGGGAGTGCCGGCGTTGATAGCGAATGAGGCTATCGCTGCGTGTGGCCGGGTGGCTGCGGGACAGAGGGAGACTGACCTATGAAACCCTGGCCTGTTGTGGGGCATCAGTGGGCGGTGCAAGGACTGCGTCATGCAGTGGCACGGGATGAGATTCCCCATGCGCTGCTGATCACAGGTCCTGCAAGCGTAGGCAAACAGACACTTGCGCAACAGCTTGTCGCGGCTATGTTCTGCCGGGCCGATAACGACAAACCGTGCGGCACGTGCCTGGCATGTCGCAAACTGCGGTCCGGCAATCACCCTGACTATGTGGTGGTGGAGCCTGAGGGGTCCACGGCGCGCCTCAAGATCGATCAGATCCGCCCGGTGGAGCGCTTCTTGGCGTTAACACCCAAAGAGAGCACGCGTAAGGTTGTGCTGATCAGCGATTTTGAGCGCGCGACGATCGGGGCCGCCAACGCACTTCTCAAGACGCTGGAGGAGCCTCCCTCCTATGCGCACCTTATCCTGTTGGCGACCGATGCCGATCTTCTACTTCCCACGATTGTCTCGCGGTCCCAGCAAATCGTGCTTCGCCCATTGCCAAGCCGGTTGGTGGCCGAGGCACTGGTTTCAGAGTGGCTGGTGGAGCCCGAGCTAGCAGAGCGGCTGGCCCGAATTTCCGGTGGGCGTATGGGATGGGCGGTGCGCGCTGCGACACATGCCGAGACGTACGAGCGGATGCAGACCACGCTGGAACTGCTGGTTGCGATTCTGGGGCAGGATCTCCCGACAAGGTTTGAGACGGCCAAGGCATTGGCGGGCGAGAGCGATATGTTGCCCGAGACGCTGGAGACCTGGCTTACGTTCTGGCGCGACGTGCTGCTTCTGCACTCGCAAAATGACGCGGCACTGATGCACATTGAGCATCGTCGGACGCTGGAGGCAGTCGCCGGCGCGACGGATGTGGAGCGAACCATTCAGGTGCTGTCCGCACTGGAGCATGCGCAGTCAGCGCTGCTCTCCAACGCCAACAAGCAGCTACTAGTGGAAAGTCTGTTGCTAGGCATGCCGGTGGTAGCAGTGGCCTAGAGTGGGGAGGGCATAGTGAAGCCCGATTCGACTGCCAGACGCATAGCTGTGCGTTCCTTGCCATCGATGAGCACTTCAGTGAAGGACGGAATGCAGGCGATATCGATGTTGTCAAGTTCCAGGTAACCTCGGGCAATGGCAATGGCCTTCACTGCTTGGTTGACAGCGCCTGCTCCGATTGCCTGGACGTCGACCCGCCCTCTTTCCCTGATGATTCCTGCGATTGCTCCTGCAACGGAGGTCGAGCGAGAGTTAGCCGCGACTTTGACCAAATCCATGTGAGCCTCCTCGTGTGCAGCTTTGGACACCCAGTCAAACTCATGATACAGTTAATGTTGTTCTTCGGCAAGTAAACGTGCTTGCCTCTAGTGGGGACGTCAGTAACACTGACCTTTGCGTATCCGTAGATCACGGTTTGGGTTTGTTTCTATACCCAAACCCGAGACTTGCCACGTTGGTTTGAGCAAGTATAATGCGCGGCGCTAATGAGGTCGTTCGGAGGGGGATGGTGTCTTGATGATCCATGTAATTGGGGTATTGGCCTATGGGCGCTAGACGGCTCCACGTACTGGTTACAAATGACGATGGCGTCGATGCACCCGGCATCGACGCGCTGGCGACGGCCCTTGGTGACGTCGCCAGGGTCACGGTGATTGCCCCCGACCGCAACTGGAGTGCATCCGGACACGTGAAGACGATGCATCGCCCATTGCGTGTGCGTGAAGGTCGGTTGGCCGGCGGGGCCCCAGTCCTGGTCACAGATGGCGCCCCCTCAGATGCCATCGCTCTGGGCCTACTGGGCGTCGTGCCCGACCCGGTTGACATGGTGATTGCCGGCATCAATCGTGGCGCGAATTTCGGCCACGATATTACCTACTCCGGCACGGTGACGGCCGCCATGGAGGGTGTCATCGGAGGAGTGCCGCCATTTGCAGTCTCTCTGGACACTTACAGGAGCGGTGCGGACTACTCGGTTGCCGCGGACTTCGCAGCATATCTGGCGCAAGTTGTGGCCCGGCGGGGTCTGCCGGATGGCGTCGTTCTGAACGTTAACGTGCCGAATCTGCCGCTATGCGAGATTCAAGGGGTGCGCGTGACGCGGATGGGGCGGCGGGTGTATCGCGACGCACTGGTCGTGCGAGAGGACCCCTCTGGTACACCCTACTACTGGATTGGGGGCGATCCTCCCACCGGCGTTATGGAGGATGGGACCGACTTCGCGGCGATTGCACGCGGCTACATCTCGGTGACGCCCATCCACTTGGACTTCACGGCCTATGATCTCCTACAACCGCTGGCGGAGTGGTCGCTCGAAGACTGGCGGTGAGTCGTGTATCGTTATGTCATTGCCTATAAGCCGTTCGGGGTGTTGAGCACCCGCCAGCGAAGCTCCGTAGGCCATGAGAACCTGATCGGTATGGGTGTTCCCGCTGATCTACAACCGGCCGGGCGGTTGGACCTGGATAGTGAAGGGCTGCTGTTGCTGACCGATGATGGGCAGACGCTGCATCGCCTTACGCATCCTGACTTCAACCACACCAAGATCTACAATGTGCTTGTCTTGGGGCAGCCCGGGATCGAAGCTCTGACGCTGTTGCGCGAGGGGGTCGGGATCAAGCTAGGCCGAACTCAGCCGGCCGATGTGGAGATTCTCTCCGGTGAACCCCCGCTTCCCCCTTTTCCCAGGCCACTGCCCTCCCCGGAGAAAACGTCCTGGCTGCGCATTGGACTTCGAGAGGGCATGAACCGCCAGATCAAGCGAATGACGGCTGCGGCGGGGCACCCTACGGTGCGTTTGGTTCGGGTGGGAATCGGTCGTGTGGCACTCACGCCGGACCTGGTGCCTGGTCGGTGGCGGGATCTCAGCGCTGTTGAACGCACTGCATTACTTGCCGATGTGTGGCCGCGGGGGCGGCGTACACTTCGACATAGGTAAGTTTCCCTCTGGAGGTCCTTGTGAAGCTATCAGTGATTATCCCGGTATATAATGAGATCGAAACGATTGAAGAGATCGTGGGTCGTGTGCGAGTGGTTCATCTCGACGTTCCTATCTGGTCGGACCACGCCAGTGAGGCTGTGACACATCTTGATCGCGAGATCGTTATCGTTGACGATGGGTCTACCGATGGCTCACGCGATTATCTGGATACCCTCCGCGACGAACCCGACGTGGTGATCGTCTTCCATGAGAGAAATCAGGGCAAGGGCGGTGCGGTCAGGACCGGACTGGAGACTACGACCGGGGATATCTGCTTGATACAGGACGCCGATCTGGAATACGATCCGCGCGACTATGTCAAGCTTCTGCAGCCGATTCTGGAGCACCGCGTGCAGGTGGTCTACGGATCACGATTTCGCGGTGGCTCGTCCAAGGCGATGTTCTTCTGGCATATGTTGGGGAACCGAGGGCTCACATTTGTGACCAATCTTCTCTACAACACGATCCTG
>Ga0114918_10001467_pt1 | contig 21093 bp, 25 predicted proteins | sample LantaG_FD_87015 | JGI IMG/M metagenome (GOLD analysis project Ga0114918, IMG submission 87015) | Deep subsurface microbial communities from Baltic Sea to uncover new lineages of life (NeLLi) - Landsort_02402 metaG | ecosystem: Environmental > Aquatic > Marine > Oceanic > Sediment | place... | reverse complement strand
TTTGCCGAAGCCCACGATACAACAATCACGGAAGATCCAGGCGTTCCCTACTATGTTGATGTGAGTGTGCCAGGTCAACCCATGGCCAAAACTGGTGGGCGCGGCATGACTGCTATCGTGCCCAGCGGACTTTGGAAAGAAATCACACCAGACATTGAACAAAAAGCCGATCGGCAAGGTTTCCGCAAAGTCACGCTGGAGTTTGCAGGCAAGACTTTTTTTGGATTGGAAGGCGGCGATAAAAAACTCGGCAGCAAAATAATTGTAAGTCCCAAAGATTATGAATTTTTATCTGCTGCACAAAAAACCACACGAACCATGCCCATGCGACCTGGACAACCCAAAGGCATGGATGAAAGCGCAGCCATCGCAGCTCGGGCACGTGGCACATCGGAAACTCCGGCAAAAGACACTGCCACTGAAGACGTACTAGCTACCATGAAACGCAGGCTGGGTGACTATCTCCAGGACGTGGCCACTGCCATAAAGAAGGATCCCGACCTCAAAGATCGGATGCCAAAAGACATCGATCAGATCCGGTCCGTGAAAACTCTCCACACCAACGACGGCCACGAGATCAAGATAACCGGCAATGAAGATGACGGCTTCCGGGTGTCTATCAAAAATAAACAAAGCAACACCAAATTCCCCAATCTCGACGAAGCCACTATGGCCGTGGAGATGTTCTGTGCTCGCCGCCGGCAAGCCAGCCAGCCCCAAGATTACATAGAAGAAGCCTGACATGATATTCACTGACCTTTTCAACAATGATCAAAAAATAAACGAAGCCATGAAGCCCAGTGACATGCCTCCCAGCATGCGGCAGCAACTGACCATGCGAGACATCGAAGCCGAGCGGCCTGCAGGTGCGTTCCGTTTCCGGGTGACCTTTCCGGATGGCCATGCCAATGACTACATGACCTTTGACGCTGCACAACAGGCCGCAGAACAGGATCAAGGTCGCATCACCCGTCTCAGCGAAACACAGAAAACCGCAGTGAAAGGCACCAAGGGCGGCAACCCCAGGATTGAACGCATCTTGAAAATGCTCAGGACCAACAATCCCCAGGCGCAGAACGATCTTGAAGCCTTGATACTGGACTTCCGCGGCCAACAGGCACAGGATCGCTCAGACATCCTGCGCCTGGACATGGAAAATGATGCCGAAGAGGCCGACATTGAACGCCTGGAACAGATGTTGGCGATATTGAAACAACGCAAGGGCAGCGCAGCAGTGACAGAGGATGATCGAGATGCGGAAATGCAGGACTTCCTGGCACGTGGTGGCAAGATACAACAGGAGCCAGGCCGAATGCCCAGACTGGGCGCACGACTACGACGCCAGGGCAGCCGACACATTGGGCAAGGTCGTGAGCCGCGGGCCGGGCAACTGTCTGGACGTGGCGCCAATGTCAATGTGCGCGGTGGCAAACCCGTGGTCACTGCAGAGGGCCTACAGCCCGGCGAATACCACGTGGCCACTGTGACCCTGGATGATGGCTCTGTGAAACGCGTGCGCATCACCGCAGACGAAGGCTTCCGCGATCGCATCCACCGACATTTTGCACTCCAGGACCGTGAGGTCCTGGACATAGATGTAGATTACGCAGTGCGGTCAGATTTGGAAGAACAAAAACCTTCATTCACTGGCGCGCCTGCTCGACCACAACCACAGCCTGTGAACCCCAGTAGCCCAATGCTGCCGATTGCACCCGGCAGGCCCACCATGGTAAACAAGCCCATGCAGGAGGCCAAGAAGAAGCCACAACCCACCAATCCCGAACTGTGGAGCAGAGCCAAGGCCGCTGCACGCTCAAAGTTTGATGTCTGGCCGAGTGCATATGCATCGGCCTGGGCTGCCAAATATTACAAATCTAAGGGCGGTGGCTGGCGAATGGGCAAAGCAAAGAAAAAAGATTGATATTACTGTAGGCTTGTGCCTTTGTTCCAAGGCACATTGCCTTTCTTGACTCCTGAATTTGACAATTGCGGAGCATCTGCTTTTGTCAATCCTTTATTCCACGGTACATAATTTTTTCGAGACTGCCTGGCAGAGGCTAAATTTTTGGCCACTCTATGATCATCCTTGGTCAATCCTTTGTTCCACGGCACAGAGCCTTTTACACCTTTGTTCCAGGGAATCTTGCCTTGTTTTGCCGCACTCATTTTTTGTCTGGTCGTTTCTGATATTTCGATACGTCCATTACCTCCAGGATTCATATTGTAGCCGTAAGGTCCCATGGCATTGTGTTCTCTGATAAATCTATCTTCCATTTCACGGAAGACAAAATTTTTATCAGGGTGTTGGAAAATTACTTCAAATAAAAAATTTTCTATGCCGTGTTTGGCCATGGCCTTATGGATGTTCTGCCCACTGCGCAACCGTTTAGACTCAGTTTTATGACAAGCCCATCTGCTTTTTGGATTTTTTGTATAACCAATATAGTTTTTGTGATTGATTTGATTTGTGATTTTATAGATATAATACATTATGATCTCCTTGTTTGTATTTATGTTAGTGGCAAATGCATTTGCATTGGCACCGGCCAATCTTAGATACACTAAATATTGTCATGAGAGCCGGTGAATTTGTTTCTGAGAAGTGGAGCAAAAAATACAAGCGTTCGATTAACTGTGATCGCCCGCGCGGATTCAGCCAGCGTGCGCACTGTGCCGGTAGGAAAAAAACCTCAGAAGAACAACTGGCCGAACTCAGGTTCCGTGGCAGTGAATGCACCCAGGACTGTTCGGGCCACCGAGCCGGTCATGAATGGTATGGCCGGAACGGTCGAACCCCGGTCACGCTGAGCCCCAGTTTCAACAAAGGTGCGGCCATAGCAGCCGCGGGCCAATAGCATGACATTCCTAGTGGCCAATGTGCCTCCCATCAAGTGTTTTGTACGACGTGAGTTCCTGTACAATCACGAACAGGGGCACGGCGAACTGGAACCCTGCTACTGGGTCACTGCAAAAGCCATCAAGGGCCAGGCCTTCCGCATAGAATGCATGCTCACAGACTACGGCGCACTGTATGACAAGCTGCCCATATCTGCCTATGTGTGGAAGATACCAGAGTCTGGTCACTATCACGATCTTGACCATCTGCAGATCTGGGACTGCCTGGGCTATGACATGGCCGTGATCGAAAAGTCAAACCTGCGCGGACTCAAGGTCAAATACTACGGCAAAGATCGTGAGTTCCATTTTGGTCAGTATCTGTTCACAGTGGACTTCGCGGCTCCGGACCACAACTGCCTGGATGTTACCTTCACAGAAGGTGTGCAGGAACACAAGAGCTACAACTTCATACGCCTGGACAACGGGCAGTTTGCCTGCCAGCCCAACAATCGCTGCCTGTGGTACGACGTGAGCCTGGTGCCGGCTGTGTTGAAAACGCCGGACTTCCGCATACCCACTGAAACATACTCCGTGGAAAACCGTGCCAAGTGGTCAGCAGGTGGTGACAATGCCTGGTTCTATCGCGGCACAGACACACTATAAATATGCCACAGGGAACCATTGACCATGCGAGCACGTGAGTTTATAATGGATGCTTATCAGGGCGGACTGCGCAAGTGGTTCCGCCAGAAATGGGTGAACATTGGCCGGAAAAAGAAGGGTGGCGGGCACCCAGAGTGTGGTACCTCAGGAGACAAGCGTGGGTATGCAAAATGTGTTCCAGCAGCAAAAGCTCGCTCTATGTCAGACTCAGAGAAGAAGAGTGCAGTGGTACGAAAGCGCCGAGCGCAGAGCGCAGCAGGCCGTGCAGGAAAATCCTCTGGAGGAAGTGGTCAGGCTCCGATACGAGTATCAACAGCGCCAAAGAAATGAACCCCAGCGCTAAGCCAGACACAACAGATAGCGCAGTGTATGTGTATGAATCACCGGACTCGGGAGACACTGTGTATCGCCGGCGAGCCGGCACCAATCATCGCGAGATCGTAAAAGAAGGTCCCATGCGGCAACGCATGCTGCGCAGCCAACTCTGGAGAGACATATTCCAGTCTGCCGAAACTGATCCTGAACTTACTCACATGCTGGAGCAGGTACAAATCTACCATGCTCTCAAGAACACCACCTTAGGACCGTAAGGTTGCGTGTGGGCGGCTGCTGCCCGGTGCACAGGAATCGCTACCCTTGCGCACTCAGTGAGCATATATACCACTATGAACAAATATCAAGTTGCTGACATCACACTGGCCGCATGGGGCCATAGAGAAATTGCCATTGCTGAGACTGAAATGCCGGGCCTCATGGCAGTGCGAGACAAATATGTGGCCGAACAACCACTGGCTGGCGCCCGCATCGTGGGCAGCCTGCACATGACCATCCAGACTGCTGTGCTGATCAAGGTCTTGGTGGCCTTGGGCGCAGAAGTGCGCTGGAGTTCCTGCAACATCTTCTCCACACAGGACCATGCTGCCGCTGCCATCGCTGATCTTGGCATTCCGGTATGGGCCTGGAAAGGTGAGACCGAAGCAGAATACTGGTGGTGCATCGATCAGACCATTGCGGGCTGGCAACCCAATCTCATCCTTGATGATGGTCATGACCTCACAGATCGTATCTTCACCCGGTATCCCGAACTGGTGCCGGGCATCCTGGGCGTTAGCGAAGAAACCACCACGGGCATCCTGCGATTGCGCGAACGCGCTCACCGTGGCGAACTGCCCATACCAGCCATCAATGTCAACGATTCTGTCACCAAGGCCAAGTTTGACAATCTTTACGGCTGCAGAGAAAGCCTAGTGGACGGCATCAAGCGCGCCACTGACGTGATGATCGCAGGCAAGGTGGCCGTGGTTGCTGGCTATGGCGACGTAGGCAAAGGCTCCGCACAGGCCCTGCGTGCGCTCTCAGCCCAGGTCTGGGTCACCGAGATCGATCCCATCTGCGCCCTTCAGGCCGCCATGGAGGGCTACCGGGTGGTCACCATGGACTACGCCTCGGACCGGGCCGATATCTTTGTCACGGCCACTGGCAACATCGATGTGATCACACGAGCACACATGGACCGGATGAAGGACCAGGCCATCGTGTGCAACATCGGGCACTTTGACAACGAGATCGACGTGGCTGCTCTTGACGATCTTACCTGGGAAGAGATAAAGCCACAGGTAGATCATGTGATCTGGCCCAATGGAAAAAAGATTATTTTACTGGCTCGAGGTCGGCTGGTGAATCTGGGCTGCGGCACTGGACATCCCAGTTTTGTGATGTCAACATCGTTCACCAACCAGGTGCTGGCCCAGATCGAACTGTTCCAGAATCATGGTCAGTATACGGCCGGCGAGATAGCGGTTTTGCCAAAACATCTCGACGAAGAAGTGGCGCGGTTGCATCTTGCCAAGATAGGTGCTACACTAACTGAACTGCACACCACACAGGCTCAGTACATCGGTGTTGATGTTGCTGGACCCTACAAATCTGAATCATATCGTTACTGAGGATACACATGGACAATCGAGATTTTTCAGCAGAACAAAAGGCCAAACTTATCCAAATTATCAATGAAGGCATGCAGGTCATGCACGAGATTGAGACCTTGAACGGCGGTCTGAGTGACACGGTGAAGGCCATCGCAGAAGAAATGGAAATCAAGCCCAACATCCTGAAAAAGGCCATTCGCCTTGCTCACAAGGCCGAGTTTGGCAAGGAGCAGGCAGACCACGCCTTGTTGGAAACTATCCTGACCACTGTGGGCAAAACTCTTTGATCACGGAAACCGATTGGCGAGGACAATGGGTGAATTCTATTTGTATCATACATGAGTGGGCCAAGTCTGCTAATCAAAAACTGAGTAATGACGCCGTAATTAGTGTGTATCTTGAGGACGCAGCCAACTTGGATCATCTCCGAGATATATCTTCAAGATACAAAAGAGTCTACGTGATTTCTGAACACACGATTAACAATCAATGGCCCAATGTATCAATTTACAGTTTACCAAATGATTTTTATGGTGCTTATTACATACCAAAGATAGCAACCGACGGGGTGATCAAAAAAGATTTCAACTGTTTTTTAAATCGTACTGATCCAATTAGACAATCTTGGTTTTATCTGTTGCACTCACGAGGATTGTTAGATCATAGCTTTGTGTCTTTTAACATGCATCAAAGGCGAGGTCTTTGGTATCCCAGTGATGATCCTTTGGAAACATTTGACTATTGGCATAAAGAATTTCTTTCTTCGTTTGATAACATCAAAGAGGATATAAAACAAATAGTTCCTTACAAAAATTTCATTGATGAAGATAATCTTTGTGAAATAATTTTGTCTACCAAATTTAGTATCATAGTTGAAACTTATTTTGAAAGAACTGATTGCCAGGTATTTTCTGAAAAAATGTGGAGGGCTATACAACTTCCTAGACCCTGGTTGTTGTTTGCGGCCACTGGATGTGTGCAACGATTGAGAGATATGAGATTTGATGTGTTTGATGATTATGTTGATCACAGTTACGATCTATATGATACCTCAAAAACATGTGTGAATCGTCAGGAAGCCATTTTGTCTGAGACCCAAAGATTGATAAATTTAGATATCACTACGAAGATATTAGATGATTGGCAACAAAAAGCACTGCACAATAGAAACATAATGAAAACCTGGGCAGACTCATGGCACAGCAAATGCAGGATGCCATTTGATCAGATATTGAAACTTGAATCGTGCAATTAAATTATTTCAAAATTTTCGCAAGGATGTAGAACTGGAAAATGTTTAAGGTTATAGGAAAAGGCCCTTATTGTGCAATATCATATGACAGTCTTACTTTTAAAGATTTAGAATTCTATCTTTTATCCCAGGGGAAAACTCTGTGTAGACAAAATCCAGATGATTTTTTGGCATCATCTGGAAATACTGATGTGTTTTATATAAATCTAGTGACTAAATTTCCGTTAAGAAAACAAATTAGCCAACACCTGGATTATTCCCAATTACATAGATTTAGTGTTCTTCCGGAACAGACTTATATCAAAGACGGAATTTTTGTTTATCCTGGCACAATCATTAATACAAAGTGATGTGATAATCCACAGCAATTCGTTGATAGCACACGGGGCGGAAATTGGACAAGGCAGTTTTATCAGCGGACAAGTAACCGTATGTGGAAGTAGTCGAATTAAAAATTATTGTTGGATAGGTGCAGGAACCATAATAATAAACAACGTATCGGTGGCCGAAGGAACCTCAACTGCGGTCAAATCATTGATCATCAAAGATATCATCCAGGAAAATACGCATTACAAAAAAACATGTTAATTTTTAATCATGTGTTTGATATTTTATTAAATAACAATCACTTCGCCTACGTCACAGGCATGAATCACGGCTAGTGGGCCATAAGCCACAGGAGAAATAGTTTGTCATATATCGACGCACTCTTCGATCGAGATCGAGATCGCATACACATAGTGGGTCGCCGAGACGGTGAGCGCTACTTTGAAGAGCACCCTGCCAACTATGTGCTGTACTATGACGATGCCAGAGGCCGGTTCCGATCGATCCATGGCACGCCAGTGGCCAGATTCTCCACACGCAACTCCAAAGAGTTTCGTCGAGAACAGGCCATGCACAAAGGCAAGACTCTGTATGAAGCCGACATAAATCCCATATTCCGTTGCCTGGCCGAAAACTACCAGGGTCAGGACGCTCCTGCCTTGCACACTGCATTCTTTGACATTGAAGTGGATTTTGACCCAGAGCGTGGATTCAGCCGGCCTGAAGATCCGTTCAATGCCATCACGGCGATCTCAGTGTATCTGGCGTGGTTGGATCAGTTGGTTACCGTGGTGCGGCCGCCCCGACACATGACACAGGCCACTGCCCAGGAGATTGCAGCCGAATTCCCCAATACCTTTGTGTGCTGGGAAGAACAGGAACTGCTGGATACCTTCCTAAATCTCATCCAGGATGCTGATGTGCTGTCGGGCTGGAACTCCGAGGGCTATGATATTCCTTATACCATACAGCGCACCACTCGAGTGCTGTCAAAGGATGACACGCGCAGATTCTGTCTCTGGGATCAGATGCCCAAGCAGCGCACCTTTGAGAGATTTGGCGCCGAAAACATCACGTTCGATCTCGTAGGCCGTGTGCATCTAGACTACATGCAGCTCTACAGGAAATACACCTACGAAGAACGCCACTCATACAGCCTGGATGCCATACTGGAGTACGAAGAACTGGGCAGCAAGACCCGGTTTGAAGGCACGCTAGATCAGCTCTACAATCAGAACTGGAAGACCTTCATCGAATACAACCGGCAAGATGTGCGTGGACTGGCCGACATTGATCGCAAACTGCGCTTCCTGGATCTGGCCAACACCCTGGCCCATGAGAACACTGTGCTGCTGCCCACCACCATGGGTGCAGTGGCTGTGACCGAGCAGGCCATCATCAACGAAGCACATGAACGTGGCATGGTGGTGCCGATGCGACAAGAGCGCCTCACAGACGACGCCACCCAGGCCGCTGGTGCCTATGTGGCCACACCCAAGAAAGGCATGCACGACTGGGTTGGCAGCATTGACATCAACAGTCTATATCCGGCCACGATCCGCGCTCTGAACATGGGACCAGAGACCATCATGGGCCAACTCCGGTCCACCATGACTGATCACTACATCGCGGATCGACAGCGCAGTGGCAGCAGTTTCGCCGCGGCCTGGGAAGGCTTGTTTGGCACCCTGGAATACACAGCCGTGATGGAACAACAACGCGGCACAGAGATCACCATAGACTGGCGAGATGGGGCAGAATCTGTGCATTCCGCTGCGGAAGTGTGGCACATGATCTTTGACTCAAATCAGCCCTGGATGATCTCCGCCAACGGCACCATATTCACCTATGAGATCGAGGCCGTGATCCCGGGCCTGCTCAAACGCTGGTACAGAGAACGCCAAGACATGCAGGCCCGCCTCAAACAGTGCACCACGCCGCAGGAAGAACAGTACTGGGACAAGCGCCAGTTGGTGAAAAAGATCAACCTGAACAGTCTCTACGGTGCCATACTGAATCCTGGCTGCAGATTCTTTGACCGGCGCATCGGACAGAGTACCACGCTCACAGGTCGTGCCATTGCACAGCACATGGATGCTCACGTGAACGAATGCATTACTGGCCGGTACGATCATGTGGGTGATGCCATCATCTACGGAGACACAGACAGTTGCTTTTTCTCAGCCTGGCCTGTGCTGCGTGAAGAAGTGGAGGCGGGGCGCATGACCTGGAGCAAAGAAACCTGCATCCAGCTCTATGACAGCATCGCGGAACAGGTCAATCAGAGCTTTCCTGGCTTCATGGAACGAGCCTTCCATGTGCCACGCGAGATGGGTGAGGTCATCAGAGGTGGTCGAGAAGTGGTGGCCAGCCGAGGCCTGTTTATCACCAAGAAACGCTATGCTGTCATGATCTTTGATCGAGAAGGTCGGCGCCTGGACATCAACGGCCGCCCGGGCAAGGTCAAGGCCATGGGCCTGGATCTCAAGCGATCAGACACTCCCAAGGTCATCCAGGACTTCCTGAGCGAGATCCTGGATGACGTGCTGACTGGCACTGACCGCGAAGCCGTGATCGAAAAGATCCGCACATTCAAGTATGCGTTCGCAGAACGTCCGGGCTGGGAAAAGGGCAGCCCCAAGCGCGTGAACAATCTCACGCTGTACATGAAAAAAGAACAGCGCGAAGGCCGCGCCAACATGCCGGGTCATGTGCGTGCAGGCATGAACTGGAACACCATGCGCCGCATGAACTCCGACAACTACAGCATGCAGATCGTGGATGGCATGAAGGCCATCGTGTGCAAGCTCCGACCCAATGCCCTGGGCTGGACCTCCATCGCCTATCCCACCGACGAACTGAACCTGCCGCAGTGGTTCCGTGAGCTGCCGTTTGCAGATGCCGAAATGGAGGCCACCGTGGTGGACCAAAAGATCGACAATCTGCTCAGTGTGCTGGACTGGGATCTGGTGTCAGCCACCAACACCGAAAACACCTTCCAGAATCTCTTTGATTTCCAATGAAACTGCGTGAATTGGTACGCTATCTTAACTGCCTAGACGCCGAATCCTTGCCGGATGCGGACAGGATCTGCGATGACGTCCTGGGCGAACTGAACCGAGTGGTGTTGGAAGGTCAACCCCGGCTAACTGCACGCATTGCCGAACTCGCACAGGATCGTGAGCACATGCATGTAGCCATTGCAGCCTTCCGTCAACACATCCTTGACACACGGCAGGACGTCATGGGCCTGATCGAGGGTCTGCAACCTGGGTATTTTGCGGCCAGTTACAAGCTGCATGGCGAAGAAATGCTGCGTGATTCCGATCAGCACATCCTGGATCGTAGACCTGTGCTGACCGAATCCGTGAAGCACTACCTTACATCGCGCATCAGTCTGCACAGCGACTGGCATCATGCAGGCATGGTGATCAGACCTGGCCAGGGCGAATGGCTGCCCTTGCTGGTGGGCAGTGATCCACTGTATCTCGTGGACATCCGATCCAGCCTGTTGGACACAGCCACTGAGCAGTTCACGCCGGAATACCAGCGGCGGCTGAGAAGATATGTGCTGCGTGAAAGCGACAGTGAGGGCTTGGTGCTGCGTGACCTGCCCGATCATCAGTTTGGATTCTGCCTGGCCATGAACTTTTTTGAGTTCAAACCGTTTGAACTGATCCGTCTGTATCTCACAGACATCTATCGCAAACTCAAGCCCGGTGGAGTGCTGGCCCTGACATTCAATGACTGCGACCGCTGGGGCGGTGTGGACTTGGCCGAACGCAACTTCATGTGTTACACGCCGGGCACCATGCTGATTGCTCTGGCCGAAAGCCTGGGTTTTGAGATCCAGCAGCGCTGGAACATAGACAATGCTGTGACCTGGTTGGAGATGCGCAGACCCGGTGAACTTGTCAGCCTGCGTGGTGGACAGAGCCTGGCCAAAATTGTTGCAAATCACTAAAACGATCTATATAGTAGTATCAACCAATGGAGAAACTGATGAGAGACTATTTGCTGGACCTTGTGGAACACACACATGACCTGGGCTGTATTGATCTGGTGAAAATCACCGGCACTGACCGAGAAACTGTCATCGATGGCATCGCTGAAGATCGATCCGTGGTGGTGCAGGGGCGCTTCCTGGCGCCTGTGGCAGACTGGATCGGCACCTTTGGTATGCCTAACTTGACCAAACTCAAGATCCTGCTGAACCTGCAGGAATATCGAGAGAATGCCCACATCACGGTGCGGCGCCAGGATCGCAACGGCGAACCCACACCAGTAGGCCTGCACTTCCAGAACGCAGCAGCAGATTTCCGCAACGACTACAGGTTCATGACCGCAGAGATCGTGGCAGAGAAACTGAAAACTGCCCGGTTCCGTGGAGCTAACTGGCACATCGAGTTTGAACCCACTGTGGCCGGCATCCAGCGGCTCAAAATGCAGGCACAGGCCAACGCAGAAGAGTCCAACTTCCAGACCAAGACCGATGCCGGCGATCTCAAGTTCATGTTCGGTGATCACAGCACACACGCAGGTGAATTCGTGTTCCATCCTGGCATCACGGGCGAACTCAAGCGGGCCTGGACCTGGCCGATCAAACAGGTTATATCCATCCTGGATCTCACCGGTGACAAGACTGTGCGCATCTCCGACGACGGCGCTGCCCAGATCACAGTGAACTCGGGCATCGCGGAATACAACTACATCCTGCCTGCACAAAGCAAGTGATATCAGCACTGCAAGGACGTGGATTTGGTCATGGATCAGGAGTGCTCAATCCCACACGTGATCGTTTCATCATCAATGTGCCAAAAAATGCCAGTAGCTTTCTTCTGGATTGGAGTCGGCGGCATGGATGGCACGCGGCCTTGGCTGAAAATCACAGCGATACAATCACGGAGATAATCGTGATCCTGAGAGATCCTATCGAACGATGGATCAGTGGTATCGCACAATACATAAACTCCTATATCCTAAGTGTGCATGGTCCCAATGGTCCGATATTTCCCGGTGAATTATGTACCAAGTATGATTATGGTATGGATGCCAGGACATTTATCGATCAGTACACAGATGTAACAGAAAGATTGTTTTTTGATGTGATCAGTAGATTTGATGATCATGTATGGCCTCAGCATGAAATCATCAAAGATATACTTCCCGAAGTTCCGCACAAATATTTCATGCTAGACCATGAGTTTGATCAAAAAATACAGCAGTACCTTGGCTGGACACCAGCAACAGGGTTGGATCGCAATCAGGGATCTGCCAACGATGACAATGCACTACTGCAAAATTTTTTCCGCGAACGATTAACACAACGTCCGGAATTACAGGAAAGATTACGTAGACATTATTCAGATGATTATCTATTGCTATCCTCGATGCAGACATGATTGAGCAACACGATCTTACTCAAAGTCAGCAAGACTATGCCATATTCCTGCCGGCTATCAGTTCGTTCTATGCATCCTACATAGGACGTCAACGCAGCACCGAGTATGTGCCCAAGAACCGCATGCCGGCTGCCATGCCTGACATGGAGGCCCTGAACTGGCTGAATCCACAGCGGGGTCTGTTCCCCTATCGCTGGAGCCTGTACTCAGCAGGACATGCCAATCTGGATCTTGCGAAACCGGATGCCAAAGAAGACATGGTCAGAAACCGTGATGCCAACACCGTGATGCTGGCGGACTCAGGCGGTTTCCAGATAGCCAAGGGTGTGTGGCCCGGACGCTGGGCAGACTTCACTGATCGCAAAGCAGAAGCCCAGCGCGAGAAGGTGTTGAAATGGCAGATGGGCATTGCCACCCATGGCATGACCATGGACATACCCACCTGGACCTTCCGCGATCCTGTGGCCGCGGCTGCCTGCGGCATATTCTCCTATGAAGACGCTGTCAGCGCCACACAGTACAACAACGAATTCTGGATCGCCAATCGCTATGGCGAAACCAAAATCCTCAATGTGCTGCAGGGCGGCAGCCACAGTGAAGCGGATCGCTGGTACGACGCCATGAAACACTACTGTGATCCTCAGCGTTATCCAGATCGTCACTTCAATGGCTGGGGCATGGGCGGACAGAACATGTGCGATGTGCATCTGGTGTTGCGACGCCTGGTGCATCTCATACACGATGGACTCTTGGAGCCTGGTGTGCATGACTGGATGCACTTCCTGGGTACCTCACGACTGGAATGGGCAGTGCTGCTCACTGACATACAGCGCGCTGTGCGACAGTATGCCAACCCTCGGTTCACCATGAGTTTTGACTGTGCATCACCGTTCCTGGCCACGGCCAATGGACAACTGTATCACAGCATCCTCACAGATCATCGATCCAAGTGGTCATATCAGATGGCAGCCACCGCAGACCACAAACACTATGCCACTGATCATCGTGCCTTCCGAGATGCTGTGATACAGGACGGCATCCATCCAGCATTTGAAGACAGCCCAATCTCCGGCCGACTCGAAATCCGGGACATCTGTGTGTACCGAGACGGCGTGCGAAGAACCGATGCAGAACTGGGCAGCACACCTTTTGATTTTGCCAATCCCGACCACTATCATGTGGTGCCAGATCTCAACAAGATTGACAAGATCGGTCGCACCTCCTGGGATTCGTTCTCCTATGCCTTGCTGATGGGACACAACGTGTGGATGCACATAGAAGCAGTGCAGCGTGCCAATCGTGCCTATGATGCTGGTGTGGCACCAGACATGATGCTGCATCCCAACGATGCCAATTTTGATGCTCGCAAGATCATCAATGCAGTGTTTGCTGCACGCAATCGTTCGAAATCATTGGCCATCATCGATGATCATGCTAAAGTGTGGGAACGCATCGTGGGCACCAGAGGATACACCGGCCGACGAGCTGTGAACGCGCACAGCCAGTTCAATGTGCATTTTGATTTTGAACCCGACAGTGAGGCAGAACCTGAACTGGATCAGGCCAAGCTGGACACCCTGGAGCAGAGCATATGACCCTACATCATCGCCGCCAACGACAGTCACCCTGGAGCACATACCATGCATAGGACAGGACACCCACACGCCGGATTCTTCTCTGGGGTAGAAGTTGAACACACCCCTGCCCATGGCATGAAGACCCTGTTTGTGATCGGTTATCATGTTCAGGACAGGATTGACAAAATGCTGTATCAAACAAACTTACACGATCAGCCAGAACCAATCAAGCACATCTTTTTTGGTGCCAACGACAGCTACCGTCCCTGCACACCAGACGAACACACTGCTTGGAAAACGTGATCCAGACCTATCTGGATCGTGGTTTCTGGTGCAGCCTGGACATTCCCATGCGCTATGTGGAGGAGTTCCATGACGGTGGTCTCTGTGAACGTGACAGATTCATACCCATCATCAAGGTCGCCATACCCTACACCCGACTCTGGAACTACAACACCTGTGTAAAAATCGATGATCGAGATTTTGCTGCCACCAATCCTGGTGTGTGGGTGCACGAACTGCGAGATCTCATGCCACGCAACAGATTCACAGACTGGAGTGACTACGAACAAGATCAGGTGATCACATGAATCACGTCAGCATCACGGGTCTCTGTCACAGCCTCATAGGCCAGGCTGTGCCCACCAACCAGCATGGTCATGCAGGCCGATTCATTGAAGACCTCATCGAAGGCATGGGCATCCGCATAAATCGCGGTGCCGGCTGCGATATCTTGGTGCTGGGCCTGGAGCTCAAAAGCCGCGATCTCGGCGCCACCAGTCCACAGAATATCAGCAACATGACGCCCCAGCAGGTGTGCAACACTGCCTATCGAGATTCTGTGATTTTTGACAAGTTCCAGCAGCAGCTGCGAGTGTTCACCCAGGACCAGGTCATAGTGGATGCCGGAGTGTATGACTTCAGTCCGGAGCACATCCAGCACCTGATCGAGCAGGCCTATGAACATGGGCGTGCAGAAATCCAGCGCTGCATGGCTGCACCCAACTCCGTGTTGCCGGTCTATGTGTATGGCACAGAGTACGGATACTGGGAAAGAATCTGCGGTGCCAGCAGTTTTACTTTCAGGATCAATGCAGGTGCCTATGAGAAACTGGAGCGCATGGCATGCTCCACCTTTGGACTTTTTTGAATTTGCCTGATAGGGCAAGCAGTGCGAGGTCGCAATGACAGACAAAATTGTTGTGATGTACCAGCGCTTCCACACCCGGGATCCGGAGCCAAATCGTGTGCCTGCCGAAAAGATCTATGCGGATGCTTTCCAGAGCCTGGTGGGTGTGACCTTGAGCGCGCAGACTCTGGACGAACGCACTGCTCAGGCCTGCGAGAATCTGTTTGCAGTGGCCACCACTCCAGATGAGATACTGGCCCTGGATCTGGAACAGCTCAAGACCTTGATCCGACCAGCCGGTATGTATAACCGCAAGGCCCGGCATCTCCGCCTGATGAGTCAGCAGTTACTGGACAGGCATGATGGTGCAGTACCCAATGATCGTGCCGCGCTGATGCAGTTGGCCGGCGTGGGCCGTAAAAGTACAGACATCATGATGAGATTCGTGTTCCTGGAGCCTGCCATCGCAGTGGACACCCATGTGCATCGATTGTGCAACCGATTGGGCATAGCTGCCACCCGAGCTGAACACCAGACTGCAGAAGTGCTGGAACGCGACACACCGGACCAATACCGCTGGGGTGCTCACGAATGGTTGATCCAGCACGGAAAATATGTGTGCCGGGCTCGCAATCCTGACTGCGATCAGTGTATGCTTGCAGATGTGTGTGACTTCTATCACGAAAAGGACTCTGTATGAATCAAGACCAAAGAGCAACTGTAGACCGCATCATGGCCGCAGCGGATCGCAAGATCTGGGTCACGTTCCAAAAAGAAGGCATACATAAGTATCCTGCCGCTTTAACAGATCCGTCATTGGCCACCGGAGATCACTATGATGTTTCGTTCCTTGGTTATCCTCATCGCCATATCTTCCATTTCCGGGTGTGGATCGATGTGTTCCACAACGACAGGGACATCGAGTTCATCCAGTTCAAGCGGTGGCTCCTGTCGTTGTATACCAAGACCGGAGGATCCGATGTCTTGCGTGATCGGACCGTTTCCGATCATAACCATCCCGCTGGACTGGCATCAGCCCCCACGCTCCAACTAGATTACAAAAGTTGCGAGATGATCGCTGACGACCTATATATACAGATAGCAGATCGGTATCCCGGTCGTGCTGTGTGGATCGAGGTGGCCGAAGATGGTGAGAACGGTTGCCTCATCAAGTATGAAACTCACCGACCTAACCTTTCCGTCAACATCTAAAAGGACAGCGACATGGGCAAGCCCCTGTTCAAACCCAACCCTCGAGTCACTGCGATCTTTGATGATCTAGAACAGTTCCAGACCTTTTGCCAGGACTTTGGCTATCGCTTCAACGAAGCGGATCTCTACAACTGGCGGTCATACGCTTACCAACAATTCAACAAGCACCTGCAGGGCAAGTTCGCCAAGGATATGTGGCATCTAGACAGCCGCCGGAGCCGCTGATGCGTAAATTATTCTACATGGGACTTGAGAGTTACCAAGCTCGTTACACTCTGCAGCTGACAGAATGGAACCGGCGCGTGTTCGAGCGCCGCGGACTAGACGTGGTGTATGTGCCCGGACTCACCCTGGACAACAGCGAAAAGATTTCCGTGGGCCAAGTCTTGGATGCGCATGGTCGAAGCTACTTTGCCATGAGCCAGATCATGAATCTGGTGCGGCTGATGCAGCAAGGAGAGGTCACGGCCGAGGATGTGGTGTATTTCGAAGACATGTTTGCTCCGGGCATTGAAAGCCTGGCCTACGTCATGGACCAGGTTCCTCACAATCTCCGCCCCAGGATCTTTGTTCGCTGTCTTGCACAGGCCATCGACCCCGATGATTTTGTGCATGTGTGGGGCATGGCGGGTTGGATGAGTGCGTTTGAACGCATGGTGAATCTCATGCCCGGTATCACTGTGCTGGCCACCAACGAAGAGATGGTGGCACACATGCGTATCGCGGGCTGGTCAGCTCCCATCTACAACATCTCGGGCCTGGCGTTTGGCAAGGCAGAAGTACAAGAACGCATCGGTGGTGCTGCGAACATACGGCCATTCAGTGATCGCAAAATACGTGTGGCTTTTGCTGCTAGATTTGATCAGGAGAAGCAGCCGGGATTCTTCATGGATCTGGCAGAACGTGTGCAGGCCACCAATCCTGAGGTGGAGTTTGCAGTGTTCTCTGGTGCGCCATTGAGATCCAACAATGCAGATTATGTTCAGCGTGCTCAGGCACTGCAACAGCAAGGACGACTACGGATCTATGCCGATCTCAACAAGAATGATTACTACGCACTGTTGAACGACACTCGTGTGCTGTTCAACTGTGCGCTGCAGGACTGGGTGTCAAACACAGTAAGTGAGGCTGACACCCTGGGCTGCAACGTTTTATACCCTGCTTATCGCAGCTTTCCTGAGACCTTTGCCAATGATCCGGATCGGCTGTATGTGCCCTGGAGCCTGGATGATGCTGTCGCCAAACTACATCGCCTGTTGCATGGGCCACATCACCGTATGGGCTCTATATCAGACTGGAACGACGGCACAGTGGATCGCATCGTGGACATTATGACAGGACAGGGCGGTGAGTGGAACCGTTCGGGTGCTCGTTATCGCGATCACGTAGCGCCGGCCAAGTATCAATGAGCGCTCCAAAAACTGCAGTGGTCACAGGAGCCGCAGGCTACATCGGCGGCCAGACCATGCTTGCCCTGAAAGATGCCGGACATCGTGTGATTGGCATAGATCGTGAGCCTGTGCCACAGCATCTTGAAGGCGTGGCTGACTACTCATCCAGGCAGACTTTGCCAGCGAGCCGGGACTGGCAGTTTTGGTGGCGGAAAGACCCTGTGCAGTGGTGCACTGTGCAGGAACCAGCCTGGTGGGTCCCAGTGTGGATGATCCTGCCACATACTATCAAAACAACTTTGTAGGCACCAAGGGCATGCTGGATTTCATGCGCGGCCATGGCATGTTGCCTCACTGTCGTGTGATCTTCTCCAGTTCAGCAGCAGTGTATGGCGAACCAGTGCTGACCCCTTGTGCAGAATCTGATCCGGCCCTGCCTGTGAGCCCTTACGGCGAAAGCAAGCTCATGACAGAGTTCATGCTGGCTGCCTATCGCAGAGCCTATGCACTAGACTACGTGGCGTTCCGATATTTCAATGCCTGCGGTGCCGACAGTGCGGGCCGGCATGGCCAAGCACCTGGGGCCACGCACATCATGGCGCGTGTGCTAGAAAGTCTCCGCGATGATCGCGAGTTCACGCTGAATGGTGCAGACTATGACACCGCAGATGGCACTTGTGTGCGAGACTATGTGCATGTGGAGGACATAGCGATGGCACACCACATGGCCATGTACGACGTGGTTCCTGCAGGTATATACAATCTGGGCACTGCAGTGGGCGCCAGCAATCGTGACATCATGTCCATTGCCGAGACCATCACTGGTCGTAGTCTGCGCTGCACTCAGGGCACCAGGCGCGAGGGTGATCCTGCGGTGCTCACTGCCAGCAGTGAGCGATTCAATCTGATCACAGGTTGGGTCCCACGCCACAACACCCAGGAGATCATGCAGCATGCCTGGGCCTGGTATGTTCGATAAGATACTGCGGTTCGAGCAGGCTCTGGCAGCATTCACCGCGGCTCCCTATGCGATCATGACTGACTGCTGCACCCATGCCATAGAACTGTGCCTCAGGCACGACGGCGTCACAGAGTGCTCATTCACTCCCTACACCTATCTTTCGGTGCCTATGACCATGCACAAGTTAGGCATCCAGTACCACTATCATGACCATGCCTGGCAACGTTGGATTGGAGAATATCAGTTTGTGGGCACCAGGATCTGGGATTCGGCTCGTAGACTAGAAAAAAACATGTATCGACCCGGACAGATGCAGTGCCTGAGTTTTGGACATTCTAAACCTTTACAGATAGGCCGCGGTGGTGCTATACTGTTAGATGATGCCGATGCCTATGATGTCATGATCACACAGCGATCAGACGGCAGAGATCTTGCGATTGCACCCTGGCAGGATCAACAGGTTTTCCGTGTGGGCTATCACTATCGCCCCACTATCGAAGAAGCAGAAAGAGCCTTAGAATTGCTGCCCACAGTGAATGATGGGCCTAAATATCATGCTTATCCAGATCTAAGACAGATCCAGATCACGGCACAAAGGTGATCCACCACCACTAACTCGGAGATATCATGATCGCAAAATTTAACGAATATGCCAACCCGGTGCCCACAAAAGGCACCTATCTCAGCGACACCATCCGGCAAAACATGAAAGCCCAGGGCAAGAGATTCTGGGCCGGAGACAATGTGTCGGACTATGTGTATCCAGAAATGAAAACGGTGTTGATCGATGAAGCTACCGAAGCCTTTGAACTGGTGCTGGATCGACTCTTGATCGATCGAGAAACCGATCCCAATTCCAAGGGTACGGCACGACGTTTGGCCAAGATGTACTACAACGAAATCATGGGAGGTAGATATGATCCAGCCCCCGATTGCACAGCATTTCCTAACAACAGCGAGGACCGCTATGAGGGCATGTTGGTTGTGCGCAGTGAACTGCGCAGCATGTGCAGCCACCATCACCAACCTGTTGCAGGCGTGGCCTACATTGGTATTCTGGCCGCAGAAAAACTAATCGGTCTCAGCAAATACACTCGAATCGCACAGTGGTGTAGCCGCAGAGGCACACTGCAGGAAGAACTCTGTAACGACATCGCCCGAGAGATCATGAAGGTGACCGAATCTCAAGATGTAGGTGTGTATGTGCAGGCGGAACATGGTTGCTGCACCAACCGCGGCATCATGGCACACAGCAGCCTAACACAGACAACGGTGCTGAAAGGTGCGTTCCGAGACGATGCCGGCACCAAGAAAGAGTTCTTTGACAACATCAAACTACAACAGGATTTTGCACCTAGATAAGGAAAATCGAAATGAGACAACAACTAATCACAGCCAGCAAAATGCACTATCAAGCACATATTGAAAAACATCGCATCAATGTGGAAGTCATGCTGAATAATCCCACTGCCATCCATGATCACTCAGACATCATGGAAGCCATTGAACGAGCAGTGGCACAGATTGCAGAATACCGGGACAAACTGGAAGTGATGGAGAAATTTTTCCAGCCGTAATCACTGAACAACATCAAACTGCCGCAGGACTTTGCAACCCGATAGACCCTAGGTTGACCAGAAAATACAAATTCGCATACACTAGCATCATGTCCGTGATCTAGGAGTGATCATGCAGTTTACCAGAACCAGTCTGTCTATCGCAGTAACAGTGGCGGTCACGGCCTGCGGCGGTGGAGGAGGTGGTGGATCGGCCACGCTGGGCGGATTTGTTCGTTCCGATGTGCCTTATCATGCCCCAGTGCGTGTGAACCATTTCCAGCCGTTGAACGGCAGCACATATCTCTCACCCAACACTGAAGTGTATGCCAAAGACCTCAACGGTGATACCACTCAAGAAGTGGTGGTGCAGAGCGTGGGCTGGGCGCAAACCCAGGCCGCTTGGCAGAACAGCGCGCTGCAGGTCTACGGTTGGAACACCGGCTCATTCTCAAACGAAACTTCGAGATGGTTCTCCGGCAACGACAATGTGAATACGGGTGGCAGCACCGTGAGATTTGGTGATTTCCGTGGCACAGGTCAAACCGACATGTTCGTGGCTGCATTTACTGACACCATGACATACATGACTCCCAGCACAGTATACCTCAACAATGGCAACAGCACTTTCACGCGCCAGACCTTGGATTTTGGTTCAGTGAACCCACACGACAGCACAGTGACAGATCTCAACGGTGATGGATTCGCCGATGTCATGGTCACAGACATCGGCAATCTCCGACCTGCTGTGGCATTGGGCAGTGCCGCCGGTACCTTCACTGTGTATCGTAGTGACTGGTTCGGTGGTGGGGCCGGCGTATCAGTATCCGATTATCTAGGCGATGGCACCCGCACCA
>Ga0114918_10001466_pt1 | contig 21096 bp, 18 predicted proteins | sample LantaG_FD_87015 | JGI IMG/M metagenome (GOLD analysis project Ga0114918, IMG submission 87015) | Deep subsurface microbial communities from Baltic Sea to uncover new lineages of life (NeLLi) - Landsort_02402 metaG | ecosystem: Environmental > Aquatic > Marine > Oceanic > Sediment | place... | reverse complement strand
GGATGCCGGCCTCGCGCAGGGCCGCGCCCAGGATCTCCTCGGAGTCGCCGACACCGTAGATATCGGCGGTGTCAAAGAACGTAACGCCCAGCTCATAGGCTGTGCGGACGGTGGCTTTGCTCTCGGCCAGCTTGTCCGGGCGCAGGCTCATACAGCCCAGCGCGATCGCGGAGACATTTAGGTCTGTGGTACCAAATGGCACGGTGTGCATTGATGGGTCCTTTCTGAAGCTTTGTGTGTGAGATGTGACGGCATGGTCTCGCTCCATCTTGTGTCACCATTCACGATTCACCATTCAGGCCTGCCAAAGCGACCACCCGGGGATTCCGCCAGCCATCCACACGAGAACGCCTGAATCGTGAATGGTGAATCGTGAGTGGTGACTAGACCGCAGCCAGTGCCGCCTCCACCTCTGCCAACGCTGCCTCTTCGTGCGCGAGCCAGGCTGTCACGATGGCCGATCCGGCACGCCGGCGGGCCGGCATCCTCTGCACAGCGTCAGGTACTCCGTGGCCCAGGAGATCGTAGAAAGCAGCCCAGCAGCTGTAGGCGGCGTGGTACTGCTTGGCGGCGGCCTCAAGGTGAGTGTTGACACGACCAGTGAAGATCTCAGCCTTCGCCGTGCGATCGAGATAGACTCCTGTCGAGTTGCGGATGGTCCATTGCGGGTTGATGTCGTGGCAGGCGACCCACGTTTCGTGGATGTCAATTTTCCGGCACTCCTCGCCGTACTTGCGGATGCCGGCGAGGCCCCAAGTCGCGCCTGGAGAATGCTCGCGCACCGTGTTCGGCGGTTCTGTGCTCCAGATGATCAGGTCCTGCATGACCTGCAAGGCGATGTCCTTGGCTGGCGCCGGCTCAACCCGGCCGGCGAAGCGGCCCAATTGTGCCTGTTCCCAGCCGACTACACGATCGACCCACTCGCAGAACTCCGCCCATGAAAGCCATTTCGTGTAGGTCTCGGGCCCGTCGGCCATCGCGAAGATCCAGCGGTCTGCGGTGTCGGCAGCGTTGTTGTACCCGGCAAAGAGGATGCCCTCCCAGTCCCATCCCTTTGCCGTGTGTCCCGCATCCACTGTCTCGACAATCAGTTTCCATGCGCTTTCAGCGTCTTCGAAGGGTGTCCAGGCATAGCTGAAGCCGGTGGCGGCTGAGATGCGCTGATCGATACCGTGGAGCTCTTGACCGGGTTCGAGGCTCAGGCCCTCCTGCGTCGGGCCTGCGGCATCCACCGCCAGGTGCGCATACTTGGGTATAAACTCGCCCGGTTTGTATCCAAAGAGAGCTGAGGCGCCGGAGACGGCGGCCAACTCATCGAAATCCACTTGCCAGCCCTCCGTTTGCATCTGGACCGTGTGCAGGGAGAGATAGACGTAGGGCTGCGTATACTCTTCCTCGCCGGAGGCTACCGCGTGCTGCCCCAGGCGGCCGATGAGTTCATTGAAGACGGTAACTGCGTTGTCAACCCGTGTCACCATGAACGTGTGATCCTCCCTCTCGATCCCGACGAGGTGCCTTCGCGGGTGGCTGGATCCCGCCTGTTCCATTGTGTGATGCGATGTTCGTCACCTGCAGTTCCGAACGCGATGTGTGAAGCCCGGTGGATCTCCTTACGAGTTCGCCCGGGCACCCGGGAGCGGCGTAAACGGGGCTGTGAACTCAAAGACCCATCTGCACCTGCGTTCACGTTGCGCAACGCGGGCGCAGGGCAATGCAGCTCTGATACCGATCCTGTGCCGTCACCGATCATGCACTGGTTGCGGAAAAGATCAAACGCTTGGCGGGTTCGGCAAACGCCTACCGGTGGCGGCCCTGTGCTGCTTCACCTACCATATCCCGGGTACAAACATAGCTGTCTGAGATTGATGAGCAGTGTAGGCCTCACTGTACTCGGCGGCGATCGCTTCCTCTTCCCGGCGCGCTTCCAGCCACCACAACGGCGCGAAGGCCAGCAGCACGGCAAACCAGAGCCAAGCGAAGAACACCAGGCCCATCCCGATGCAGATCAGATACATACTGGCGTAGATGGGGTGCCGGATGGTGCGATAGGGGCCGGTTGTCGCAAGGGTCGCCGCAGCGACGGCTCGCGTGAGGTGACGCGCAGCCGCTGCCCATAGCCATACGCCCGCGACTGTGATCAGGACGCCAAGGATCAGCACCACATCATTAGGGGTGAAGATCGCGCCGCGGCGGCTGGTGAACTGCGATATGGCCAACAGGGCTGCGAATACAGGGCGGAGCACTGCATTCACGGCGACCGACATCCTGTTCATCCTCTGAGAGAATCTGCTCATGTTGTACCTCCCGCTTGTTCACGCGCACTGACGTAGGTTCCGGACAGGGCGAGAGTGGGGGGGGATCCCAGCAACTGCGTTGTGGCTGTCGTGAACGCTGGGAAGGAGTTGGCCAGCCGGAGAGCCGCCGGAGTGGATGCCCTCTACTCTCAGTATAGGTGGCTTGGGCCTCGTCGTCAACGATCTACCTTCTTTTTGTGCAGTGCTACATCGGGTAGCGTCCATACTCGGCCGCGGTCTCATATGCAGCGATGACGTTCTCCGGTGGACAGACAGGGCTGATCGCCTGCAGTTTCAGCCAGTACCCACCACCCGGAGCGAGGATGTCGATGACACGCTTCACGTGATCTCGGACCTCGTTTTGTATGCCGAATGGGACGATCCGCTCGATATCGATCCCACCGTGGAAGCACAGGTCGCTGCCGAACTCGCACTTGAGGTAGGTTGGATCTATGTTGTCAAGGGGTAGGATGGGGTTCAGCACATCGACGCCGCACTCTATCAGGTCGGGAATCAGATCCGTGATCTGACCATGCGAATGCAGGTAGAACTTGATGTGGGGGAAGCGACTCTTGATGCTGCTGATCAGGTGATGGTAGTGGGGTTTAATGAGGGTCCGGAAGTCGCCGGGTGACATGTAGGATGAAGTCGAGGTGCCGAAGTCATCCCCCATTGTTACCAGATCGGTGTAAGGACCGACTTGATCCAGGACCTACATGACCAGTGCCAGGTTGATATCGCGTACGTGCCGGGCGATGGCCTCGTGGACAGCGCGGTTCAGCTTGATGTCCAGCATCCACTGCTCAAACCCACGCAGATAGTGGTATTGGTGGAAGATGTGCGGGACACCGACGACTGTCATGCGCTCCGCGGCGGCATGAATCGTCCGAGCTCTTGCGATGACCTGGCCGGTTTCTGGTGCTGATGCATAGGGGTCCGGCCAGGGGAATGCCTCGACGTCTCCAATGGTCTCAGCTCCCGCCAGGGGATGGTGCAGGGAGTAGGGGAGTCCGACGCCTTTGAACTGGTAGCGACAACCATAGCCGTCAACCAGGATCTGATCCTGTCGCGAGGTAGCGTCCTGCTCTTCTCCATCCGCGGGCCGAAGGCGGTCCGGTGGGTTCATAAGCTCGCCGACGGGAGCGAAGGCATCGAATGGGAAAGTCTCCAGAAACTGTTTGAGCTCCGGGTCGTAGGGCTCGTACGTGTCAATGATATTGGGGGAGAATATCGGCAGGCGATCCGGCTCCTGATGGTACAGGGATCGAAAGAGGCGATCTCGTGATGTCATTGACATTGGTCGGACTCCTGTCGGCGCTTGCGATCGTTGGTCGGCATGTCTGGCTCAGTATGTGGACCCGGAGCTATGGCGCAAGCCTCTCGTGCAGGGCTATCGCATCTGGCGTGAGATGACACATTGCCGGTCATCCCGAGCTCGTTAACTCAGCCACCAGGCCTGCGATGTGCCAAAGCGAGGGATCTTGTGCCCAAGAAGGTACGCTTCCGGGGCACAAGATCCCTCACTACCGAGATCTGTTCAGCAGTTGGGCGCTTGGTCCGTTCGGGATAGCAGATACGTTCGAAGTTTCGGGTAGATGCGATAGCCCTAATCTCGCGGCGGCAAAGGGTGCGTGTGTTTCTCAACTGCCGCTTCATTCTTGCACCGTGCCAATTCAGATCAAGGGGCCGGCACAGCGGCATCCTTGTGCTAATCTTCGATTCGAGGTAGAAACAGTAGTTGATACCTGATGAGGAGAAAGGATGCGATGACAACGACTGTTGCGAGACGCAAGCCACTGGCTGCAAATGTCGGCATATTTGGCGTTGGTTTGGATGTCTATTGGGGCCAGTTCCCGGGTCTTGAGGAAGCTCTTATGAGCTACCTGGATGCTTTTGAGCAGCAGGTGCAGGCTCAAGGCGTGACGACCATCAATTTCGGCATGATCGACAACGCGCACGCTGCCTATGCTGCACTGCCGAAGCTGAAGGCGGCGAATCTTGACCTGGTCTTCGTCGATATGCTCACCTACGCGACCTCGGCGACTTTTGGGATCCTGATCCGGGACCTGCCGGTGCCGGTGGTGTTGGTGGCGCTGCAGCCGCTGTCGCGCCTCGACTACGCCCACGCGACGATCGAGATGCAGCTCAAGAATGACAATGTCTGCTCGCTGCCGGAGTTTGCCGGCGTGGCGGTGCGGATGGGCAAACCGGTGCCGCCGATGATCATCGGCACGCTGGAGGAGGATGCACGGGCTGAGGCAGAGGTGGCGGAGTGGTGTCGCATTGCGCGGGTGCTTCACGACCTCAAGGGCGCACGCATAGGCCATTTTGGACATCCGATTGAGGCGATGTTGGATATGCACACCGATCAGACGGCGCTGACGGCAGCATTTGGTCTCCACGTCGTGCAGACAGAGTTGGATGATCTGGTGCGTTTGGCGCGCGAAGTGACCGGCAAACAGATTGCCGCGAAGTCTGCGCAGATCCTGGCAGTGTTCGACACGCCCGATCCGCAGTCCGACCCGCTGACTCTGACGCTCACTGAGGAGGATCTCGGCAGCGCGGCTCGGATGACCGTCGCGCTGGATGCCTTCGTCGAGACGTACGATCTGGATGGTCTGGCGTACTACTACAGAGGTGAGCCCGGGACTGAGCGTGAGCATGCTGCCGCCAATCTGATCGTCGGCAACTCGTTGCTCTGTGCGGCCGGCTTCCCGATGTGCGGCGAGTCGGATCTCAAGACATGTATCGCCATGTTGATTATGGATCGGCTGGAGATCGGTGGGAGTTTCGCTGAGTTCCATCCGGTCGACTTCGAGGAGGATTTCGTCTTGGTAGGGCACGATGGGCCGCACCACCTAGCTATCGCCGAGGGAAAACCAGTGCTGCGCAGCCTCACCAAGTATCACGGAAAGCCGGGGGCGGGTGCATCTGTGGAATTCAAGCTCAAAGAGGGCCCCATCACGATGCTCGGGATCACGTCGACATATGATGGCCGGTTCAAGTTCGTGATCGCCGAGGGAGCGTCAGTCGCCGGTCTGATCCCGGCGACGGGCAATACGAACACGCGCGGCGTCTTCAAACCCGACGTGGTGACTTTCCTCAAGCGTTGGCTTGCGGAAGGGCCCACGCATCACTTTGCCCTGGGCATCGGGCACCACGCGCAGACGATCAAGAAGATCGGTGAGGTGCTGGGGATTGAGAGCGTGGTGGTGACGGGGGATGGGGAGAAAGCGAGCAAGCGATAGAGCGAGAAGGCGAGAAAGCGATTGAGCGATAAAGCGGGAAAGCGACACAGATGGAAGAACCAAAAGGGATTAGGTATGTATGAGACAGTAGTAGACCATTACGAGCGGCTGCCGAAGGTGGAGCTGCATTTGCACCTGGAGGGCGCGATCCCGTTGCCGGCGCTGTGGACGTTGATCCAGAAATACGGCGGCGATCCGGATGTACCGGATCTCGCTGGGCTGCAGCAGCGGTTTGCTTACCGGGATTTTCCTCACTTTCTGGACGTGTGGAATTGGAAGAACAGATATGTGCGAGCGGCAGAGGATTTCACGCTGATCGCTGAGGCTGTGGCCCAGGACCTCGCTAGCCAGAGCGTGCGCTATGTCGAGGCCTTCTATTCACCCTCTGACTTCGCTACCCACGGGCTGTCGGCCCAGGAGATCACGTTGTCGATCCGCCGTGGGCTGGATCGTGTGGCCGGCGTCGAGGTGGCGTTGGTTGCCGACCTCGTGCGCAACCGCGGCCCGGTGCACGGGATGCGCAATCTGGAGGAGATCGGCGAGGTCCGCGATGCCGGTGTGATCGGCATCGGGATCGGCGGCGCCGAGCATGATTTCCCTCCGGAGCCATTTGGACCGGTCTATAGACGCGCGCGCGAGTTGGGCTTCCACACGACTGCGCACGCCGGCGAGGCTGCCGGTGCGGGGAGTGTGTGGGGCGCGGTGCGCGCGCTGTGTGCCGAGCGGATCGGGCACGGGACGCGTGCGGAAGAGGACCCCGCCTTGATCAGTTACCTTGCCGAGCGACAGATTCCGTTGGAGATGTGTCCGTTGTCCAATGTGCGCACCGGCGTCGTGCCGTCGCTGGCACAGCATCCGATACGCCGTTATGTTGAGGCCGGCCTCTTGGTCACGGTGAACACGGATGATCCCAAGATGTTCGGCAACTGCCTGGCTCAGGAGTACGCCGGGCTAGAGTCCGTGCTCGGGCTTTCACGTCAGAGCGTACACGAGATCCTCCTCAACGGCATCCGGGGATCTTGGCTGCCGGAGCCACGTAAACAAGAGATGCTGCAGGCATTCGCTGAGGATGGCGTATAGCGGATCAGCTATGCGGGATCGTTGGGATCACTGACTCACTGGGTCTGTCGTGGATGTGATCGCTGCAGGGAGTCCAGGAGTTCGGGCGACGGACATAGTCTGTGGATGCTCAAGGAGCGCCCTTCGCGGCACCACGAGGTCGTGATCGTGCTGGGAGAGCTTATGACCGGCGGACTCTACGGCTGGGGCTTGGCTCTGATCCCTGATGGGCGTGCTCCGCTCCCGTTTCCAACGGAGAGCGCCGTTGCTGGGGTGATTGACATCGCTAGGAGCAGCAACCGCCAAGGAAGGTGAGGCAGATCAATGTACCCAGGGCAGCCACGGGGCGAGGGCATTATCCCAAAGGGTTGTCGCATCCCAGGCCTCGCTGTCGTCTGTATCCTCGCCTTGATACCACGCCTGAACGCAGATGTGCACATCGATCCAGTACCAGGTCAAGTCCTGGACGCCTTCGATGCGGAACACGAGATCGCGCAGGCTGGTCGCGGAGACCAGGGGGGCGAGGATGTCGCCGCCTTCGCGGACGACATCGAACGTGAGCGACTCGTCGCGGATGGCGAAGGTGAGTTGGTCGTTGGGTGTTCGAATGCCGGTGTCGTTGCCGGGATCAGGGTGGCGGTCGAAGTAGGTGAGTGCAAGGTCCAGAATTACAGGTTGGTGGCAACACGCCAGCAGGGACCGCAGCGGGGTGTCGAAGACACCGGCCATACTATCGCTCAAGAAGCGATACCAGAACCAGTTGGAGGTGATGACCAGGTCGGGCGGTACGAGGCCTGCGGTCTGCCTGCCAAACCCTCGCGCGAGCGTGAACCCGGCGCGCAAGAGGCCGGGCAATCGTCTCTGAGGGGGGCCCCACACGCGATCCAGGAAGAGCCTGCCGTGGCGATAGCCCGGCCAATCGAGACTGTGCGTGAACCACCATTCAGCGAAGTCGGCGCCGCTCCAATCGCGGCGGATTCGTTCCCGCAGCAGAAGCCGCAGGTGCCGTGCTCGCGGCAACGTCGTGATATGGCGATACACAGCTTGCGCTACCTCTTTGTTGTTTGCGTAGGTGATGGATGGGATGACCATGTACGTAGTGTACCATGGACTCGTGAGTCGCCAGTTACAAATCTGAGGTCAAAAGTAGAAAGTCTTGAGTCACAGTCTTGGGAAGTGGTGATCACCGCTTCGCGGTTCGTTTCTGGTGTTCTCTGATTCCGACCCGCTTGACGGGCTGAAGAAGCAGCTCGTCGCAACGGTATTGTCCCGGGCGCGCCTGCCGCAGCGCAGTCAGCCGAGGGCTAACGCTTCGGCGTGGGCACTTCTAGCTGTTGCGAATGTCCCTTTCCAATTGTTGCTTGACACCGATGCCCAGGAATTGAGGATCTGGCAAGGTCCCCAGCACCAAGACGTACATTCAGGCAAGGTGCAGCAGTCCGTACTTCTCCAGTTCCTGCAATGAGGCCGGCGCGCTGCCGACCATGGTGAGCACCAAGCGTTGTCCGGCCCGAGTGAAAGCCATATACAGCTTGCGGGTGTGCTCGCGAACCAAGTCAGCGCGATCATCATCGTCGAGCCTTAGGCTTTCCTCTCTCTCGAAGAGCGTATCTAGCCCGACTACAAAGACGACGGGACTCTCCAGGCCGGTTCCGGCGTTGAATGTCGTCACACGGATGAAGTTGCCAGGCATTGTGCTCTTGGGGTCGCGGGCAGCACCGTCACCCAGATTCTCGTTAAGCGCATCAATGATCGCGGCGGCTCCCGAGCCTGAGGCATGCAAGATCAGGATGTCGCGTCGTGGCAGCCCTTGGTCAACAGCCTGTGCGATCTCACGTACGATACCGGTTCGCTCGTCCTGCGGTGCTGAAAAGCGCAATAGGACAGGGGGTTCGCCCGTGACCATACCTCTCAGATCGGGACGAACGAGATCCGGTTCGTCCTCTGGCAGCCGCTGGCGATAGAAGGCCAGCGCCAACGCAAGGATTGCCCGCGTGGTGCGATAGCTCCGGCGCAGTATATGTGAACGACCTCGGATCTCCATGCCAGCGATAGCGCGCCACGACTCGCCGCGGCGCAGAAAGCCCTGCGTGGGGTCGGCAGCCAGGAAGAGATAGCCCAGCGTCGGGATCACCATCTGGCGTATGATATCGAACCAAAGCGGGGCGAAGAACTGGGCTTCGTCCACCAAAACCACATCGTACTTGGGCGGCGTGATCTTCCCCTCCTCCATCCAATGCCAGAAGCGGCGGGGAACGTCCCACCAATCCATCATTCCCTGTCGTTGTAGCTGGACCTGGTACACCTGCATTGCCGCAAACATCTGCGCGCGTTGTTGCTGCGGCAACCGGAATCCGCGCCCCCGGCGGCTGGCCGCGAGGTAGTCTTCAAGGCGGGCCAGACCGCGATCTTTGAGCCAGCCTAGCTCACTGTCAAACATACGCTCAGAGACGCCGGTGTCGTTGAGATGTTCAGCCCATACACTTCGTACCAGTGCCGTTCTGCGACGGTCGGGCAGGATGTCAAAGCTGCGTCCACGCGGCCAGTTGTGGTGGCACCATTGCATGAAGGTGTTCCACCGGACGTGGCTGCAGCCCGCCGGGTTCAGAATGTTGTAGCGCGCCTGCATGTCACGGATCAGGGGACGGTTATGGGTGAGTACCTGGTAGGCTTTGTGGGGGAACATCTCTTGCAGCAGCCGCAGACGATACAGCAAGATCAGGGTCTTGCCGCTGCCTGCCACGCCATTGACGACTTGAGCTCTGAAATTGCGTGACAGCAGCTCCGCGGCAGCGCTCAGAGTCTGGTCGAGCACATTCACGGCTTGGGGACCAGAGTCCGCCGTATCCGCAGCGACGAGGTCAAGGTCGGTCTTGAGGATTGCCTCCTGATTGTAGTCCAGCAGGAAGTCGCCTAAAGCCGGGAGATCATCGTGTCTCCGGCTTTCAGGTTGACTTCGAGCAGTGAATGCCGTAGGGACCACGGCCTCGGGCGTGAACTGGGTCCGAATGAGCTGCAAACCGTAGGGATCCAGGACCTCTGCTGGAAACAGGTCTCGCCACGCGTCCGGCCCGCGGTCGCCGACCCACGTCTTGTCCAGCCACGTGTACTTCGGCTCCGTACCAGACTGCTCGATGGCACGGAAGTCACGTTGCTTCAGGTTGGGGAAGATCACCGCGGCTGCCACAGCCGTGCTGGGCACGCCTTCGCGGATGATGGCTTTGAGGAAACTGCGCAGGCTCTGTTCCTCCGGCTCGCCCGGCACGGCTGTTTCCATCTCCAGCGCAAGAAGTTGAAGCTGAGGTGCTTGCTGTGCGTGGGCCGGTGTTGCCTGGCTCACCTTCAGGATCAGCGCCCCACCGTCCGGTCCCAGCATCAGAAAGTCCGGCGCCTCAGGCTCCCAGGGCGCCACGTGGAACCACACTCGCCAATCGTCGGGCAGGGCTTTCAATGTGTGGAACACCCTGGCGACTTCGGCGGTGGCCACCCCGTTAGGCTTTTCGGGAATGATCTGGGACATGGCTGGATGTTAGGTACCGGATGCTGGATGCTGCATTGGCGATGACTGATGATGGGCTCTTGCAGTAGGTTCTAGGTTTGACGCTCATGCTTCTGGCAGTCTCTTCGGTTCCATTGCCTTCACTGTCGTGCAAGTCTCAATGAACTCGCGAAACAGCGCTACGTGACCTGCCAATTCGGGATCGGCTGGTTCAGCGCGCAGGACGTTGCTGCTGCCAATGATGATGAGCTTCGTGCGCGATCGTGTGATGGTGACGTTGAGTCTTTGGGGCTGGAAGTAGAAATCTGCCAGTGTTTCGGCGAAGGTGGCGCTGGCTGTTGCCAGCGAGACGAGCACTACCTCTCGTTCTTGGCCCTGCATGCGTTCGACGGTATCGATGACGATCTGGCGGCGTGCTGTGGGAGCGGGGAGTGCGCGTCGCAGCAGGTTGCGGATCTCACGGCCCTGGCCCCGTTACGGCGTTACCACGCCGATCTCTGTCGCGGGCACGCCGGCTGCCAGCAAGGTTAGGATCAGATCGACGACGGCGTCAGCCTCACGGCGGCTGCGAATAGTCGTGTTGGTCTGGAAGAGATCCACGAAGACAGCCGGTTCGTCGGGCGCCAGCACGGCTTGCCAGCGGGGCTGAGGACTGTCTAATTGTAGGCGCCGGCTCCCCACGCCTTCCGCGGGCTGGAGTTCCCCGTCATAGAAGGTCCGGCTGGGCCAAGCGGCTAGCGCGTCGTTCATGCGATACGTGCGATTGAGCACCGTGCTATAGCCGCGGTGCGCCAGATACCCAAAGATGGAACTGTGCGCCAGGCTGATCTCGCGCGGCATCACCGTCACGGGTGGGAGCTGATGATCGTCGCCGATGAAGATGTAGCGCTTCCCGGCGAGCATGCCCAAGATTGCCAGGGGCAACGTAATCTGTGAGGCTTCATCGAAGATGATGGTATCAAACTCCACTTCGGCCAACCGTGAGGTACGGGTAGCGAAGGGAGTTGCGCCAATGATGTATCCACCGTTCAGCTGCTGGAAGCCTGATTGGCGGAAGCTCTCGTAGCTGTCAACGCGGAGGTCATCCGCACGGGAGGGGTGCCCCACCTTGCAGATGGGGATGTCGGTCTCTGTTACGTGGGCGACCATATTCAATGCATTGTTGATCGCCCGGTGTGTCAGTGCTGTGACCATCACTCGGGCACCGTCTTCCGCCAACATGCGCGCCACGTGAGCCAGCACGTAGGTCTTGCCGGTGCCTGGCGGTCCCTGGATCAGGTAGGCGAGGTCGGTGGCGTACGCTGAGGCTGTCGCTTCGGCCTGGCGCTCATTCAGGCCTACATCCAGAGCTGCCATCCAAGCTCGCTCATAGGCAGCCATGTCGACGTGCGGTTGCAGGTCTCCCAGGATCAGGGGGAGGATGATACTGCGCCCGGTTTCGCGATCGGCTACCTCACTCAAGGCGTCGAGGAAGTAGCCGCTGAGGTCAAAGGTACCTTCGTCAGCGATCCATCCATCAGGGATCTCTCTCAGCCGTGAGATCGGGCCGGCCCGTGGGGAGATTTCCAGCTGCGTGCCTTCATCATACTCCAGAACTGCCTCGATGACACCCTCTTCTTGTGGATCACCCTGATGAAGGACCAGGTAGTCCCCTTCGCGGAATCTGGAGTCGTTGCGGTCACACTCAAGCCTGATCCTGCCTGTGGACCAATTGATCCCGGCGACGCGGAGGCTCTCCAACGTTCTGCCCGTACGGACGCGCTCTCCCAGTGGTTTGGCCCACTGGGCTTCGAAGTGTTCTCGTTGCGTTCGGGCCTCTCTGCGGACCAGGACCTCAAGGCGACTGATAAGATCTGCTGCCCGTTGAATTGCTGACGACATAGTACCCTGATTGTACTACCGGAGTGTCTACAGGCACAGAGGAAGGGCCACAAGGGCCCTCCTCTGTGGCGGATATGCGGTCGGTGGGCTCTAGTTCGACGGGATGGCGCCGGTCACGCCCTCAACGAGCCAGTCGAAACCGAGCAGAGCCCCATCGTCCAAGGTCTCGCCGGCGACCACGCGCTCCTGCCCGGTGCTGTCGCTGATCGGTCCGGTGAAGGGGTGCAGGTCGCCCGCCACGATCTGCTTCTCGGCGGGGCTGACCTCATCCTGGACTTCCTGCGGCACCATGCCGCCGAAGGGCGCCAGGCTCATGATTCCATCGGCCATGTGACCCCAGTACGCGTGGGATTCCCACTCACCATTGTAGGCTGCCTCGATGGTCTGCTTGTAGTAAGCGCCCCAGTCCCAGACCGGCGCGGTCAGCAGTGCGTTGGGGGCGATGTCCTCGGATACTGCGTTGTAGCCGATGGCGAAGATTCCGCTCTCCTCAGCAAGTTTGTCGGGCTCGGTTGAGTCGCTCTCGCGGGCGATTACGTCGGCGCCGACGTCCAGCAGGGCCTGCGCAGCCTCACGCTCGGCCACGGGGTCAAACCAGTTGAAGATCCAGACGGGATGGACTTCGGCCTCAGGGTTGACCGAACGCGCGCCCAGGGCGAAGGCGTTGAGGTTCCGGACTACCTCGGGAATGGGGTAGGGTGCGACGTAGCCCAGGATGTTGGACTCAGTCATGTGCCCTGCCGTGATCCCGGCCAGATAACAACCTTCGTAGCCACGACCGTCGTAGATAGCGACGTTGTCGGCGGTCAGGTAGCCTGTGCAGTGTTCAAAGCGGACATCGGGGTACTCCTCTGCGACGGCCAGGACTGAGTCCATGTAGCCGAACGACGTTGCGAAGATCATGTCGTAGCCCTGTTCTGCGTAGTCGCGGATCACACGCTCGGCATCGGGACCCTCGGAGACCAGCTCGATGAAGGTGGTCTCGACGTATTCGAGATCGTCTTCGACGGCCTGACGTCCGAGATCGTGAGCGTAGCTCCGCCCAGATCCCCAACGGGGCCCACGTAGACAAAGGCAACCTTGAAGAGCTCGTCGGACGCCTTCTCTGCGGTGCCGCCGCAGGCGGTTGCCACAAGGGACAATACAATGAGCGAGACGGCCAACATCCAGTGTTTCTTGTTCATATAGTTCCTCCTCTTTCTTGGCCCGGACTCACTCATTCCTACTGTACTGTATTCCAGTTGCATTGTCTCCGCCAGCTCAGGCCATGGGACGTGTTTGAGAAGGGGCAAGCGACAATCCGACAGTCTAGCGATGAGCCCTTGTTGGGCATTCGCCCCATTCTGAAACACGCCGGCCAATGGCCAGGTTGCCAGATACGCGTCCGGCTAGTGCCCCAAAATCGGATCGCATCCTTGGCTGTCTGGACGTGGCCTGCCGTGCACTCAGCTGCGAGTGGCGTATACTAAGGGGCATATGCGAACTCAACTATACGTACGGATGGCAATCGGGTCCAGAAATCACCGGCTTGGCCGGTGGATCGAACTAACAGTTCGATCTACGATGCATTGTGCGAGGGTGAAGCTGCTGCGGATCTGGCAGCGACTGCCGGGATGGCTGCAGGGGTGGTTTCAGCGTCTGCTGCTGCCCAAGTACCTGGCGGGTGCCATCGCAGTGGTCCTTGACGAAGACGATCGTGTGCTTTTGTTCCGCCACACATACCGTGACGAGTACCCTTGGGGCTTTCCTGGCGGCTGGCTGAAAGCCGGCGAGGATCCCACCGACGCGATCGAACGTGAGGTCTTTGAGGAGTCTGGTTACCGCGTCAGCGCCCTGCACCCTCTGGTGATTGGCGGGGACAAGGCCCTGCGACGCCTCGACCTTATCTTCCTCTGCACGCTGACCGACGGAACCTTTCGGCCCAGTCCTGAGGTGACTGAGGCGGGCTTCTTTACGTTGGAGGAGCTGCCCGGCCTCGTGGAGCCCTTCCACGTACAGGTTGCGGTGTATGCGGCCAAGGTCCTGGCCGGCAAGGTCTACGGCCAGCCACCGCGCGCGCCGGGGTAGGGGGAAAGCGGGAAAGCGAGCAGGCGAGAAAGCGAATCGGAGACTCGGAGCTCACGAGTGACCTTCCGCGGTTCAAGTGCGTGGCCGATGTGGGGTTGGAGAGTGAATGAATGGTGAATCGTGAATGGCGACTCGTGACGCGCTGGAGGTGACTTATGGATTACAGAACCTTCCCGAATACGAACTTGTCCGTTTCCCCCATCTGCCTGGGGACGTCCGCGCTGGGCACAGTTGTGCCGGAAGCGGATGCTTTCCGGCTGCTGGATGTGTTTGTCGAGCTGGGTGGGAATTTTCTCGACACTGCCGCGGTCTATGCTAACTGGATTCCCGGTGAGCACAGCGTCAGCGAGAAGACGATCGGACGGTGGCTGCGGGAGCGGGGTAACCGGGCGGGTGTCATCGTCGCGACCAAGGGCGCACACCCTGATCTGGCGACGATGGACGTTCCGCGGCTGTCTCCTGCGGAGATCGGGGCCGACATCGATGCCAGCCTCTCACACCTTCAGGTAGAGCCGATTGATCTCTACTATCTGCACCGTGATGATCGCACGCGCCCCGTTGAGGAGATTATGGAGACGCTGCACGACCAGGTGAAGGCTGGTAAGCTGCGCTACGTCGCGTGCTCGAACTGGCGTGCGGATCGCATTGCTGCTGCTCAGGCCTATGCTGCGGCGCACGGGTTCCGGGGGTTTGTGGCCGATCAGATGTTGTGGAACCTGGCGGTCATCGATCCCTCCGCTGTGTCCGGGCAGGGCGTTGTTGTGATGGATGAAGCGCTCCACCGTCTGCACGCGCAGACGGGGATGGCGGCGGTACCCTTCTCGTCGCAAGCTGGTGGCCTCTTCCAGAAGCTGGCGGCTGGCGGGCAAGGTATGGTGAAGCAAGGTCTCCGCCGGACATATCCACTGGACAAGAATCTGATGCGGTTTGAACGAATGCAGAGCCTGGCGGCCGAAACCGGTCTGACGATTAGCCAGATTGTCCTCAGCTATCTGTTGTCCCGACCTTTTGTCACGGTGCCGGTCGTGGGCTGCAAGACGCAGGCGCACCTGCTTGATACGATGGATGCGGCAGCGGTCACTCTGACCGGAGAGCAGGTGGCGTATCTGCTGCGAGGTAGCGACTGAGCGAGGAAGCGATAGGAAGTGTTCAGCGGCCCAGCTATCTACCAAGTCTCGGGCCGCTGACGAATCAGGATTGCCTGCAGGTCCTCCATCCCCTCCAGGTCAAGTGCGTGATGAGCCGGAGACTGCCTGGTTGCGCACAAAGAGGGATTGTGGGATCCCCGTGGGCTTGCCGCCAGACGCCTGTTCAGTGTCTCCCGCGGCGTTTTGCTGCCGGAACTATGCGCACCTTCGGCTAATGTTGATTGTGCGCCGACCGGCATAGGCAGGTTGCGGAGTTGATGGTACAATATCGGTGTGAGTTTGCTGACTGTCGCTGTGGCAGACTGGGCGTCGTCTACAACGCTTCTGGTGATTTCTCATCCTCAGCCACCACGCCCATCTGCATCGTCGACCGTAGATCTGTCTGGTCCTATCTAGCCCAGGGAGGTTGCCTTGACCAAGCGTGTACTCATCGCGGACGATGAGCCCCTGATCAGGTGCGCTCTTGACGGTTATCTTACTGATTGTGGGTATGAGACGGCAACGGCTGCCGATGTCTGCGAGGTGCTATCCCTGGCGAGAGATGGGCATTTCGATGTCGTACTCCTGGACCTGCGGATGCCACATGTGCAAGGGATAGATGTGATTGCGGCGCTTACCGAGGAGCGACCCCCTCTGCCGGTTGTTGTGACCTCAACCACCGGGCGGCTGGACGACGCCGTTCAGGCGATGCGCAGTGGTGCCTGGGATTTTATCAGCAAGCCCATACGTGACATGGGCGAAGTCTCACTTGCCATCGAGCGCACATTGGACAGAGTTCGTCTTGTCGCAGAGCGTGACCACTGTCAGAGGGAGCTGGAACGGCTGAATCAGTCATTGGAGGTCGAAGTGCTGCGACAGACGAGCGGCCTGCGCGCTCAGAATCGCCGGTTGACCGCCACGGACCGCGTAGCGCACGCTGTGAGTCATGCGCTCGAGTTTGATTCGATGCTGTCCCGTGTTCTTGGTGCGGCAATGACAGCGGTGGCGGCTGAGAGCGGTGTCGTCCAACTGCTCAACCCGGCGACGTCGTGTCTGTACATTGCCGCTGCGCAGGGGTTCAGTGACGAACAGGTGCCCTATGGGCTGCCACTGCCCTTGGGGACGGCGGTAGCGGGCAAGACGGCCAGGGATGGCCACGTGATGCGCGGGTGGATTACACCGACGGAGGAGTGCCTTCCCGGTCTGGATCTCAGCGAGCACAAGTCCTATGCCTTTGTTCCTCTCTGCGCCTCAGACAGCCCGGAATCTTTGGACAACGGTCCACGACATCAAGTCGTGGTGGGGCTGCTTGGAGTTTTCTCCCAACGTGAAGACGCTTTCCACCCCGATGAACTTGATCTGCTCACCGCGGTGGGCAGCCAACTTGGGGTCGCGGTCACCCGCGCTCAATATGCATCGGACCTCAGGCGCGCAAACTTGCAGTTGGAGACGGCCAACGAGGAGCTCAGGCGGCTGGCCTCGCTGCGCGAGCACTTCATCCAGAACGTCACCCACGAGCTGCGGACCCCGCTCGCCCTGGTGCGTGGCTACATTGAGCTCTTGGCCGGTGGGGGGCTGTCCGATGACAGTTGGCGCCAGGCGATCCATGTGACCAGGGAACGTGTGCTGGCCCTCGTTGAACTGGTCGAGGCGATCACAACGCTGCAGGTGCTGGGCACGACCCCCCTGAAGATTGAGCAAGTATCTGCGACGGAGCTGATCATGACGGTTTGCCAGATGGCCAATCAACGCGCGACGGGCTCCGAGACTACAATCCGCTACGAAGATCTGGACGCGGATCTGGTGTTTCCGGGCGATTTCTCGCGTTTGGCACAGGCACTGCACCAATTGCTTGACAACGCGTGCAAGTTCTCTGATCCGGGCCAAGAGATCACGGTGTCCTCAGGGGTGTCCCCTGCCGGTGACCACGTGATCATCTCCGTGTGCGATCAGGGTATCGGGATTGCCGAGGAGGAACATAGCCGCATCTTCGATCGCTTCTACCAGATCGATGGCAGTGCAACCCGACGCTATGGCGGCACAGGGCTTGGTCTGGCGTTGGTCAGGGAGATCGTTGAGGCTCACGCCGGTTGGGTCCGTGTCGAGAGTCAGGTTGGGGCGGGGAGCACGTTTATAGTTGGGCTGCCGCTTAACGTCACTTGAGCACCGCTGGGTTGGGTGAGGTCCACTGTTTCGAAAATGACTCGCGCCAGATTGCAGCTTCTGCGGACCGCGTGCATCAGAATGCCCACGTCTCGCCCGCCCTGCTCCCAAGGGCCCGAAGTGCGCAGCAGCTGCAATGAACATCGCGGCACCCACTGGCGGGAAGATGCGGGCGAGACACCCGCGGTCCAAGATGGCACGTTGCACCCCTGTTCCGAAAGTGACCTTCTATGCTCGCCGCCGGGGTCGGCGTCCCGCGGCGCCCCTCTTCTGAACGCTCGACACAAGGACGGGCTCGGTGAGACACCGGCCCGAGCAGAGTGGGCTCTTTGTGCTCGCCGGTTTCGATAGGTTTGGCTATTCGGCGGCTTGTGCCTCAAGCTCGTCCATGAGCTTCCTATAGGGCTCTGAACCATACCTTCCTTGATCCTGCTCACGAAGACGTTGCGGATTGCTGGGATTTGGAAGAGCACGCCGGTCAGCGCGTTGAGTGCTCGGGTTCGCAGATCGCGTTGTGGAAAGTCATACATCCCCAAGCGTCTGTAGGCGCGATGGTCCGCGTGGAAGACGGTGCGCAGAGGTCCCCAGACATCGTCACGGAATATCTTGGCCTCGCCGATTCCGAGGAAGGTCCGGGGAGTGATGGTGTCCTCAAGGGCATAGCGCACACTACGTGCCGCCAGGTCGTCGAGCAGGCCGTCGATCGCGGTCGCATCCCCGAATTCATCTGTCGCGATCCCGACCAGGTTGGCGCGTTCAATCTGCGTCCAACCTTCCAGAATCTGGTGCAGGTTCTGTATCTGGCTCAAGGGACCTGAGACGATCCACGCGATCTGTTTGCCCGTAAAGCCGGGCGTGTGTGTTTTGAAGAACGAGCGGTCGAAGAACGTTTTTCAGGTAGCCGACAAGTATCGGTCCCGGATGGCGCCAGCAAGGATCAGGATATCGGCGGTCTGCAGGCGCTGCCTGTGCATGTCGATGTACTCATCTTTGCCTTCATAGGCGCACTCGTTGTCGTAGCCGCAGTGGAGGCACCCGAGGCAGCCACCCTTGATGCCCACGTCATGAAGGTTGATGATCTCGACGCCGTCGCCGAAGGTCCGCTGGATGCGAGCGACCATATGGTTGAGATTCGCCTGATTGGGCTCTGCGTCGGTCAGGATGATGATCTTCTTGCCACGTGTCACCACCTTGGATGGGGCTTCGCCGGGGATATAGTCGAAGCTGCGCGGATGGAGTGGCGCGAAACGTGGTGCAGTCTGTGTTCGGCGCTCCGTCGCATCAAGCAGGCGCGTCGCGAAGGCCACAAGCGCGTCACGTTTGTCCGCTTCGAACAGGTCGCGCATCTCAGCAGAGTAGGCGCCTGTGTAGTGCATGCCGAGATCATCTGAGATAGCCTGGATGTAAGCGTGAGCGGTGTGATCGTAGAAGTGGATCGACGTGGAGAGCGAGGCTGTATACTTGTGCTTGAAGGCTGAGGTCACATCGCGTTCCCAGATCAACTCGATGAAGCGTCTGTAGTTGCCGTGGACCAGCATGTAGTAGAGCGGGAAGGCCCATAGCACAACATCGGCTTGCCGGATCTGTTCGATGACCGCAGCAAAGGCCTCGTGGTCGCGCTCCAGTGCCCGGCCCCGCCGAGCAATGTGCAGCTGTGTGAAAGCGTGTTGGGGAAACGCTTGCTCCAGATAGCGCACATATTGCATTGTGAGGCTCGTCTCCCCTTTGGGGCTGCCATTGAGGACTATGATGTTCATCTGTCCCTCCATTCCACTGGGACGTTCTCGTTGGCGGGTGGTAGGCGGAAGCTCTTTGCCGTCTACTCAGGAAGGCTGACGGCCACATCTACCGTGTTGGCGCTGCGAGCCGGCAGTGTGAAGGGCTCGCTCACTGCCAGTGAGGTCCCGGTGTTTCCAGCGGTGACCAGCCAGCGGAAGGGGCCTGTGCCGAAATCGCGGGGTGCTACCCACCACGTCTTCTCCCCGCTGACCGATCCGTCGGCGTCGACATCCACATCGTCGAGGGCTCCGTACCATCCGGTGACGTTGACCCAGTCACTCTCGCCCGTCTGCCACTGGACCTGCGTGTGGGTTGCCTGCCACGGATCTGCTGTCCACGACCAGGAGTCGGGAAAAGCGATCTGAAGGCGAATGAATCCGCCTACTGGTGAACTGCTCGCCACCTCAACCGTCGGTCGTGGTGGTAGATCGCCGGAGTCCGCGCGCGCCGGTCGGCTTGAGACAGTCAGCAGTGTGCAAACCAGAAGGGCTGAAAACGCCATCGTCAGGAGAAGTGATTTACCGGATGTTCCGTTGGTCATAGGGCACCTCGCTTTCGGGCACAGTGTCAATGGATCCTCGATGAGACTATCACCGCATCGTTATTGTACAAGCGCAAGCTCCAAAGGTCCAGCCCATCAATATTGACATCCCTCCCCGGGGGACTAGAATGCTTGCGTGGGTTCCCGCTAGACGACCCTAGCCAAGGGAGATCCAGGAAGGACGATGTGTGGGCAGCCAGAGCATTGTAGAGCAGTTTCGCGTCCCCGAGGCGCCGAATTATATCGCGCAAGGCAATGAAGATGCGGTGTTCTCCGCAGCCTTTCGTTCCAAGATCCCGATGATTCTGAAGGGGCCGACCGGCTGCGGCAAGACGCGGTTTGTGGAACATATGGCCCATACGCTGGATTTGCCGCTGATCATGGTTTCGTGTCACGAGGATCTGACCGCGGCTGACCTCGTGGGACGTTTTCTTTTCAAGGATGATCAGACGGTCTGGCAGGACGGCCCGTTGACGCTGACCGTACGCTACGGTGGCATCTGCTACCTTGACGAGATTGTCGAAGCTCGCAAGGATACCGTCGTGATCATCCATTCGCTTTCGGATTACCGGCGTATGCTGTACATCGACAAGACGGGCGAAGTTGTGCACGCTCACCCGGACTTCATGATGGTGCTGAGCTACAATCCGGGCTACCAGAGCATCGTGAAGGATCTCAAGCAGTCTACCAAGCAACGCTTCGCCAGCCTGATCTTCACGCACCCCTCGATCCCGATCGAGACGCAGATCATCAAGACTGAGACCGGATTGCCCGAGGCTGAGAGCAAGACCTTGGCCGAGATGGGAGCCAAGATCCGTGAACTGAAGGGATTCGGCCTGGACGAGGGCGCAAGCAGCCGTCTCTTGGTCTATGCCGGCATGCTAATGCGAGAGGGCCTCAGCCCGGTGGACGCCTGCACCTATGCCATCGGCCAGACGCTGACGGACGAGGTCGAGGTTATGTCGGCCATTGCTGACATCGTCGCCCTCTACTTTGGCGACTTGATGGAGGCGGACGGCGAAAGCGGCAAATCGCAGATGGCAGATGGTGAACGGCGAATCTCAAATGTCAAATCGCAAATGGCAGATGGCGAGTAGCTGGTCCTCGATACTAATGACATGCTGCCAGAGACCTGTCTGCGTATCCCAGGACAAGATCCTTCGCTCTCTCGCTGAAGGATTGAGGGGGCCTCCTCTATCCGCTCAGGAAGACACTACTTGCGGGTCTTTGCAGCCTGGACCCCGCGGCTCTCGCGCGATGGCGGCTGTCGATAAGGTATCTGTCTTGCTCGATCCTCGGGTCCACACTCTGTCGGTCTGTGATTCGCAGTTTCGCTCAATGGCTGAGTCGCTTTATCGCTGATTTCTATGGACCACTATCGCGGTTTCTCCCTATCCAGCGTATGCTGGGGTTATCGGGACATCTTTGCCAAGACGCT
>Ga0114918_10001464_pt1 | contig 21112 bp, 27 predicted proteins | sample LantaG_FD_87015 | JGI IMG/M metagenome (GOLD analysis project Ga0114918, IMG submission 87015) | Deep subsurface microbial communities from Baltic Sea to uncover new lineages of life (NeLLi) - Landsort_02402 metaG | ecosystem: Environmental > Aquatic > Marine > Oceanic > Sediment | place... | reverse complement strand
GGGGGGGGGGGGGGGGGGGGGGGGGGGGGGGGGGGGGGGGGGGGGGGGGGGGGGGGGGGGGGGGGGTTGTGGGGGTTTTTTTTTTTTTTTGGGGTTTTTTTTTTTTTTTTCTCGAGACGTTAGCGACTCTTTGCTTATCGACATCCGGTCTAGGGTTTCGCGTCGCCGGGAGCTCATCCAACGCTCATTTGCCACCTCCTTTGTCCCACCGTGTGCTTGTTGGCTTCCTCTCGCGGTCTAGCTGCCCAGAAACGCAATCGAACGCGCGGAAGGTGTTCGAAAAGAGCCCAACACTTCAACAATCTTCTTACCGATCGGCCCGTCCATAAACACGCCAAACGCCACGAGCCTCAGCGTCCTCCTCGCGTCGTAAGGGAGCCCGACGATCGACTGGGCGATCAGATCCCCTAGCAGGAAGCCCACGAACGAGGTGGCGGACTTGACGGCAACGGGGTGGTTGGTGAGCGCGGCGTCGTAAGAGGCCCAGAGCCGTGCGGCAAATGCCTGGAGCACGCTTTTGGATTCTTCAGCTCCGGTTGAGGAAGCGGCGAGCGCCTTGCTGCTGCTATCTGGCTGCTGCTGCTGCTGGAGCGCCGCGACGAGGGCCTCCGACGTCCTCCTGTCCGACGCGGAAGAAGAGGAAGGAGTGTTTTCGCTGCTGCTGCGGTTGCCCAGGGCAGAGGCCGCGACGAGCTTTGACGATGATGGTTGTTTGTTGCCGTTGCTGCTGCTGCTCGACGCCGCGAGCACCGACGACGACGAAGAGCTCCTCCTGTTCTTGCGCTCGTCCTTGCCGCACTCGTCCACCTTTCTCGTGGGGCTGGCGACGGCGACGACCCTCGAGGAGAAGGCCGCCGAAGAGGCGGCGGGCCTGCCCCGGGAGAGCGCGAGGAGCCTCGAGGAGCGCTGGAAGAGGAGCATTGGATAAAAATAAAATCTGTTCTCGAGTTGTTTGTGTTTCGGACTTGAAATTTTTTTCTTTTTCCCGCTTCTCGACCTCGACGACGTCGAGGAGGCGCGCCCTGCCTTTTTTCTTCGCGCTCACCTGCCCCTGAGCAGAATAGCGCAAGAGAGGGAAAAGCCCTGAAGTTTGGGTCCATTTTTCTTTTCAGCTTCTTTCTGGAACGAGGATTGGAGACGAGAGAGAAACAACGCTCACCTTGCTCTCACCTCTGATGAAAAACGAAAAAAACCCGCTTCTTCGTCATCATCATCCTCGTCAGTGCTGCTCGGCCCTGTCCAGGCCCTCACCTACGCGCTCAACTACGGCGGCCCCTCCGCGGCCCTGGGCTCCTCCTGGGCCCGGAGGCTCCCCTGGCAGTTTGCGATCGCGTTCGGGGTGCTGGCGAGGGTCGTCGGGGTCTCGGGCTACGTCGCGCTGACTTCGTGGACGCTCGGTGCGTTTGTTGTTGTTGTTGTTGTTTCCGTTAGGGTCTGTTTTTTCGGCCGTTAGGGTTTCGGGTTTGATTTCCGTGGTTTTCGTATTTTTCGGTCCTCTTCCGCGGCGTTTCAAGTTTCGCAAAGCACACCGCTGGAACCGTCTTTATTTAACGCGTCGACTGGTGCTGCTTTCAAAGGCGAAAACGACTCGGGAAAATCAACAAACGGAAATCTCCTCAAAAGTTGCGCAAAAGGGTTGTACGCACAAGCTCTTGACTCCACTCACCTTTTTTTTGTCAACTTTTCCCGTTTTCTTGTCTTGTCCAAACCTCTCTCCCGAACAACCAGGAGAGGACCTCCTCCAGCTCCTCCTCTCCAACGTCTGCGCCCTCCTCGACCAGCTCGCGACCCTGCTTGGCACCAGCGCCGGCTCCCCTCCGCCGGCCGCCGTCGCGGCGACGCTCTGCGCCGTCCTCGCGGTCAACTCGGCGGCGCACGTCGCGGTGCTCCACCTTCTCTACTCGGCCCTCCTCCGCGCCGTCGGGCTCAGGGCGCCGCCGATGCCCGCGTGGGTGGCGAAGAGGGTGGGGGTGAGCAGTGAAGACGGATCGGGTGTTTCCGGGGGGTTGCGGAACGACCCGTTGGGCTCGAGGTGATTTTTTTTGTTGTAAAAATTGGAAAAGAGGTCAAGGTCTCGAGGTCGAGTTTTTTTCTTCGTCTTCCTTTCTTTCGTCATCGTCGTTGAACGAAAAAAAATCACTTATCGGTTTTTTCTTTCTTTCTCTCTCTCTCTCTTCTCTTTCTCTCTCTCTTCTCTCTCTCTCTTCTCTCTCTCTCTCGCTCCGCTCGCTCTTTCTCTCTCTCAAAACAAACACCTCCAATATGTCAATCCTCCCCGAGGAGCTGCCCTATGGCTGGCCCGGGCCACCGGGCAACGCCGCCGCCGAGCGCCTGTCGCGGCTGCCGGCCGGCGGCTCGCAGCCGTCCTTCTTCTCTCGCAAGCGCGCCGTCGCCAAGGAGATCGTCCAGTGCGTCAAGGCCGTGCTGGGAGGCGTCGAGGGCGTGCACGAGGCGCTGCTCAAGGCCCTGGACAGGGAGGAAGTGAGGCTCTTTGGGACGCGAGGAGAGGGGAAAAAGAAGAAATGAAAAGCGAGCGAGATAGAAAAAGCGAGAGCGACAACGACAGCAAAGCGAAACTTTCTCTCTCTCGCGTTCTGCTTCTCCTTGTGCCTGAATCGCTTTGATCTCTCGCCGAGGGGACGGCTGGGATCATTTCGAGGCCGCCTAGAGGTCCAGATCGAGGAGAAAGAGAGGGAGCAAGGTGTCGTCGAAAAACGAAAGCGCGCCGACTTTTTTTGAAGAGAGCAAGAAAGAGAAAGCGAAAGAAAAGAGCGAGCGAGCGACGAAACGACGACGAAATGCACGAAATCGTCGACGCTCAACCTCTAGAAAAAAATAACATCCAAACCCTCATCCCCTCCTCAGTCCGAGACCCACTTCCAGAAGTGGCGCAGCGTGACCAAGATCCGCGTCAAGCGCCTCCAGCGCTTCCGGGACCAGGCCCGCGCCTGGCTCGCCGACGCCGAAGGGGGGTCGACCGACGTCTGCGCCCCGGCGAGTGTCTTCTCCGACCTGCGTCGGGCGGTGGAGACCGAGATGGAGCGCGTCACCGAGTGGGAGTCGGCGCTGAAGAAGAGGGACTTTTCGAACGTGGCGCTGGAGGCGGCGGCGAGGGCGGACGCGCTGGAGGCCGCCACGACCGAGGCGATGAGCCCGATGGGCGGAGGCGGAGGCAGAGGTGGTGGGGAAGGGAGCTTTTTCGGCGGCGGAGGCGGAAGCGGAGTTGGAGGAGAAGGAGGAGGAGGAGGGGGGCCGAGCGGGGACCCCCACCTCGCCTCCGACGACCGCATCGGTCGCACCAAGACGACGCTGCTGGCCGCCGTTCTGGGCGGGAGGCACGGCGAGACGCCGCAGGAGAGGGCGAGGAGGAGGTCGTGCAAGTGGATCGTCGCGGCGCAAGCGAGTGAGTAGTTTTTTCTTTTTTTTTGTTTCCGTTTTTATTTTTCTTCGTTCGAAAACAAAAACTCACCTCTCTCTCTCTCTTCTTTCTTTCTCTACCAAAAAACCACCACCACCTCCACTCCCACACCTCCAGGGCTGACCGAGCAGGTCGAGCGCATGGGTGCCGACCTCGCCACCCTGCGCAGGCAGAGCGGCGGCGGCGGCGGAGAGCCCTTGACTCCAACAGCAGCAGGAGCAGCTTCCTCGAGCTCGACCTCGACTTCGTCGCAGTCGTCGCTCGAGCGGCGCGTCTTCGCTCACCGGACGCACGTCCGCCGCCTCGACCAGGCGCTGCGCCTGCTTTCCAACCACGAGGTCGACCCCTCCGTCGTGGACAGCCAGCTCAGGGAGGAGGTGGAAGGCTACGTGGCGCGGTCGGAGGCGGCGCTGGAGCGCGGGGTTGTTGGAGTCGCAGGTGGAGGGAGCGGAGGGAGCGGAGGAGGAGGGAAGCGGGGAGGGTGGAAGAGGAAGTCGCGGTCGAGGAAAAACTCAAACGACGATGACGGCGGCGAAGAAGGGGGCGGCGACGACGACGACGACGAAGAGGGCTTTTATTCCGCCGAGGAAGAGGAAGTAGAAGAGGAAGAGGAGGAAGACAATGACTATGAAGACTTTGACGTCGACGTCGATGCGTTCTACGCCAACGTCCCGGGCCTCGACAGGTCCGAGGCGGCGGGGATCGGGCAGCTGTTGTCGCACGGCGGAGGCGGAGGCGGAGGCGGAGGCGGAGGCGGAGGCGGAGGCGGAGGCGGAGGCGGAGGCGGAGGAGCTGGTGTCGCCGACGAGACAGCGGCGGCGACGAGCGACGAAGAGGGGGGCGCCGCTCCTTCTCCTTCTTCCTCCGCCGCTTTCGCCGCCAGCTTCGTCGAAGCCAAGCGCCAGGCCCTGGAGGAGATCCGCATGGCCTCTGCTGCGAGGCGTGGAGGAGGAGGAGTTGCTGCTTCTTCCCCTTCGACGGCCGCGGCGCTCGCTACTGCCGCTGCCACTGCCGCTTCTTCCTCTTCTTCCTTGCCCGGCGCCCATCCGGCGGCGGCTTCTTCTTCGGCCGCCGGCATCTCTACGAAAAAGGCCGCGCGCGCAGCCAAGCGAGCAGCCAAGGCCTCCGCCGCCGCTCCGCCGGCCGATATCCAGCCCTTCAGACAGCCGAAGCGCGGGGGTCACGCCCCGAGCGCTCTGCTCAAGGAAAAGGAAGGAGAGAAGAGAGAAAAAGAAGGGGAGGGAGACAAGGCCGACAAAGACGACGACGAAGAAGAAGAAGACAAGAGGTTGACGTTTGCCGAAGCCGCCGCGGCTGCTCCGCCCTCACCGCCTCCTCCCCCCCCACTACCAAAGCCTGCTGAAGAGCCTGCTGATTCTCTGGGGTCGCCCGACTTTCCGCCGCTGGCTGTTGCGGCCGGACAGAAAAAGGTCGCTGCCGAGTCTTCTTCGTCTTCTTCGCCGGCGGCGGCAATGGTGGCAACGGCGGCAGGAAAGCAGCGCTCCCAACTTCCTTCGGAGCGGACGCAGCTCCACCTCTCCGCCTCCGCGGGACCCGCGCCGGCGACACGGGACATGGCGAGTGGCGGGGGCTCGGAGGGGACCGGGGACAACGGCGCGACGTCGAGGCTCTCTCCTCCTCCGCAGCCGCAGCCACAAGCGCAGCAGCAGCAGCAAGCGCAGCAGCAGCAAGCGCAGCAACCGCGAGCGCAGTTTCTTCCTCAGCAGCAGTTGCAGCAGCACCAGCAACGTCACCAGCCGCCTCCTTCTCCTCTTTTCTCCCCGGCGGCGGGCAAGGCGACAAACTTCGGCCTCTCGCCGGGGACGACGGACCGGACGATCGACGAGCTCGCTTCGTCCTCTTCTGCTTCTGCTTCTTCCTCGTCCCGGCCTCCTCCTCCGCCGCCGCTAGTGCCCCAGTTGGCGATGCCTCCTCCGCTTCGCACGAGGCCGATGATGGCACCTCCGGGCTTCGCCCCCGCCGCGTCTCCTCCTCCTACTCCGTCGCAGCAGCAGCAGCAGCAGCAGTCTCGACCGCAACCTTACCCTTCGACGCCGCCGCCCCCGACGTCATCGCAACTCCAGAGCCCCAACTCGACCTCAGCAGCAACGTCCTCGCTCTTCTCGTCTCCGCGCTTCTCCGAGGGCGCCCTGCTGTCTATGTACGCTGCCAAGGCGGCAGGGAGAATTGAGGAGGGGGGAGAAGAGGGAGGAGAGAAGGGAAGAAACTCGTTGTTCCCGCCTCTGTTGCGTTCGCCGCCGCCGCCGCCCCTCGCTCCTCCCTCTTCTTCCTCCTTTTCTTCTTCTTCCTCCTCCTCTTTCCCCTCTTTCTCCGACGACTCCCCCTTCCCGCGCTTCCCGCCGCTTGTCTCCTCGAAAGGGATCTCCGACGCCGGGGACGAGTTCTGGGAGGCCTACCTCCGCGCTATCGACGCCGAGGCGGACGCGGCGGGGGGGCGCCTCTGAAAAGAGAGGTGAGGGAGAAGAGAGAAGAAGAGGTGGAGAAGAAGAAGAGAAGAGAGAGTGAGTTTTTTTCATCTTTTTCTTTTCCCGCACTCACTCTTTTCCTCCTCTTTCTTCTTCTACTTCTTCTTCTTCTCTTCTCATCCGCCACCAAAAAAACAGGCCCACTGACAATGACCGCTGTTACGAGACCTCTGCGCAGCTCGCGGCGAGGGAGAGCAGCAGCAGCACGAAGAAGAAGAACAACAACAACAAGAAGAAGAGCAAATTCTTCTTCGTTCCCTCCGACTCTCGCTTCGGCTCGCAGCGCTTCCGGCTGCTGCCATCCCCGCCTCCGCGGGAGGCCTTTCCTGCTTCGTGGGGCGCCTTTGACGACAATTTTCTACCTCCTGCTCCCTTGTCCGACCCCGATTTCTTCAAGAAGCGGCGCGCCGCGGCGCTCGCGAAGGCAGGTGCCGTCAGCGCCGTCAGCAGCAGCACTGACGCCTCTCCTCTCTTGCCCGTGGAAGCCGGGCTCGATCCTGCCTTCTTCGCCTACCACTTCCTCGTCGGCAGCGAGGAGCAGGCAGACGCCGCGGCGGCGCTGGACGAGGCAGGGTGGAGGCTGCACTCCTCCGGGGAGGAGGCGACTTCGACTTCGAGCTCGAGCTCGAGTTCGAGTTTTTCGTCGTCGTCGTCGGCGGCGTCGTCGTCGTCGAAGTCGTCGAAGTCGTCCGTCGCTGCTGCTGCTCCTTCCTCCCTTTTCACTCCTCCCCCTCCCGCGAGCCTCGACGGCGGCTACAACCGCTGGTTCCGCTGGCCCCCCGGGTCCACGGCGGGGCGCAGGAACATCAACGAGCACTTTGACCAGGGCACCTTCTTGTTCTTCGACCCGGAGCTGCTTGGAGGAGGAGCGGGAGTTCAAGTTGGAGGACAAGGAGGAGCGAAAGCGCCGCCGTTGCCGTCGCCGTCATCGTCGCAGCAGCAGGGAGGAGGTGGCTGTCGCGGCTGGTCAGTCCGAGCGACGGGCCCGAGGTTCGCATTCGCGTTCACCTACCTGCGGAAGGCGCAGCCACGACGGGTCGGAAGCTGTTCGACGGAGGAAGGGAAAGAGGAGCAGGAGGAGAAGGAGAGGGGGAGAAGGCGACGAGAGAGGGAGGCACGGCGCTGAGAAATGAGTTTTTCTTTTTCTTTTTTGAGTTCGTATCCGCATCTCTGTCATTTCTCTGAAATCCTTGCTTCTTTTTGTCTGCTTTCATTACACATTCTTCTTGTCTCACAAAGAAGGAGTTTCTTCTTCTGCGGCGGCGAAAGAGGTCGCGGCGGCGTCGACCGCGCGGAAGCCTCGCGCGAGGTAAGTCTTCCAAAGCTCTCCTCTTTCGGGTTCCTTCGCTTTCGTGCTGCTGTTTGTCTTTGTCGTTGCTGCTGCCGCTTCTCCAGCTCTCCGCCGCTGCTTCCTGCCCCCGATGCCTCCGCCGGCGGACCTCGAGGAGCGAGACACAGATTGCGGAGGAGGAGGAGGAGGCGTGTCGCAGTCGCCGCTGCTTTCGCTGTCGCTTTCTTCTTCGTTCTCTCCCTCTCGCTCTCCGTCGTCGTCGTCGTCATTCAAAGGAGCAGCTGCCACCTCTGCCTCTCCTGTTTCCTTCTTCTTCTCCTGCTGCTGCGGAGAAGTCAGGCATGCGAGCCAGGCCACGGCGGCGTCGAGCGAGGGCGACGCCGGCGCTACAGGCAGCGAGGAGGTCGAAGGAGGAGGAGGTGGTGGGGAAGCCTGCGGCGGCTGTTGTTCCTTTTCTTCCTCTTGCGCTCCTGCTGCTGCTGCTTTGGGCCTGAGCGACGGAGGAGAAGAGTCCGGAAAGGAAGAGGCTCCGCCGTTCTCCTTCTCTTCTTCTCGCCCCGGCTCTTCTCCGAGCCTGGGTGAGCGAGGGAGGTATCCAGAAAGAGGAGGCGGCGGAGGAGGAGCAGGACGACTGTGAAGCGAAGGAAGGGGTCGCTGTTGTCGTCGAGGTTTCTCCGCTGCTTCCTCCTCCTCCTTCCTTCGCCTCTGCTGCTGCCTCTCAGAGAACGATGCCAGCTTCGCCAGGGCTTCCTCCAGGGACATGCGAGGAGCAGCAAGAGGAGAAGGAGGAGGTTGCTGGGGCTCTTCTGCTCCTCTCTTTTCCTCCCTGGCTGTCCGGCGCGGCGGCGAGTGCGGGAAGAGCAGAAGAGGAGGCGGCGTCGAGGTCGAGGTCGAAGGGGTCGAGTAGGTCGTCGCTTGCTTTGCCGCCGCTTTCATCGTCGACGCGGATGGAGCATCATCCCGCCGCTCCTCGCTCCTGCCCTGGACGTACCGCTCGTCGAGCGGCGGTCCTATCAAGCTGTCTTGCGGGTTCACCGCCGCGCCGTGCGCGCGAAGGTAGGCCTCCAGCTCGGTGGTGGAGTCTGCGGCCGCGCTCATCGTGTAATCAAGTTTTTTTTCTCTTCGAGTTTGTGTTTTTTTCTTCGTTTCCGATCTCTCGCTCGTTCTTCGTTCTTCAATTCACTTCCTTCAAGCTCTCTTCGTCTCCTCTCTTTTTCTCCACCTCGTTCGAGCATCGCTCTCGCAGGATGCTCCTCTCTCGAGGCATGATGGGGCTTCGACCTGCTCCTCGAGCGATCGAAATTGAGACGCCCAGGCGACGATGGCAGGAGAGCTGCTGCTTGACAAGGAGAAGAAGAAGAAGAAGCTCGATCGCCGCTGGTGCGGCCACTCGCGACGACGCCTCCACCTCCACGTCCACCTCCGCCTCCTCTCCAGGAGGCGGAGGCCGCCTCTTCAGCAACCTCGACGACGACCTCAAGCACTCCCCCGGGTCCGTACTCGACGCGGCAGCCCTCGTGGCGGGCACGACCATCGGCGCCGGGGTGCTCGCGATCCCGGCGGTCACCGAGCCCGCGGGCTTCGGCGCCGCCGCTCCGGCGCTGCTGGGCGCCTGGCTGTTTTCGGTCTCTTCCGGCCTGCTGCTCGCCGAGGCCTCTCTATCTTTTCTCTGCTCCACGGGCCGAGGGGGGGGATCCTTGCTGAGCCTGACCAGGGACTATTTGGGGGTGGGGCCGAGCAGGGTCGCCGGGTTGTGTTACGTTTTCCTGCACGAGGCGCTGCTCGTCGCCTACATCTCCCGCGGCGCCGAGGTGCTCAGCTCCCTGGATCTCGGTTCCCTTTCTTCTTCTTCTTCTTCTGCTTCCAATTCCTTCTCCAACCTGCCCTTGCCCCTCTCGGCGGTGCTCTTCACGGCGGTGCTGGGCACGGCGTGCTACGCTCTGCCGGCCAAGAAATTGGACGAGGCTAACTCCGTGCTGGTCGCGGGCGTCATCGTCTCGTTCGTCGCGCTCCTGGCCGTCGCTCTGGGTTCGAGTTCAGCTTCTTCTACTTCTTCCTCTTCTTCCTCTGCTTTCGCGCTCGACCTCCACGCTCTGGCCAGGGCCGACTGGGGACAGCTGCCACCAGCGCTTCCCGTGCTGGCCCTGGCCTTCGTGTTCCAGAACACGGTCTCGGTCGTCGTGTCGAGCCTGGTGAGAGATTTTGGAGGACTGGTTTCGACTCGATCGTTGATCTTCTCTTTTGCTTCTTCCGAGAAGAAGTTAAAAAAAACTCACTTTTTTCCCCTTCTTCTTTTCTTTCCCCCCAACAAAAACATAAACAGGAGGGCGACGCCCAGAAAGTAAGGACGGCCATCGTCGGAGGCACTCTGCTGCCGCTCCTGATGTTCCTGGCCTGGGATGCGGCGAGTCTTGGCAGCGGAGGAAGCGGCGGGATCGGAAGCGGGATCGGAGGCGGGGCCATCGCCGACCCGGTCGCGTCCCTCTCCGCCTCGAGCCCGCTCGCCGGCCCCCTCGTCGCGACTTTTTCGATGCTGGCGCTGGTCACCTCCTTCTTCGGGTTCGTGCTGGGGCTGACCGACTTCCTGGCCGACGCCCTGCCGACGGAGAGAGCGACGAAAGAGGGAGGAGGAGGAGAAGGAGGAGAAGAACGAACCTTTTCGCTGCGGTCGCTGCTGCCGGTCAACGCCGGAGGCAGGGCGAGGGCCCCTGTCCCCTACGCGCTGATGCTGCTCCCTCCTCTCGCCGGGGCCGTGGCCGTTCCCGGAGCCTTCCTGTCTGCGCTTTCCGCCGCGGGGACCTACGGGGTCATGGCGCTGTTCGGGGTGCTGCCTGCCGCGGTGGCGTTTGTGGCCCGAGGGAGGAGTGGGGGAGGAGGAGGAGGAGAAGAAGGAAAAGAACAAGATATTTCTTCCTCTTCTCTTTCTTCCTCTTCTCCTCCGGTAACTCTGGTCCCGGGAGGCAACCCCGTGCTCTTCGCCGTTGGCGGGGTCGCCGCGGCGGTGATCGTGAATGAGACCGTGTCGCGGGTCCTGGAGGCGGTGAAGTGACGAGGAGATAGAGAAGAAGAGAAGAGAAGAGAAGAGAGAAGAGAGAGAGAGAAGAAGAGGAAGAAGAACAAGAGGGGAAGCAAAGGACGAAAGCAAAAGAGAGCTCGCTCTCCGCCCCCCCAAAATTCAGAAATACACGAAATGTAAAAATTGTAAAGCCAGTCCTCGAGTCCAGTCAAGCAATTAGCAGCAGCGAGAGCAGTGTGAAGTTTTTGAGAGTGAGAGAGAAGAAGGAGAGAAAGGGAGAGCAAAGAGAGGAGAAGAAAAAAGAAAAACCTCGTCGACCGAGAGACCGCTGCTCCTCTCTCCTTCACTTTCTGCTTCTTCAAACCAAAAAAAGGTGCGTGTTTTTTTCTCCTCGTTCCCGAGTTTGTGCTTTCTTTCTTTTCCCATGGAGCTCGTAAAGTGCTTCGTATGCGTCGTTGAGCGAGAAGAGGAAGAACAGAAGAGCGCGCATTCGAGCGAGAGAGAGCCTGGCACGTGGAATTGGAAAGGCGCATGCGGCGGCGAGGACGGCGTCGCGGCGGTTTGCCTCTCTCCGGCATGTCTCTTTCGACTTTTCTCCAGCGTCCTTGCTGCTCGCTTCGCGCCTTGATTCTGCTCTCTTTTGGTGTTAGCAGGTGTCCATGAAATTGTTCTATACTTTGAAGTGGTTTGAATGACGTGAAATGACCTCGAAAGAGGAGAACGGGAGCATGCTCAATTTAGAGCAAGAGGCCGCGGCGAGGAGGAGAAGCAGCAGCAGCAGCAGCAGCAACAACAACCCGAAACCATTCCTTTCCGTCCTTTTCTCCTTTCCCTCCGACGCCCGACACCCCTCCTCCTAGTTGTCCTCTCACCATACACTCCCCCCCAAACGGCACTTAAAAAAACTGAAACAACAACAAAAAGCAGACCTCTTTCTTTCTTCAAAAACCAGAACAAAACACCCCCCTTTCTCCTCCAACTTTTTTCTTTTTAGAATGGCCCGCTCCGCAATCGCCTTTGCTTTCCTCGCCCTCGCAGCCGCCGCTTCGTCGTCGACCCCGACCGTCGCCGCGACCTCGCGCCACCTCCTCCAGACGACGACGGCCCCCGCCGCCGCCGCCGGCTCGGGCCCCCAGGTCCAGTCCCAGGCGCCCCTCAACCTTCCCCCCGGGATCCAGCTTACCTCCCCCGACGGCTCGGCCCCCAAGCTGCCCTCCCAGACCGACGAAAAGGCGGCCAAGGTGGCCGCGGCCGTCGCGGCGGCCCAGAAAGAAGTCGTCGACCAGCAGACGATGCGGCAGTTCCAGGCGCTCGAGAAGCAGCGCGACGCCGCCAAGGCTGCGGACCCGTCGTCGGACCCGCTCAACGCGCCGCGCGACGACGTGCTGAAGACCGTGAACCTTCCCACGGCGGACGAGCTGAAGGCCTTCGCCGAGTCGGAGCAGGTCAAGTCGTTCCGCGAGGCGATGACTGCCGCGCCGGCGCTGCCTACCATCGCCGCGCCCAAGCTGCCGTTTGTCGGCGGCGGAGGAGGCGGCATGCCCCTGGCGCTGCCCAAGCCCTCCGGAAACGCCGCCAACAGGCCCGCGGCGCACGCGCCGCCGCACGCCAAGCCCAACGCGTTCGCTTCCAAGCACCACGCGGCGCCCAAGGCCCCCGAGCCGGAGCCCGAGGCCGCGGTCGAGGAGGAGGAGGCTGCTGACGACGAGGCTGCTGACGACGAGGCCGACGGCCCGCACGTCATCGAGGCGAAGGTGATGGACGTCAAGCACTAGAAAGAGAAAGAGAGAAGAGGAGATGAATTCATGAACTCATGAATTGTTGAGATATGGAGATGGAAAACCAGCGGATAGAGAGATAAAAACTTTTTTATTTGTGTTTTTGCGTTTTTTGAAAAAAAAAAGACTTCTCTCCTCTTTTCCTAAAAAACTCGCGTCTCTCTCTCTCTCTCTCTCTCTCTCTCTCTCTCTCTCTCCGAATTGTCATTTGTTGTTGTCGTTTTTCTACTTACATCAGAGGGAGAGAGAGTCATGCGCTCGCACAGAAAGGGGTGGTTTTGGTAGTGTGTTGAGAGAGAAAGCGCGCTCGCTCGGCAGGAAAGAAGCGGAGGAAAAATGGAAAAGGAAAAAGGAAAAGAGAAGAAAAGCATTTTTTTTTGAAGCAAGGAAGCGTAGCGTTGCTCTCTCTAATTTTTTTTTTTTTGCTTTCTCTGTTTCTTGTTGTCGTTTTGTATAAAAAACCACCACTTAGTGGCAGCGCTCCTCGCCGTTGAGTCCCGTGTGGCAGCGCAGCACGTTGCCATCGTCGTCGACCTGGAGGTGAAGGCCGCGGGGGCGGCGCTCCTCCTCGTCCTCGGCGGCGAATTCGGCCGCCGAGGCGACAGAGACGACGGAGGAGTCAATCGGAGCCGGGGCCGGGGCGGCGACAGCGACCGCGGGCGACGGAGCGGGGCCCTTGGCGCCCTTTTTAGGAGCGGGGACGACGACAACGGCGGGCTCTGCCTTTTTCTCCTCCTTCTTTTTGGGAGCCTTGGCCGGGGGCGCGACCTTCGGCGCCTTCGGCGCCTTGGGAGCGGCGGCGCCGGCGACGGCCTTGCCCTTCTTGCTCGCGGGCGCGGGAGCAGGCGCCGGCGGGGCAGCGGGAGCAGGGGCCGGGGCCGGAGGGTGCCACAGGCGCTCAAAAGTATCCGGGAGCGGGATGGCGCCGAGCCTGGAAGGGGAGTTTTTGTTGTTGAAAAGTTACGAAGTGAGAGAGAAAAAAAGCGACGACGAAAAAATAGAGAAAGAAAAAAAGCTCTTCTCTCTCTCTCTCTCTCTCTCTCTCCTCTCCCAACTCCTCCCTTCATCACCAAAACTCACTTGGCACCACCCGAGGTCACGTGCGTGTACTTCCCGGGCGTAGGGACGTGCCCGGTCTCCTTCGGGGCCTCGTTGGGCGCGCTCGGGCTTCCCGACGCCGTCGTCGCCTCGAGGAAGACTTTCGCGCGCGAGAACTCTGCTGGGCCCGCGTCTCCGGCCAGCTGCATCTTCGGGTCCTCGTCGATCCACTCGGACCCGACCTCGGCCTTGGCGGAGGAGGTGGGCTTGTTGTTCTTCGGGGACTTGACATTGGGGCCTGTGAGGTTGGTTTTGGTTTGGTTTGGTTGTTGGAGTTGGAGAGAAGGAGAGAGTGAGGGAGGGGGGGTGAAGAGAAGAGGTGAGGAAAAGGTCGAGGTCGAGAGGTCGAAGGAGAGAGCTCGACCTCGGTCGCGCTTGGCATCTGCATTCGCGCGCTTTCCCCTCCTCTTGTAGCGTGTCTTAAAGCTCGTTTCCCTCCACACCAATGCTTCCAAAGCATTCAAATGAATCTGCGATACGCTTTTTCGCGAAACTAAACTATCGAAAAGGCTCGGTGCGTGCTCGAAAACGCAGAGGCGTTACGCCCCCTCTGCAAATCTGGACGAGAATTCGCGCTCGCCTCTCGGGCCATTCCATCCACTCTCCTTTCTCTCTCGCCCCCCTTCTTTCCAAGCCACTTACCCTGACCCGCCATGACGTTGAGTACCAGCGCGAGGAGCGCGAAAGTGATAAGGAGGAAGCGCATGCTTGCTCGTTTCTTCTGGAGTGCCTTTTGCTCGCAGAAAGAAAAAGAAAGAAAAAGCTGAGCCTCCGAGGCTTGAAAAAAAGAAAAGAGAGAAGGTCAAAAGCGTTTTGTGAGGCGCGCCGAAAAAATCAGCTCGAGAAAAAAATCTTCTTCCTCTCCCACCACTCGACAAAAGCGAAAAAGGCTGCTGCTGCTGCGGCGCGCGAGCGAAATAGGCAGTTTGTTTACAAAAGCAATTCCTCGAGGAGAGATTTCGTTGCTGATTCGACAACGCTTCAATGGGATTCGTTCGTGTTCAAAAAAGAAAAGAAGAAAGAGAAAGACAAAAGGCTAGCAAAAGTCAAGTAATGAAACAACTATCAACGCAAAAGAAGAAGAAACTCTTTTCTGTCTCCTCCTTCTTCTCCTCTAAAGGCTCATCGTCACCGTGTACCGCAGGTTGGCGAACGTCGGTTCGTTGTCCGCAAAGGGGTCTAAGTCCCGCGTCAGGAGGCGGTGGTCGATCGTCGAAGAAGAGGTCGGGGAGAACGGGTTGTCGTTGTTCCCGTTGTTGTTGGTGCCGCTTCCCCCCGAGCGAGGGGAGGCGACGGCGCCTCCGCCGGCGCTGAGGTCGACGAGCCCCCTCACGCCGTTCGCACCTCCGCTCCCGCTTCCGCTTCCGAGCACGCCCCCCCCCCCACCACCACCCGCTGCCGCCGTAGGAGAGAGCAGCGGGGGCGTGTGCATCCCGGCGGCCTCCACCGCGGCGGTCGCCACGGCGGCGAGGCCCCCGGCCACGAGCGCGGCGACGCCGCCGGCCCCGGCGCCGACGGCGACGGCGGCGCTCGGCAGCTGCAGCGCGGCCGAGGCCGAGGCCGAGGAGGCCGCGACGGAGGCCTGCGAGGCCGCGGCGGCGACGGCCCCGGCCAGGTTGCCGCTACCTCCGCTCCCAGCCAGGGCAGCGAGCGGAGAGTAGCGGCTCCCCGAGGAGGCGGAAGCGGGAGCGGAAGCGGGAGCGGAAGCGGCAGGAGGGGAGACGACGCTGCTATTTGCCGCGGCCGCGTTGGCGGCGGCGGCGGTGGCGGCGGCGGCGGCAGAGATCGACGCTGCGGCCTGCCGCTGCCTCTGCAGCTGCTGCGAGTCTCCCCTGCGGTAGCGGCCCGTATTGCTGTTGTTGATGTCAGCGGCGGAGGCGGCAGAGGCAGCGGCAGCAGCGGCAGCGGCGGCGCGAGCGACTGCCGCGGTGGTTGGTGAAGGAGAAGACGGCGAAGAAGAAGCAACGGGAGCAGCGGGAGCGGCGGCGGCGGGGGCGGAGATAGCTAGCCTGCTCAGCCTCCTCCGCACCCCGCTGTTCTCTCCGACGACGGCAGCAGCAGAGGGAGAGCCTCCCGCGTTGCCCTCGGTGCCCAAGGTCCCGGCCGCGGGGAGCGCGTCGAACTCGAAGGAAGGGGCAGAGACGAAATTGTTATTGTTTTCCGTTGCTGCTGCTGCCGCCGCCGCCGCCGCTGCCCCGCAAGTGCAGTGGGCCCCGCGGGAGCACCAGCCGCGGCAAGCAGCAGCAGAGCTCGTCGTCAGGGTCCTCTGCTGCAGCTGCTGTCCTTCGACGCCGTAGCCCAGGCAGTCCCTCCCCGCCTCAACCTCCTCCTCGAGCGCCCCTCCACACCACCCGCCGTCGGCGGCCTCGCCCGCGTCGATGGTGGCCTGGTGCGCGTGCACCTTGAGCCCCACGTCCCTGAACCCGCACAGCTCCAGCGCCCACAGCAGCGCGTCGGGGCTCGCCAGCGCCGCGAACGCCACGCGCCTGAGGCGAGCGGGGCGAGGCGGCAAACGAGAAACGCAGTGGTGGCGGTACACGGTCGCGGTCTTGATCCGCAGGCGTTCTTCCTGCGGGACGCCGTAGGCCCGCGCGTCGTAGCTCAAAGCGCCGCCCTCGTGGACCAGGTGCGCCTCGTGCTTGGCTTCGTAAGACTCGGTGTGCATCGCCCCCGTGACGCGGATCTCCTGGCGGAAGCCGACGTAGCTGTGTTTTTTTGGTGTTTTTTCCCGAAGTTTTTTGGCGGGTGAGTTTTTTTCCGAAAAAGAAAAGCGAGAAAAAAAAAACTCGAGGGAAAAAAAAGAAAGAGAAAAAGAAAAAACTCGAAAAACTACTCACAGCGCCTCGTCCCTCGCGATCGCGCGCTTCGGCTGCGGGCTCAGCGGGCAGAAGGCCGCCTCGCGCAGGACCACGTCGACCGCGGCCTGGCGCGGGGGGATGCGGTTTGCGGCGGAGGCGGCAGCGGCGGCGGCCGCGGCGTTGGCGGCGTTGGCGGCCCAGGCATACTGAGGCGAAGGGAACGACGAAGAATCCGAATTCGAAGAACCCGAAGCGTAGGCGAGCGCCGCCCGCCTCCCGTCCCGCACCCCGGCCCCGAACGCGCACGCCAGCAGCACGTCCAGCGCCGCCACGATCCTCGGTTGCGACTGCAGCTGCGCTGCGACGGACTCGCGGAGCATCTGCGCGGTCAGCGGCTCCGGGCGCGAGACTCCTGCCGAGGCCGCGGCCGCGGCGAGCCCTGCGAGTTGATAGAACTCCGCCTCCTGCAGGAGCTCCTCGACGGCGGCGTCGCCGTCGGGTAAGACAGCAGTGCCGTCGCGGAGCCAGTTGAGGATGACCCCGAAGTGCTTCGGGTCGCGGTCGATGAAGAAGCGGCCCTGAGAGGGAGAAAGAGTTGGTGGTTTTGGAAGATTTCAAAGGTCGAGGGCGGAGAGGGGTGAGGTCGAGTTTTTTTTTTAGGCCTCTGCTTTCTTTTTCTTCTTATTCATCATCTCTTCTTCTCCCCCAATCTCCAACTCACCTTCGAGTCCAGCCTGCTGCTGGGCATGTCACCGGAGAACATGCGCGCGAGCATGGAGCCCGGGTCCTGTTTTTGAGAAGAGAGAGAGAGAGAGAGAGAGGGAAAGAAAGAGAAGAAGAAGGTGAGTTGAAATGATCTCATGCTTTTTTCTCGACGCCGACGATGCTGTCGGAAACCCGACGACGGAAGAAAGCACCTTCCATCGGAAAGCCGCGGTCAACGTCTCTTCCTTTCCTTTCTTTTGTCTCTTCTCCGCCGCGATGTGGCATCGAGAACGTGTTCTCGTGGATGCCGCTGACTGAAAGGCCAGCAGAGGCCTGCAAAGTGGCCAGAGAGCGAGGGGGGGGGGCCATCGAATGCTCTGACGACGACGTCGACGTCGACGTCGACGTCGACATCGACGTCGAGAAAAGGGCATGACGTCGAGTCCCCCTTTTCGCTCCCGCTGCTCCTCTCCTTACTCCCGCTCCGCAAAAAACGCCATTTACCTTGCGCAGCGTCGTCACCGTTGTCGCAAACTCCTGCCCTCCGACGCAGAGCGTGACGATCGACGACGCGGACAGCGGCTTGTCCGGCGGGTCCATTTTGATTCTTTTTTTTGACGTCAGGGGAAAAGACTGCTCTCTTTCTTTCTTTCTCTCGCTTCTCTCCTCTTGTCCCCGTCAAAGCTCTGGCCTTTGGAGCTTCAAGGGGCACGACGCTCGAGCACGCGTGCGTGCTCGAGACGAAGAGAAAGAGAGCGAGCAAAGGAAAGCTTGCGGGTGGGTCTCGCTCTTTCTCTCTTTCGAGTCGAAGAAGGAAAAAAAGGAAAAAAAAGAGAGTCTCTCAGAGTCTCAGAGGAAAAGTGAGGCGGACTTCGACGTCAAAACCTTCGTCGTCGGCTGACTCGCTTGCGAAGTAAACTCGACGACGACGCGCCTCTCTCTCTCTTATCTTTCTCTCTTTCCCCCTTCCCATGGCGGCCTCCGTGGACCCCGCGGCCGCAGCCACGACCCAGGACGACCACAAACTCTACACCCTAGAGCGCGATTACAAGTTTGAGGTGCAGGGAGACATGACGGCGCTGCTGCTGTTCAGGTAAAAGAATTGGAAATTCATCGATGGGGCTAGTAAAAAAAAAGACTTCTTCGGTGGCTCGAACGATTTCGCACCGTCGTGGGAGCCTTCCGAGAGCTTTTCAGTCCTTCATTTTAAAGCCACACAAGCCGACACTCGAATGAATTCTCTGAGGATTAGAATAGCATCAATTGAACGCCGAGAAGCAGTTGCGAGCGGGGCTTGGAATTGGCTTTTTTTTTCCATTTTTTTTTCGGCCGCCGACTTTTTCCTCTTTCTTTTCTCTCAACCTCCACCTCAAAACCCTCCTCCTCAAAACTCAAAACAGCTGCATCACCTTTTTCCAGCAGGTCGGCTTTGCGAGCCTCGAGTCCGGGAGCGTGCGCGCCAAGAACACGCGCAACGTGCTGCTCAAGGTAAAATAAAGGAGGGGGAAAAAAGAGGGAGTTTGATTTTCGAAAAAAGGGCCACGAAAAAAAAAAAACCCGAATCAACTCAACTTCTCTCTCTCCCTCTCCTTCTCCTTCTCTCCTTCTCCACAACAGACCCTGATCGACAAGCTCGTCTCCGGCATCGTCTACTGGGCCTTTGGCTTCGCGTTCGCCTACGGGGACACCGTCGCGGGGGGCCTGATAGGGAGGTCTTATTTCTTTTTGGGCGACAGGCTCGGCGCGCGCGGCGGCGCGGCCGGGGCGGTCTCCGTCGCCGACGGCGGCAGCCCCGACGAGGCCCGCGCCGCGGCCGTGCTGGCGCTGTGGTTTAGCTCGTGGGTTTTCCTGATCACCGCCACGACGATCGTGAGCGGGTGCTTGGCGGAGAGGGCGCGGTTTGAGGTAAGAGAAGAGAAGGGAGGGCGGGAAGAGAGGGAAAGAGCAAAGAGAGAGAGAAGAAAGAAAGAATGAAAGAAAACCCGAGCTCGAAAAAAAAACTCAAATTTTTATTTCCATTTTTTTTCAAACCCCCAGGCCTATCTCGCCTACACCCCCGTCATGGCCGGCCTCGCCTTCCCCCTGGCGGTCCACTGGGCCTTCCATGGCTGGCTCTCGGACGCGCCCTGCAGCTACATCGACTTCGCGGGAGGGTCGACGGTCTACCTGCTGGGCGGCGCGGCCGGGCTGGCGGCGTCGCTGGCGGTGGGGCCCCGGCTGGGCAGGTTCGCGGCACGAAAGGACCCGGAGCGCGGAAGTAATAGTCATAATAGCAACGAGCTGGCCAAAGTCGAGGAGTACAGGCCGAGCGGCGCTGCCGCGGGTCCTTCTTCTTCTTCCTCGCCTCCGCGGGAAGGCAACACCGCCGCCGCCGCCGCCGGTGCTGCTCCGGCGGCGCCGGCTTCGCCTTCGTCCTCCGTCTCCGGTTCTTCTTCGTCCTCCTCTGCCGCAGCAGCAGCAGCAGCACCGAATAACAGCAGCAGAACGGCCGCATCTTCCCTCTGGAACAGAAACAACAATAGCGGCGGAAACAGCAGCATCAGCAGGAATCAAAGGCGGCGACGCAAGGGCCCCGGCAGCGGCTCTTCTTCCCAGATCCAAACCTCTCAAAAACGACGTCAACCGCCGATCCCGGGTCACAACGTCGAGTCCGTCACCCTGGGCACGCTCATGCTCTGGTTCGGCTGGTACGGCTTCAACGTCGCGCCCGCGTACCTGCGCGGCGGCGCGCTGCTGTCCAACAGGACCTCCGTCGCGGTGAGGGCCGCCGTCAACACGACGCTCGCCGCCTGCGCCTCTGGCCTGTCCGCCCTGGGGCTCGGCTCCTACTTCTCCGACCCCAAGGCCATCGACCTCCGGACGGCGTGCAACGGCGTGCTGGGCGGGATCGTCGCCGCCACCGCCCTGTGTGCCTACGTGGAGCCGTGGGCGGCAGTGGTGGTCGGGGCCCTGGCCGGTGCGGCGCTGGTCCTCTCGACCTGGCTTTTGGAGAAGATGGGCGTCGACGACCCGCTCGACTCGGTTTCCGTCCATGGCTCCTGCGCCCTTGTTGGCCTGCTCGGTGCCGCCTTCCTGGCCAAGCCGCAATACCTGGAGGCCTACCGCGGCACGCAGCTCAACAGCGAGTGCGGCGGGCTGTTCTATCTCAAGTTCGGGCGAAGAGGGTGGGAGCAGCTCGGGATCCAACTAGCGGGCGTCGCTGCGATCTCGGCGCTGTCGTTCTCGCTGTCGGCGCTCGTCTTCTTCGGGATGCGCGCCGGGGGCGTCTTGAGGGTGGATACCGCCACCGAGATCGCCGGGATCGACCACGTGGACCACGGGGGGCCGGCCTACCCGGATTTCGAGTTGAAAACGAGGGAGTGAGAGAGAGAGAGGTTTTCTTTTCCCCCCTTCTCGACCTCGGGACCTCGTTTGCCGGAAAACAAACAAACCGAATCTTTGTTTTTTTCGTTCTTGTGCTTTTTTTCTTCCCTCTTCTCTCCCTCACACATCCCCAAGCAACACTACTACTCGACAGCTTCAAGACTTATATCACTCCCCTCCCCCTTCCCCCCTCTCTCTCCACCACTCTCACTTTGACAAGAAGAGAGAGAGAGCGCGCGCGAAAAGAAAACAGAAAAAGAAGAGAAAAAGAAAAATAAGAAAAATTTGAAGTCCTCTTCCAAAACTCCTCCCCCCCCCAGACGCCTCCCCACCCCCAAAAAAGAAGCCGAGGCGGCGGATACACATACGTGCTCTTCCCCCCTCGCGCAATCCATAGCCTCGGTTTATCCGTGTGCAAAAACAAGAATGAAAGAATTAAAAATTTTCGGACCTTTTTCTTCACACGAAACAAAACGAAGCAAAAAAACAAAAACAAAAATCGGAAGTCTCTTTTCTCCTTCTCTCTTTCTCTCTCTCTCTCTCACTGCTCCGAGCGGCGCCCCCTCCTCTGCTTCGCCGCGGCAGCGACGCCCACGAGGCTGGGCACGCCCCACCTGCTGCCGCCCGCGCGCGGAGGGATCCTCCTCGGCACCAAAGTCTTTTTCGCCTTCGCTTTCCCGTTCGAGTCGCCGTCAGTGGGCATCTCACAGGGCAGCGCCGCGGCCGAGCTCGTGAGCAGGTCCAGCGTCACGAAGGCCAGGATCGGCGACAGGTCGATCGTGCCCCCCAGGGGAGGGATCAAACCCCTGAACAGGCCCAGGTACGGGTCGGTCAGCGTCGCGAGCGGCGACACGATCGCCTGCGGGGCCTGCGGCCACCACGACAGTAGCAGGCGGCCGATGATGGCGGCGTTGTAAAGGGAGAGGAAGGACGAGATGCCCGAGGTGAAGACGATCTCCGCAGGGGAGTTGCCCGGGATGAGCGCTGCGAAGTTGGGGGAGGCGGCAGAGTTGGAGGAGGGCGTGAGGGCGTAGGCGCTGTTTTTGTTGTTGGTTGTGTGCGTGGAGTTGGAGAAGGGGGGGGGGGGGGAGGGGGGGGGGGGGTTTAGAGAAAAAAAGGCCGAGGGGGACGTTTTCGGCCACGCGCCGCTGCCCCATCG
>Ga0114918_10001461_pt1 | contig 21150 bp, 15 predicted proteins | sample LantaG_FD_87015 | JGI IMG/M metagenome (GOLD analysis project Ga0114918, IMG submission 87015) | Deep subsurface microbial communities from Baltic Sea to uncover new lineages of life (NeLLi) - Landsort_02402 metaG | ecosystem: Environmental > Aquatic > Marine > Oceanic > Sediment | place... | reverse complement strand
GGGGTTGATGAACGAGTGGTAAGATAAAAAAGAGAGGAGAGAGAGAGGAGAGGGGAGGGGAGAGCGTAGAGGAGAGAGAGAGAGAGAGAGAGAGAGAGAGAGAGAGAGAGAGAGAGAAACCAATGCCTTCTTCCCGATCACTCTTTTTCCTTCTTTTCCCTTCTTTTTTCGATGGCCTCGTCCTCCGTCGTTGACATCCTCAATTCGGGGCCCGTCCCGCTGGCCTGCGTGCGCAACGAAGCCCGCAAGACGCTCGTGGCGCTGCTCGATGCGGTAAGTAGGGAGCAGAGAGAAGAGAGAGAGTTTTCTCTTAGTCACTCGATCGATCGATCGGAAAAAAAAACCTTTCGCTCAACCTCTTCCTCCTCCTCCTCCTCTTCTAAAACTCACTCCAGTCCCCGGGCCGCAAGACGCTCGTGATCGAGCCCGCCATCGCGACCTGGCTGGGGCTCATGGCCGAGGTGCCACTGCTGAAAGAGCACGGCGTGGACCAGCTCCTGCTGCTGGGGGAGAACGGGGCGCCGAGGCTGACTAGTTCAAGTTCGACTTCGAGCTCGACTTCCTCTCACAACGGCGTTGCCGCCGTCGTCTTCGTCGCCCGGGCCCGACCCGCGTCAGCGGCAGCCATAGCCGCGTGCGTCGTCGCGGCCTCGAAAGAAAGCAGCAGCAGCAGCAGCAGCAGCAGCACTTCGAAGAAGAAAGCATTTTTGGCCCGCCCGCGCGAATTCCGAGCGCTGTTCGCGCCCCGGGTCACCGCCGGGGTCCGCGCCGCGCTCGCCGCGGGCGGGGCCCTGGGAAGTGTCTCCCTGTCGCCCCTCCGCGCCCATTTCTTACCCGTGGAGCCAGACGTGCTTTCCTTGGAAGACCCGGGGGCCTTCGCCGACGCGACGGGGCTCGGGTGCGGCTACGGAGGCGCGAGCTTGGGCAGAACGGCGGCGGCCGGCGGCGACCCGCGCCCGGCCCGGGACTTTGCTTCCGGTCTCGTGGCCTTGGCTCGCTCCAACCGCCTGCTGGGAGTGCCCAGGGTCGTCCGGGGCGTCGGGCCCGCTGCGCTTGTGGTGAAGGTGGCCCTGGAGCTGGCGCGGAAGGGGGCGGACTCAGAGGTCGCGGACGCCGAAGAGGAAAGGGAAGCCCGAGGAGGGAACGAAGACGAAGACGACGAAGACGAAAACGGCGACGAAAACGAAAACGCCGACTCCTTCTTCCCGGTCCCTGGCACGGGCCGGATCACCGAGTGGCTCGTCATTGATCGTGTGGCCGACCCCGTAACTCCCTTGGCGACGCAGCTCACGTACGAGGGCCTGGTGAGGGAGACGATCGAAGTGCGAGCGGGGGCCGCGTTTGTGCCGCCGGAGCCGTCATCAAACGAAAACGCCGCCGCTGCTTCTCCTTCTTCTCCTTCTTCTCCTTCTGCGTCTGCTGCTCCGACCCGCGTGCCTCTCTCCGCGGGCGACTCGGTCTTCAGGGACCTCCGCGACGCCTCCTTCGCGGCGGTGGGGCCCTCCCTGGGCGCGCGGGCCAAGGAGATCCAGCAGGGGTACCAAGCTGCACGTGGCGGCGGCGGAAATAACGTCTCTTCTTCGGAAACGCCCGCGTTCCCTTCTTCCTCGGGAGGCGCTTCTCTCTCCGAGCTCCGCGCCCTGGCGGGCTCCCTCAAGGCCCTGCCCTCGATCCAGAGGCACGTGAGCCTCGCGGAGGCCGTGGGCGCGGCGGTGGCGTCGCCGCTGTTCCGGGAGCGGGTTGAGGCCGAGCAGAGGCTGCTGACCTTGACGGGGGTTCAGCACGGCGGCAACAGCAGCGGCTCTGGCGGCGGCTCTGGCGGAGGAGCGGCGAGCGGCATTTTGGGGGCAGTCGTCGGTGTGGGCGAGGGCGTGGTCGCCTCGACTTCCTCTTCCTCTGCTGCCGCCGCGGCCGCTGCCTCCGCGGCGGAGGCCGCCGTCGACGCTGCCGAGTCCCTGCTGATAAGAGACGGTTCCCCCAAGTCCGTCGATTCCGCGCTACGCCTCCTGTGCCTCGCCACGGTCGCCGCTGGAGGGATCCCGAAGAGGCGGTGGGAGGCCTGCCGCAGGGAGGTGCTGCTGACCGCCGGGCCCGAGGCCGCGGCGGCGCTGGTCGGGCTGGAGAGGGCTGGGCTGCTCCGGTGCGCCGGCGGCGTGAGCGGCGTCGCTTCTGCCGCTTCTTCGAGCTCTTCTTCCTCCTCGATAGCTCTCCCTCCTCCAATGCCCCCCGCGGTGCTTCCCCCCGCCGCCTTCGCCGCCCTGCGCCGCTACCTCCGGCTGGTCTCCGACCCGGGCGAGGACCCCAGGCAGCCCCGGGACACCTCCTTCGTGTACGCGGGCTTCTGCCCGATCTCCTCCCGCCTGGCCTCTGCCGCTGCTGCCTCTGCCTCTTCTTCTTCTTCTTCTTCTTCTTCTTCTTCTTCTTCTTCTTCTTCTTCTTCTTCTTCTTCTTCTTCTTCTTCTTCTTCTTCTTCTTCTGCTGCTGCTGCTGCTGCTGCTGCTGCTGCTGCTGCTGCTTCTCTCTCTCCGAGGAGCTGGGCTGCTCTTCCCGGGATGGGAGAGGCCCTGAAGGCCCTCCCGCAGCCGTGCTTCGAGGTGGAGCTGGGCACGGCGCCGGACGGGAGCCCCACGGAGACGCCTCTGAGTTCAACTTCGAACAACAGCAACAGCAGCTTTTCTCGCGCCTCCCTTTCCAACTCCCCGCGGAAAAGGACCATCCTCGTCTGCTTCGTCGGGGGCTGCACGCATGCAGAGGTCTCTGCCCTGCGGTGGCTCTCGTCCAGCGCCGCGGGCAGGGCCGCGGTGGCGGCCCTTCAGAACAGCAGCAGCAGCAGTCGCGGCGGAGGAAGCTCTTCTTCCTCTTCTTCCGTCCCTCCTTCTTCCTCCTCCTCTCTCCCCGAGTTCCAGTTCGTCATCGCGACCTCCGCGATGCTCACTGGCGACGAGCTGATCCGAAGCTTCGACCCTCCCGCCGTGGCCGGGCTCAGGGCGACGGTGGCCGCGGTTTAAAAACGAGAGAGAAAGAAAGAAAAGAGAGATTAAATTTTCATTTTGTTTTGTAACAGAAACCGAAAAAACAAAAACTCATCGAACCGCTTCTGTTTGCTCCGCCTCCGCCTCCTCCCCGTCCGCCCCCGCGGCGTGCTTGTTGGCATCCTCGCACGCATCGATCCAAGACGCGTACACGTCCACGGGCTCGGCCAGCGAGTCGATGTTCGAAACGAACTCCTCGCGGCAGACGCCGCACGCCACTTTCCCGACGCCGCGCTCGAGGTCGAGCGTCGCCGTCACTGCCCCGGCGGCGTTGCAGAAGGGGCAGTTGAAGGCGGTCTCGAGTTTGGGCTTGACCTTCTTGGCGACTGGCTTCTTCGAGGACTTGCGTTTGCCCATGGTTTGTGGTGGGGTTTTTTTGCAAGTGCTCCGCGGAGAAGAGAAGAGGTTGAAGAAGAGAAAAAAAAACGGCGAGCGACGAGCGGCGAAGTTTGATCTCGAGGCAAGCTTCGCTAGGCTCGGCTAACGTTTCTTCCACGTCTAATGCTGCAGGCGTAGAACCTATCACCCTTGAGTCTCACGCGAGATTTCAGAGGCGAGAGAAGAGAGGAAGAGTGCGCTCTTCGCTCCTAATGATCGAGTGGAGAAAAAAAGCAAAAAAAAGTGATTTCCGTGATGCTCGATTTTTCATTTTTTCGACGACGACGCCGCCGACGCCGACGCCGCCGATGAATTCCTCGACGAGCTTCTCTTCGACGGAGGGGTGGAACGCGGCAGGCGCGGCGTTTTCTTCTGCCCTTCTCTCGGCTTCTCCCCGCGATGCGCCGAGATCTCTCCCGTCGCCTGGCCAGGCTGGTGGGGATGGGAGAGCGGGCAGCGGCAGAGGCAGGTGAGAGATTTGGTTTCTGACGAGCAGTTTCAGAGGCCGCCGCCGCCGCCGCTGCTGCCGCCGATTCTATCTCTCTGTCCCGTCTTCCTCTCCTCGTTTTTTGCTCCTCGATTTCGATATTGTTTGGACTCGATTTCGGTGCTCACAGGAAGCGGGTCTCTTGTTCTTTAATTCGAAATCACGCAGGACTGGCCCGATTCTTATCTGAAACGCCAGGCGAAGCTCGCCCGATTGCGTCGCTCGCTCGATCGTCGACGTCGGCGTCGACGTCGACCTCGACTTCGGCCTCATCTGTCTCTTCCCTCTGGTCTCGCCTTCCTTCCGCCTCTGCTCCGTTCCAATCCACCCCGCGCACCCACCAGCAGCAGATCGAGGACGTTGTCCGAGATGCTGCAGCTGTAGAAACGCCCCTAAAGCCCGCCCCTCCTTCCCCTGACAACGACCCCTTCCTCTCCCTGCCAGAGGTGCGCGCCGCGACCCGCGGCCCGCTGGCCGTCTACGCCTCCCGCCGCCGCGCCGGCCTCTACCGAAAGGACCCGCGCCAGGAGACCGCAATGCTCGAGCTGCAGAGGCTCTTCGAGCAGCTCGAGGCCAGCGCGGCACCGAGCACGGGCCTGACGATGGTTGAGGCGATCGGCGACGACAAAGCTGGAGGAGGGAGCTGGCTCTCTTCGCTGTTCGGGTCCGATGACGCTACTTCCTCTTCTTCTCTTTCCAATTCTTCCCCGCGCGGCCTCTATATGTACGGCGGGGTCGGCACGGGAAAGACGATGATGATGGACGTGTTCAGCGAGTGCTGCTCGCCGCTGCTGCCGGTGAGTTCGTGAACGTTTTTTTTCTCCTTCCCTCTGTTTTCTCGTTCGCGACAGAGAGAAGAACCCGCTCTACCTCCACCGCTCTCTTCTCTCCTCTTCTTTCTGCCCTCTTTTTACTCTTTTCCCGCGATGACGAAGCCAAATTAAAAACTACAATTGCTGTTCAATCTGAGTGTGCGCTCTTCAGCGCACCTTCTTTGATGAATCTGTTTTTTTTGACTCTCTTGCCGAGCGGAATTTTTGTTTTTCAAACTTTTTCTTTGAAGTCCAAACGCGCCTCTTTTTTTCCCGTCCCGCTCACTCTCGCTCCCTTCTCGTTCTGCCTCCAATCAACAACCAACAGACGCGAAGGGTCCACTTCCACGACTTCATGCTCGACGTCCACGCCCGCCTCCGCGCCCGCTCGCGCGTCTCCGACCCCTTACGCGCGGTCGCCGCGGATTTGGCTCCAAGCTCCTCTTCGACCTCTTCCTCTTCTTCCTCCTCCCCGCCGTCGGTTCTCTGCCTCGATGAGCTGTTCGTTCACGATGTCGCCGACGCCGCCATCCTCTCGCGCCTCTTCGCCTGCCTCTGGGAGCGCGGGACCGTGCTCGTCGCGACCTCCAACCGAGCGCCCGACGCTCTGTACGAGAACGGCCTCCAGCGCGTCTTGTTCTTACCTTTCATCGCTTCTCTGAAGCAGCGCTGCGTGGTCCACGACATGTGCTCGCCCGTCGACTACCGCAAGCTGGCGCACGCGCACCGCGGGCTGTGGTTCTCGAAACCGGACTGGCCGGAGCCGAACCGGGAACTGGAAGCGCGGTTCCGCGAGGTCGTCGCCGCTCCGGGGTGCCACCCTCCCGGGGAAGACGGCGGGAAGGGCCCTGCAGCGCCGGCGCCGCGCTCGGTCTCCGTGATGATGGGGAGGGAGCTGCATGTTCCCTTGGCCGGAGGGTCAGCCGCCTACTTCCCCTTCGCCGACCTCTGCGGCAAACCCCTGGGCTCGGCGGATTTCATCTCGCTCTGCGAAAACTTCCACACGCTCGCGCTCGACGACGTCCCCCTTTTCTCCAACGACAACGCCGCCGCAGCGGCGCGCTTCGTCGCGCTCGTCGACACGGCCTACGACCACAGGATCCGGCTGTTCGCCTCGGCGAGGGGCCAGCCCGCTGACCTTTTCGCGAAGGTGCTCTCGCAGGCCGAGGCCAGGGCCGCCGGGATCTCCCTGCCGCCGGATGCTCTGGTTGATGACAACCTGGCCTTCGCGAAGGAGAGGACCATCTCGAGGCTGATCGAGGCGCAGAGCTTGAGCTACCTGATGGACCACGCGAGGCAGCACGCGCCCGTGCTGCTCCCCGCGCTGGAGGAGCTGCGGGAGAAGGAAGCGAAGACTGGGCTGAGGAAGAATTGAAAGAAAGAAAGAAAAAAAGAGGTAGAGAAAGAAGGAAGGGAGAAGAGGCAGAGAGAGAGTGACACACTAGAAAAAGAGAAGAAAACGAAAAAAAACACTTCCGTTGTAAAGATTCAGCAACGTTATAGCATATATCAGCGTACTTTTGAAGATCGGAGGGCGGCGGCGGAGGTGGTGGTGGTCGGAGTTGAAAGAGAGAGAGAGAAGGAAGAAAGAGGTTTCATTTTTCCGTTTCGTTTGTCGAAATCAAGCCGCAGGCTTTTTTGAATTCGAAATCGATTAAGAAAAAATGGACCCAAACAACCCGGCCGTGGCCCGGCTGTGCCTGATGCTTGTGGAGCAGAACTTTGGGCCTATTGTGCATGTGCGTGGAGTAGATGAGAGATCAGAAGATGCGCGCGCGCGCGCGAGAGAGAGAGAGAGACGGGGACGAACAAAAGGGCATTGCTCTCGAGCCCCATCGACAACTAGCGGCGGCCCGAATCGACAAGCAGCTTTTCTTCCCTCGCCTCGAGCTTCTTTGGGCACGCGAGCTAAACTAGCGCGTTGCTGTTGTTGATGATAATGCGCTGCAACATAACGATCATAGTTTGCCTTTGACGAGAAGCTTCGACGCGTCGAATGCCAAAGAAAAATAAACTCTTTCGCTCGATCGGACGGCCGCCATCAAAAGAACAAAAAACTCGACCTCAACCTCTTTCTCACCTTTTCCGTCTTCCTCTTCTTCTCCACCAAACCCTCTCGACCCCAGGCGGCTGCCCAGGCCCTAGTCAAGCGCGGACCTCTCCAAGCCCGCGACATCGCGCGCTTCTCGGGGCTCTCGGCGGCGGACACGCGGGCTTCGTTGTTGGTCTTGCTGCAGTACGATCTGGCGACGGCCGTCGCAGCGCCGCCGCCGGCGAGGCCGCCGCCTGCCACGGCGGCCTCGGCCGTCCGCGCCGGGGCGGCCGCTGCGGCTGCAGCTGCCAAGGCGAAAGCGGCGGAGGCTGCCGCTGTGGCTGCTGTTGCCGCAAAAAAGCAACGAGGTTCAGGAGTAGGAGGAGGAGGAGGAGGAGGAGGAAGCAAAGCAACGACAGAGTCTCCCGCTGTTGCTGCCGCTTCCGCCCCCGCTGCCTTGCCCCCCCGACCGCCGCCGTTCATCTATTCTGCCTACCCTCCCGGCCTGCTCCAGCTGCTGCGCAACCCGCGCTGCATCCGCTACGCGCAGCTGCGGTGGTGCGGGGGAAAAAACGGAAGCGAAAGAGACGGCGGCGGCGACGCAGCAGCAGCAGCGGCAGCAACGACAACTTCGTCTTCTTCTTCTTCGTCTTCCTATTCTTCGCCCTCTCCCTCCTCGGCTGCCCTGTGCCCTCACGCGGCCCTGGTCTCCTCCCTGGCGTCGCACGGCCGTCTCCGCGCCGACCAGGCCGTCGCGGCCGCCGTGGCGGTGATGGAGGAGTCCGCTGGGACGAAGGGCAACGCGGCGGCAAACGGGATCAAGCACGAAAACGGAATTGGTGGAGGAGGAGGCCCTGAGGGGACGAGCAGCGCCCTCGAGAAGAAGGCCAAGGCCGCAGACGTTCAGCAAGCCCTCCAAGACCTCGCGCAGGCCCGCCTGATCGAGCGCGTGCCCCCACCGGGCATCCGAGTGATCTCCCTCGAGGACGCGAGAGGGAACGCGAATTACGATGCGAGCGTTGCGCCCCCGCCGACGCCCTACCGCCAACTTGTTTCTCCTTCGCCCGCGGTCGCCTCGCCTCTTCTTCAGGCGCCGACAACAGCAGGCCACGCTGCTTCCGTTCCTTCCCGCATTCCCACCACCACCACCGCGGTCAACTCGCAGCACCAGCAGCAGCTCCTGGCTCTGGCCGCCAGGGAAGCCGCGGCGGCAGCGACGGCGGCGGCGGCCGCGGAGCTACTGAGCGCGCAGGAGGCAGCGAGGAGGACCGAGGTCGCGTACGCGAGGCTGCGCTTCGACGCCGTGACGGGGATCTCGTTCGGGGACGAGGAGGACGGGGGAGGAGAAGATGAGAAGGACGAGGAGGAAGGACACGGAGGAGGGAAGACGCCCCCGCCCCCGCCGCAGCCGCAGCAGCCTTCGTCGTCGAGGAAGAGGAAGGCCGCTCCTTCGGCAACAGCAACAGCTCCGCCACAAACGACTCCCCCTCCAAAGAACTCTTCGAGCCAGGAAGACCTCCTCTCGGACCCCGCCACGGCGGCCCTCGCGGCCGCCCCCTGCCTCTGGCGCCTCAACCGGTCCGAGTTCTCCCGCGCGCTCAAGCACGAGGCCTGCTGCTCGCGCGTCGCCCGCCGCCGCGGAGGGGTCGCCGCGGCGGCGCTGGCGGCGTCGCTGCGGGCAGCCTGCTCGCTCGCGTGCTCCAAGGGACTGCCCGCGGCCCCGGCGTGGACGCCGCTGGCCCCCGCCGGGGCGCGGCAGTTCGCGCCCTCGGGCGACGACTCGCGCGCCGACGACGCCGACGGTGGTCCTCTGCCCGCCGTGCCCGCCGCGGCCGTCGCGGCGCTGCTGCTCTCGGCTCCGAGCGCGCGGTCGCTGCTGGGCGACGACGTGGTCGCCGAGGAGTGCCTGCCGCCGATTCCCTCGGTGCCCAGGGCTGCTGCTGCGAGGGTGAGTCAGGTGGTTTCTCTGGAGGAGGAGGAGGAGGAGGAGGAGGAGGAGGACGGCGACGACGAGGGAGCGGCAGCACGGGCAAGAGCGCGAGCGCAAGCCGCCGCTTCCGCTGCTGCTGCTGCTGCTGCTGCTGCCGCCCTCCAAACGCCCGAAGCCCTCGCCGCAGCCAGGGTCGCCTCCGCGGCCGCGTCTCACAGGGCGGAGCTCGAGCTCGACGCCGCGGTCCACGCTGCCGGGTCCGACGCGAGCTCTCTGCTCTCCTTGCTCTGCGAGCTCGAGGACGAGGGGGCGCTGGTGGTGTCTCCTTCCTCTCGGCGGCAGCGGCGGCAGCAGCAGCAGCAGCGCAGTGGCGGCGAACCCGCCTCCTCGTCTTCCTCTTCCTCTTCTCTCTCCGCCTTCGAGGTCGCTCCCACCCCGGAGCGCCTCCTCCCGCGCGTCCGCGGCGACGCCCTCGCCGCCGCCGTCGCGGCCCGCCACGGGCCCGTCGGCGTCCGCGTCTTCCGCCTGCTGCGCTCGCGCAGGCAGCTCGAGGCCAGGCAGGTCGCGGAGACCGCGATGCTTCCCGCCAAGGACGCCAGGGAAATGCTTTTCCGGCTGCTGCGCGGGGGGTTCGCGGCGGTGCAGGACGTGCCTAGAGGCGGTGGCGGTGGTGGGGGCGGAGGTGGTGGAAATGGAGGAGGAGGGAATGGTAACGCGGCTTCTGCTGCCATTGCGGCGGCGGCCGCGGCGAGCAACAACAACGGCGGAGGAGGAAGTGGTGGTTCTGCCGCTGCTGCCGTCGCAGCCGCCGCCGCAGCAGCAGCAGCAGCAGCTGTGGCCTCAGCAGGCACCCAAGCGACGTCGGCCGTCGGCGGCGGCGGACCCAGCCGCTGCTGGTACACCTGGCGAGCCGACGTCGCCGCGGCGGGCGCGCGCCTCGGCGCCTCGGCCGCCGCCGCCGCGGGCAACGCCGTCGCGCGGCTCGTGGCCGAGGCCGACGCCGCGCGGGTGCACGAGGCCGTTGCGGCGCTGAAAAGGGCCAGCGCCGATGTCTTCGCGGCAGATGCCGCCGTGAAGCAGGAAAACACCGACAGCGGAACAGCAAACGGCGACGCGGCGGCGGCGGGCGGCGGGGAAAAGGAGCCGGCTCGCCCCGGCTCGGCCTCGGCGGCGGCGGCGGCGGCGGCGGCGGCGGCGGCCCTGCTGGGCAGCGGGCGCGCGGCGCAGCTCCGCCGCTACTCGGAGCGGAGGAGGAGGCTGCTGGCGTCGGCGATGAGCCTGGACAACGTGTTGCTGCTCTTTTCGGCTGCTTAGGAGAAGAAGGAGGAGGAGGGAATTCAGAGCAAGGTTATTACATTTCAGTTTTTTTTTTTGCAGAAGAAGAAAACAAGAAAATTCAAAAACAAATTCAAAAGTCTCTCTCTCTCTTTTTCTCTTTTTCTCTCTTCCGTTTTTATTCATTCATCCATTCACTCACTTAAGGAGGGTGCGCCGCGAGGAGCCTGCTCACGAGCCTGTCGTCCACCACCTCGGCGACCCCCGCCGTCGCTGTCGCCGCCTCCGCTGGAGCCTCTTCCGCCCCCACATCCGCTTCCTCTTCCGCCCGCGCCGCCCGCTCCGCCGCCACTGTCGCCACCGCCACGTCCAGCGTCCTGGAGCTGAGCAGCCGCACCACGCGCGTCTCCCTGATCTGGCCCAGCCTCTGGATGCGCGCCGAGGCCTGCGCCTCGAGGCCCGAGTTCAGACCGGGCTCCAGCAGCAGCGCCGTCGAAGCGCAACCCAAATCCAGTCCCGCGGCGCCTCCTCCCGTGGACAGCAGCAGCAGCAGCACCGACACCAACGGGTCAGTCCGAAAGGCCTGCAGCGAGGCCGACCGCGCCTCGAGGCTGCCTCCCCCGGCCAGAGAGACCCAGTGAATGCCCGCCGACGTCAGAGCGTGCCCGAAGAGCCTCAGCAGGCGCGACCAGCACGAGAACGCCACCACTTTCCCTCCCGTCGCGGCGGCCTCGGCGACGGCGACGACGCCCGCTGCCATCTTGGCTCCATGCTGGGCTCGCAGCGAGTCGAGGAGCAGGTCTGAGGCGATGAGCGAGGTCGAGAGGGCGAGGGGGCCGGCAGCAGGGGACGAGCGGCGACCAGCAGCGTTGGTGTTGCCGTTGTTGTTGTTGCCGTTGTTCCCGTCGCCTCCTTCGTCGTCGCCGTCCCCCTCCTCCTCCCCCTCGGCTCGGACGATCATCAGCTCGCTGTGCCGCGTCGGCTTGCGGCACAGCGGGCAGCAGCGGTAGGAGAATAGCGCCTCGCGGATGCACTCGAGGCAGAAGACGTGGCCGCAGGGCGTCACGGCGCGGGCCACGAGGCGGAAGTCCTCGAGGCAGACCGCGCAGCTGCTCGCTCCCTCGCCTCCTTCGCCGTCGTCTTTTTCTCCTGCTGCTGCGTCTTCTTCCGCAGCAGCGGCAGCGGTGGCAGCCGCAGCGGCAGCGGCAGCGGCAGCGGCAGATGCGACCTGCTGCCTCTCCGCCTCCTGCTGGTTGAGCGCGCTCTGGTTCAAAGCGTGCTTGAGCGCGTGGAACTCGGAGGCGGCGGAGGCGGAGGCCCTCGCGAGCTGGGGGGCGCCCTGGACTAGTCCAGAGAGAGCTCCCCCTCGGCCACCGCCGCGGCCACCTCCTCCTCCTCGGCCCCGGCCCCTTCCGCGGCCGCCACCACCGCGGCTCTGGCGCCTCTCCTCCCTCGCCACGGCGGCCCGGAACTCGCGCAGCAGCACCCTCGCCGCGGCATCGCGCTGCCGCCCGCGCTCGGCCAGCATCTGCCTCGCTGCGTCGCCGCCGAGGCTCTCGTCGGCTCGCATGCCTCGCGCGCGGCGCGAGAAGCGCGGCTGGTGCTGCGCCGCCGTAGCCGTCAAAGAAGCAGCGGCGACCGCGGAAGAAGCAGCGGCGGCGGCGGCGGCGGCGTCCGCTGCCGCGAGCGCAGTGTCCAGGGCCGCGTCGGGGTCCTCCAGCCCCATCGCGAACCGGAGGCCCGCGGCCGAGCGGCGCACGTCCAGTCCCTTTCGGATCCCTTCGACCTCCTTTTCCGCGTCTCCATCGTCGACGAGACCGTTCGAGGTCGAAAAGGAGGAGGAAGGGAGGAGCGCCGCCAGGAGGTCGAGCCCCTCGATGAAGGTTTTGGCCCAGGAGGCGTCCACCTCTGTCGCCGGTGGCAGCGGCTCCGTGAAGTCCCTTGGAGAGGCTGCTGCTCCTGCTCCTGCTCCTGCCGTGGAGGAGGCGGTGAGGAAGGCCTCGACCAGCAGCTGCGAGCCCTCGGTGGCTGCGGCCTCGGGGTCGCGGGGCCAGCGGGCAGCAGCGGCGAGAGAAGAGGTTGCGTTTCCGGCGACTGGCGCGGCGTCGGCGTCGGGCATCGGAAGTGCTCCGTCCCTCGCCGACCTCCTCCCTGCGATCGCGGCGGGCGCGTTACCCCCGGGGCTCATCATCTCGAGCGCCTCTTTGCCCACTGAGGACAGGACCATCTGGAAGCGCAGCAGCCCGACGTTGTTCCGCCCGGCAGCAGGGGCGGCGCCAACTCCTTTTCCTCCCGTCGCCTCCCGCGCCTCCCTCGCCGCCTCGAGCGCGGCCTCGAGCAGCGCCGCCTGCGCCCTGGCGCGCGCCGCGGCGTCGGCGCGGGCGCAGGCGCGGGCCACCAGGTGGCTCATGATCGCCGACATCGCCATCGGCCTGTCGGATGTCCGGTTGTTGAGGTGGAGGCTGCCGTCGTCGCCGTTGCCGTTGTTCCTTCCTGCTGCTCCTACGCTGCTGCCTCCGCCGCCGAGCAGCGGGTGGCTCGCGGCCTGCCTGGCGCGGTTGAAGCGGACCTTCACGTCCGCGAACCGGCTCGCCGCGATCCTGCGGCGCAGCTGCGGCGGAGCGTCGGGGCCCAGCTCATCGTCGTCATCATCGTCGTCGTCGTCATCATCATCAGCAGTGGTAGCAGCAGCCGCAGCGTCGGCGTCGGCGTCGGCGTTTTCCTCCTGCAAGGCGTCATCCTGCTGCCGAAGCTGCCGCCGCCGCTGCCGCTGCCGCAGCCGCAGCTCCCGCTGCCGCTGCTGCCTCCCTTCCTCCCACCCGACGGCGCTGCGCAGCCTCGCCAGCGCCTCCTCGTACCCGACCCTCTCGGGCCTCGTCAGGTCGACGGCGACGTCGACGACCTCGCACGTCGGGAGCTCCAGCCTCGCCTCGGCCCTCGACCTCCGCAGGGCGACGGCCCGGAACAGCGCCGCCAGCGGCCTCACCGGAGCTCCGGCCTCGGCCAGCGCGAGGCAGCCCTGGAACACGCCCGGGTGCGCGAACTCTCCCACGTCCAGGAACTCACACAGTCCCGCCAGCTCCTTCATCGAGGAAGACACGGGAGTTCCCGTGCAGACATAGGAGTGGCGGCGATAGAGCGACGACGCCGCCAGCGCCGCGGCCGACGACGAGGTCGCGACGAGCTGGGCCTCGTCGAGGACCAGCCGCCAGAAGCCCGTGGCCCCCAGCGGGGAGAAGGCAGAGGAAGAGAAGAAAGAGGACGATGCAGAAGAAGAAGAAGCACCGCCGCCGGGGAGGTTCAGTGGCCCCGAGGGGAAGCGCTCGCCGCGGAGCGTCTCGTACGTCACGAAGCAGAGGTCGGCGTCGGCGACGCGGAGCGGCTTGTTGTTCTCGTTGCCTCCTGCTTCCGCTGCTGCTGCTGCTTCCCTTCCCCACGCGACGAAGGAGACGAAGGGGTCGGCGATGCCGCTGTTGTTGTTGCTGCTGCCACCGCGCCCTTTCGTGCTCGCCTCCCTCCTCGCGCGCGTCGAGCGGCGGCTGGCAGCGGCGGCGGCGGTGGCGGCGGGCTTCTTGCGCTTGCTCCCGGGGGTCTCGTCACCGCCTTCGCCTTCCTCCTCCTCCTCTTCAGCAGCAGCAGCAACGTCACCTCCGTCGTTGCCGCCGTTCCCGCGCTCCGCCGCCGCCGCCGCCGCCTCTGCCGCCGCATGCTCGGCGAGCGAGCGGGACTGCACAGACCCGCCGTACACGCACACCTTGAGCGCCCCGGGCCGCACGTGCTTTCTCACCTCGCCGAGCCATTGAGCGAGAAGGTTGTTGGGCACGACGACGAGCGTGGTCTTGACGGGCGTGGGGTGCTCGGGCGACGGCGGCGGGCGCGGCGGAGGAAGAGGAGGCTTGTTTTCGGCTTTAGGATTTCTGTTGTTGTTTTTGTCGCCGCCGCCGTAGCCACCGCCGCCGCCGTTGTTGCCGTCGTCGAGCTCCGCGGCCCACCCTGCGGGGCAGGGCAGCGCCAGCACGATCGAGAGCACCGTCAGGCTCTTCCCGGCGCCCATCTCGTCGCAGATCATCCCGCCCGTCGTCCCGGAGCCGTTGCACCAAGCCGCGGAATAAAAGTTGGACGACAGCCGCACGCGGCGGCCGAGCTGGGCCAGGCCCTTGCGGTCGCCGCCGCCCGTCGTCGACTGTCCGGGCCCGCGGAACGCGTAGAAGAGCTGGCCGTCAGCTGCGCGCAGCTGCACCCACAGCGGCGACAGCGCCAGCGCGCCGTGGCCCCTGCCGTCGCCGCAGGCCTCGCGCGCCTCTGCCCAGCGGAGCGCGGCGAGCTGGTGCGGCAGAGCGCGCGTCTTGAGCCCGCGGGGCTGCTGCCGCTGCCATTGCTGCTGCTGCAGCAGCTCCCAGCGAGGGAGCTTGAGGGACGCCGCCGCGTAGAGCGTCTTGACGGAGCCTGCGTGCGGGTGCAGCACCTCCGAGGTTGGGGGCAGGGGCGACGGACGAGGAGCAGGAGCAGACGACGAAGGGCCGTCTTCGTCTCCGTCTTCGTCTTCGTCGTCGCCGGGGTCGGGGTCGCCGAGCGATAAAGCGTTGATCCCGCCGTCGCAGTCGGGCCCGAGTTTCAAAATCCCTCCTCCGTCTCCGCCTCCTCCTCCGCCGTGCAGCGTCAGCGCCGCCTGCAGCACGGCCACGAGCGCCGAGCCGTCCTCGCAGCGGACCGCCCACCCGCTGCTGCCGGCGGGTAGGATCGCCGGCTGCGGCGGGGGGCCGTCGCCGCCGTGGCCGTCGGCGTTGGCGGCGGCTGCGACGGCGGCTTCGGTCTCGTGCCAGCCGAAGCGCGCCGGCGGAGGCGGACGGGCACACGGGAGCTCCTCCTCGTCGCCCTCGCTGCCCTCGCCCTCGCCGCTTTCGCCTCCGCCTCCGCCTCCGCTTCTGCCGCCCCCGCCGCCGACAGCGCCGACGACGACGCCCCTCTCGCCCTTGGGGACGCCCCCGAAGCCGTTGTCCTTCTCGTCCAGCTCGTCGAACGCCGACTCGAGCAAGCTTGCCTCGAGCTCGAGCCCGAGCCTTCCACCTCCCATCCCGACCAGGCGAGTTGAGGCCTCGGCCAAGGGGACGACGGCGCCGCGGTCGATCAGGTAGCCCAGCGCGAAGCAGGCCGCGGCCTCGGGGGAGTTGGGCCCGAGCGGGACGTGGAGCTCGGCGCGGAAGGGCTTTTTGCTCCTCTTGACCTTGTTCTTGTTCGCCGTCGCCCTTGCGAAAGCTTTCACTTTCTCCATCGCTTTCTTCTTCGCCGCGCTCGACAGCTTCACCGTCTCCTTCTTCTTCTTGCTGCTGGTGGTGGTGCCGGCAGAAGACTCCATCTTGCCCTTGTCCTTGACTGTGGCCTTGCCCTTGCCCTTGGCCGACGAAGGCAGCGCAGGCGCCTTCCCCTTCCTCTTCTTGTCGTTCTTCGCCGTCGCAGCAGCCCCTACTTCGTCCTCGCTTTCCTCCTCTTCCTCCATTTCCTCTTCCTCTTCCTCGTTTTGCGCCTCGGCCGCTTCTTCCCCGCCAAGCCTCACCACGACCCTGAGAGACGCGAAGTCGAGGTCGAAGGGCTTGAGGTCTACCGTCCGCATATCCCTCCACACGAGCCTCGGAGACGAAGAGGAAGAGCGGGAAGAGGAAGCGGAGGGAGCGGCAATAGAGACGCCGTAATGAGAAGCGATGGCAGCAGCGGTTTCGAAGGCCTCGAGGTCAAAGGGGATGCACGGCACGGTGTCGTGGTAGGCGGCCGAGGGGGAGGTTTTCTCGTAGGTCCTCCCGAAGGACAGAGACTCGACGACCGCGGCCCCCGACAGCACCAGCGGCAGCAGCGCCGCGGCCGCTGCTGCCTGCGCCCGCTTTTGCGCGTTGTAGGCAGCCTCGTTCTCTGCTGCTTCTACTAGCCCCCACACCCCCCCACCTCCTCTTCTCGCGGCGGCGGTGCTGCCGGAGCCGCCGCCTCCCAGGATGCAGGTCAGCGGAACGCGGATCCTCCCGAGCCTGAGCGGGAAGCGCAGCGGCTCCTCCGGAGGGAGGCACCAGGGAACGGTGGAAGCGGCGGCGGCGTTGGCGGCGGAAGCTTTTCCGCTTCCGCCGCTACTGTGACCGTGACCGCCGGCGGCGAGCAAGAAGAGCCTCCCTCGCGCGTTGCGGAGGTGGCGGAACGGGAGATTTTGTCCCTGCTGCTGCTGCTGCGGGTTTGAAGAAGAAGAAGAAGAAGACTCGTCAAACAGAGGCACGAGCGCCGCGGGCCCCAGCGGCGGCTGCGCGTCAAAGAGCCTCGCGCGCGGGTCCGAGACCGGGGCCTTGATCCAGGCCGCGAACGGGTCCTCCCTCGCGCGCAGGCGCTGGCGCAGGTGCTCCCGCCGGCGCTCCTGCTCCTGCCGCTCCATCTGCTCCCGGCGGCGGCGGGCGCGCTCGGCGTCGTCGTCGCCATTCCCTCGCCCTCGTCCTCCTCCTCCTCCTTGGCCGCCGCCGCCTCCGCCGCCGCCGCCGCCGCCTCCGGTGCTCATGCTGCGGCGCAGCGCCTCGGCGACGTCGTCATCGTTGCTGAAGTCGGAGTCGCTGACGACGAGGTAGCCGTCGGAGTCGCCGCCGCGGGGCTGCTGCGGATCAGACATCGCTTCGATTGGCTTGCTCTTCGATTTGATTGGGAAGTTCAAGAAAGAGAGAAATGAAGGGGGCGAGTTCACTTCTTTCGGATGCGAGAAGGAGGCTTCATCCACGAAGCCGAGGCGCTGCCTCCAGTTGTTCCTCCGAGGCGCTCAGCAGCAGCTGGAGCTGCTGCCCAGCTCCAGCACCCTTCTCTCCAGCAGCAGAACCAGGCTCGAGAGAGGGAGCAGCAGCTGCTTCTGTTGCAACAGCAGCAACAATCATCGTCGTCCATCTGCCCGCTCTGCTCGTCGCCCGACCCCTGGGTCGCGGCCTTCAACTCGTGCTGCTCGCGCTGCTGCCCGGCCAACGAGCAGCTCATCTCCAAGAAGACCGCCAAGGAGCTATATCTGTTAACTGATGGAGATCTGAAGGGGCTGGGCAGCCTGCTGCGGGCCAACCCTCACGGCGCGACGCTGGCGCCGATGCGCCTGTTCCTCGAGTCGCAGGTCAGGGCGGTCGCGGCCGGGAGGCACGGCATTGAAAGTGCGGGAGCTGGGGCGAGTCGCGGCAGCAGCAGGCAACAGCGTGTTCATTACGACGAAGAAGAACAAGGAGAAGACGAGCGAGAAGATTTTGGCGACGGCGGCTTCCTGAGGCCCCCCTCGAGGAACTCGAACTCGCTCGACGCGCGGCTCGAGGCGGCGCGCCTCGAGCGTTTGGAGAAACGCCTCTCTTCCCGCGCGGCCAAGCGCAGCGCCGAGGCCTCGCGCGGGGCCAACGCCGAGGCCAAGCTGGCCAGGGCGAGGGCGAAGGTCGAGGAGCGGTCGAGGCTGGAGCTGGATGAAGGGCAGCGGGTGGCGAAGAAGAGGAGGAAGAAGGAAAAGGTGGAGGTGGAGAAGGAGAGAGGGAAGAAGAAGAAGAAGGGTGACGAGAGCGAGAGCGACGAAAGCGACGACGAAGAAGAAGAGGGCGTCGAGGTCGAAACCATTTGATTTTTTTGAACTGCTCTGAACGTTATTAAACGTGTAAACTAGAAACAAACGCACGCAGCATCATTGTGCCTTTTTACAGAAAGCGAGAGAAAGAGAGAGAGAAAGAGATAAACTCCCTCTTCAGACAACTCCTCCACCACTTCCACTTGCACCACCACCGCTCTTATTCGCCCCTCCTCCTCTCGCCACCGCCTCCCTCTCCTGGGCCCCCACCGCCAGCCCATCGATCTTCGCCAGCCTCGGCAGCCTTTTCAGCATCTCGAGCCGGTACTCGAGGGCTGCCCCGCGGTCCCTGTATTCTGTGGCAAGCGGGTTGCCGGCGAGCAGCAGGTGGGTGAGGTGAGGCAAGGAAGAGAGGCGCTCGACCTCTGCCCAGGAGGTTATTTTGTTGTTGGAGGCGAGGAGGACCCGGAGCCTTGGGAGCTTCTCCGCTCCGGCCTGAAGAAGGAGATGATGGGGAGTTTTTCCAAGGTCGTGAGGAGAAAGAGAGAGAGAGAGAGTGGAAAAGAAGGAAAGGGAAAAACAAAAAGAAACTTACGAGTTTGTCGAGCGAGTTGTAAGAGACCCACAGCTCCTCCAAGGTTCCGGCGACGACCTCGACCCCGGCGAGGGACCTCAAGAGATTCCTTCCGAGCGACAGGATCTGCAGCTTGGAGAGGCCGTAGAGGCCAGAGATGCGGTCGATCGAGTTGGTCGAGAGGGAAAGGTGCCTGAGGAAAAAAGATAAGGTTTTTTTCTTCTTTTCCGTCTCTTGAGACTTTTCGCCTTCCGTTTTTTTCCTCTTTTTTTTCAAAAAAAACAAATCAAAAAAACTCACCGGCACGCCTCCAGCTTCCCCAGGCTCGCGTCCATCTTCTCTATCGGGGGGCACTGGCCCCAGAGCTCCACTTTCTCCGCAGTGGAGCTGACACCTGAGGGAGAGAGACCTTTGCTCCTTTCGAACCTCTCCAGGGCCTCCTTGATCGAGGTCGAGCCCGTGGTCGAGGCCGGCGGCGCGAGCTGCGACGGTGCCGCTGCTGGTATTGTCGTTGTCGTTCCTGCCGTCGCCGCAACAGAGACCGAGGCCTTCTTTGTCGTCGCCGGTGACGAAACAGAAGAAGAGGAAGAGACCGAGAGCGCCCTCGGGGAGCTGGTGGAAGCCGCAGCAGCTGGAGCCGCGGGGGGCATGTTTTTTTCTTTCAGAAGAAGAAGAGAAAGAGACGAAAAAATGAAGAAAAAAAAACAAAACGAAAGACTTTTTTCCTGTTTACAAAAAACAAAATTCTCTACCTCTTCACCCACTGGAACGCCTTCCTCGCCTTGGCCCTACCCGGTTTCTTCCTCTCCACGCTCCTCGAGTCCCTCGTCAGCAATCCCGCGGCCTTCAGGGCAGGCCGCGCCTCCGGGGCCCACAGCTGCAGGGCCCGGGCGATGCCGAGCCTGACAGCCTGCGCCTGCCCCGTGGGTCCCCCGCCGGTCACCGTCGCGCGGACGTCGAAGTCGCCCACCGTGCGCGTGACCACGAAGGGGGCGAGGACGTCTGCGGCCCTGGAGGTCGGTGCCGAAGGGAAGGCGGCGTCGAGGGGGGCCCCGTTGATCCAAACACGACCGAAAGAGGTCACTCCATCCTTTTTCTCCTCAGCGGGACGCAGCCACACGCGAGCCACGGCCTCCTTCCTCCGTCCCGTGGCGTAGCTCCTCCCCTGCGCGTCGACCAGCCGCAGCCTCCGCGAGGCCTGCTCGAGCTGCGCCGCCGTCTCGTGCGCCCTCCGCGCGGCGCGCTCGTCGTCGGCCGCGGTCGCCGACGCCCAGACCTCGTCGAGTGGCGGCAACCCCGGGGCGGTCGCCGTGCGTTCTTCTAAAAGTTTCAGGATGCCTTCGGAGTCCCCTTCGTCGAGCAGGCGACCCCACTCGTCGAGGAAGTCGTCGATGGCCTCGAGAGAGGGCATAGGGTTGCTCCATGACGGTGACGACGACGAGGAAGAAGAAGAAGAAGAGGTGGAGGGGGCGTTGTTGTTGTTGCTGTCGTCTTCGCCTCCGCTCTTCTTCCCGCCTGCTGAAGCGAACGACGAGGCAGAGAAGCTCCTCCTGCTGTGAGAGCTGCTGCTGGGACCGGTGTTCCAGGAGCGGGGCTGGAAGAAAAAGGTCGGGGTCGCAGTTGAGGTCGAAGAAGAGGTCGAAGAAGCAGCGGCAGCCGTCGTCGACGACGACGACGACGATGAACAGAAAGCCGAAGAGACGCTCCTCTCTTCGCTGCTGGCCGCCATCGAAGACGCCTGCTCTCATGCCGAAGACGTCGCCGCGACTACCCTCGAGGCTGCCACGGAGCGCAAATGGCTCCTCGACAGAGCAGCTGCCGTGGCGGCGAGCATTTTTGGGATCGAGAGGAGGCGATTGACGATCGAAAGAAAGCTTTCCTTTTTTTCGCTTCAATCGCGAAGTCTAGACTCGCGGCTCCAAGTGCTGCTGGCTTTGCAGAGGTGCTTGATCGTTCATAAGCTAGAGCCTGGCGAAGAGATATTTGGAAGACGGGGCCTTCGCTGCTCCACAGTGCGCGCGACAGAAGCAACAGAGGGTGCGAGTTTGATCGATGAAATGTGATTTTTTTCACTTTTCTTCGACGCTCTTCTGAAGAAGGAAAAAAAAACTCAAAAACCTCCTCTTCTCTCTCTTCTTTCTTCTCTCTCTCTCTCCCAACTCCGAACCCCAGATGAGCGCCCTCGCGGCGCTGCAGCGCTCAGCGTGCGCGGCCTCCGTGTCCCCGCGCGTGGAGATGCAGCAGAGGTTTGCGGGAGCAGGAGAAAGGAGAAGAGGAAAGAGCGCCAGCATCGTCGGCGTCAAGTCGGCATGGACGCCTTCGTCCTCGTCTTCCTCGCGCTTTTCCGCACTGAGAGCGTCGAAAGCTGCGCTAGTCGGTAGCATTGCGACGTCTTCTACGCGTGTGTCTAAGAATGCGAGCACGAAGCGTTCTGGAAGCGTCACCGCGGCTGCGGCATCACCGAGCGACAACGAAACCAATGGCAGCAAGCCGTCGTCGGCATCGGCATCATCAGCATCATCCACCTCCACGACCACCACCGCTTCTCCACCGTCCATCCCCCAGGACACCATCCCGTCGACCCCGGCCACGGCCAAAGAGTGGGAGCTCGACTTCGGATCCAGGCCCGTGCTCGACGAGCGGGGCAAGAAGTGGTGGGAGCTGCTGATCGTCGCCAGGAGCGACTCCGAGGACGAAACGTCTCCTCCGTGGGTTTACTCGCGCTGGCTGCCCAACACCAAGATCAACTCGGCGCAGGTGTGTGAGAGAAAGAAGAGAGATAATTACGATTGAGTAGTTAATCGATGGCGTTGCCAAGGAGAGAGAGAGTCGGAGAAGAGAGAGAGAGAGAGAGAGAGAGCAGGCAACTCCTTCGACCATCAACGTTTCGATTTTTTTCCCTTTATTTCTCTCATCCTTATCCTTCCCTCTCTTCCAACCCCCTCCCTCCCCCTGCTCCTTCAAAAAAAAAAAAAAAAAAAAAAAAAAAAAAACCCCCAAACCCCCTTAAACAAAAAAAATTTTTTTTTTCCTTTAAAATTTTTTTTTTTTTTTTTTTTTTTACATTTAAATTTTAAAAATTCG
>Ga0114918_10001460_pt1 | contig 21157 bp, 31 predicted proteins | sample LantaG_FD_87015 | JGI IMG/M metagenome (GOLD analysis project Ga0114918, IMG submission 87015) | Deep subsurface microbial communities from Baltic Sea to uncover new lineages of life (NeLLi) - Landsort_02402 metaG | ecosystem: Environmental > Aquatic > Marine > Oceanic > Sediment | place... | reverse complement strand
TCTACCAATGTCTCATTCATTAACAATCGCATCAACAACAGCGAGGCGTACTGGACGAAGCGTCCAGGTGCAGCCACCTACGACACTCGCATTGTGGAGATCCTCAACAACAACGAGAACCTGACGTCGTCTATTGCAGGATTGCATGAGTCATACAATGTCAGATCGTTTAATGATGGCATGGAGATTCTCAACGGCGCTGACAGCGCTGGCTACATTGACCTCTACGAGGACGCCGACGACGGCACGAACTATCTTCGCATTCAGCCAACAGCTATGGCAGGAAACTTGACTTATACATTCCCCGCCGACGACGGGGACGCTGGAGAGGTCTTGCAGACGGATGGCTCAGGCAACCTGACATGGGAGCCGGACGCTGGTGCTCCCGGAGCGGCAGCAGCTAGTCACGATTACGAGGCTGCCCATACAGCCTGGACTATTACAGCGGGTGATGCAGCCGCAACTTTGTTCACAGTAACCAACGCCGACGCTGCGGCCGATGCTGTCTTCCCAGCAGCAGTAGCTGGTAAGTCATTCACTGTTTATAACAACAGTGGTGAAGTGATTACAGTTAAGGTCACAGGTCAAACTGGAGGTGCCTTGGTCAATGGTGCCTACGGACGTTTTGTAATGAATAGTACGGACTGTGTTCTTGTCTGCTCAAACCCATTAACAAATAAAGTTACGCTGACACCTACAGACTTATCGGTGGGTTCACAAGGACCTGATTCTATTATTGTTGATAATTATATTGGTGTGTCGTATGACATTGGGGATGATTCGGTGTTTACGTTTGACTTACCACGCGACTGTGATACATCTGAAAATTTAACTGTAAAGATGTGCTACGCCATAAATGAGACGTATGGCACAGCAAATGGTGAACTACAATGGACAGTAGGTTGGTCTGCGATACCAGAGGATGGGACTGAGACTATTAACGCTCCTACCCATACAGATACAATTGATTCTGGAGACGCTGATATACCAGCTACGGCCTATTCTTATGTTGAACAAACATTAGGTACCATATTGGCTGCAAATCTTTCCCCTGGTGACGCGATAGGGATGACATTAAGTAGAGTTGCCTTAGATGCTGGGGTTGACCCAACCGCTGATCCAGTTGTGTTTCATTTAAACGTTGGATACACAGTTCTTGTGGGGGCTGATTGATGACTAAAGATTTACCAGCTTTGGTTGTACAAATTTGATATGTAAGTACATACTAGTTGTTTGTATAAAAGGTAAATTATGTCAATTGATTTACTTACCATCATACCAGAGAAATTCCATTCTTCTGAGTTTGTACAACAATTCTTGGAAGTAATGGAAGGAGAATTTGAAGATTACAATGAACTAGTCGCTGCCTTGGTGGGGTTGGTAGATCCGTATGAGGTACCGGATGATTATCTACAATTACTTGCGGATCTTCTAAACTTCACACTATCTGACCCAGATGATGTTTCTGTTGACAGAAGACGGAACGAATTGACAGAGGCTGTGGATTGGTTTAAAATGAAAGGCACATACCAGGCTATTAATCTAATAGCTCTATGGGCACAATTCAACTTTACTATCTACGATAAGTATACCAATGATTACGTAACGTTTGTAGATATAGAGTGGTTTGTGGGAGATGAGGGTGAGAACCCTCCATCTTTAGATTCCACTTACTACAAGAGCCCGCATTTTGGTATTAGTATTGATCTAGATCACGTCTATCCTGCGGGTGAATATACGGAAGGGGTTTTAGATGGGCATCTTTGGAGGCCTTCATTGTTTGTTGGTGTAACAGAGCACGTAGAAAAAACAAGGCCTGCCAATACTGTACCACATTATTCTATCCTTCTTTCTTGTGCCACTAATGAATCAGGAGAACCTTTTGAGCTTGGTGATACTCAGGTTGTTACGGCTGTTTTAACTAATTGGGAGTTTACTAAAAACTATTTCAATGATGGTAAACTTTTCAATGATGGTGAATTCTTTAATGAGTCACCTGAATCTTTCATTAGCACAATAACAAAATGGCAACTGGGAACTGGATCAGTATCTAATTCCATAAACTTGTATGAAGACGTTCCTACAACCCTTGATTCTGTTCTTCTTGAAGGTACTGTGGATGGTTACACCTTTTATGAGGATAGAGTAGAAATTTGGTTTGTAGTAGCAGCATCTGTGGTTCAACACAATATTAATCAGATGGGACTTTTTTCCACCGACCCAACTGAGGAGATGGTGGTTTGTTCAACATTCCCAGATATCCACAAAGGATCTGTTACAGAACTAAAGGTGGTAGTGACAATTTATAGAAATAGAGATCCATATTCTATAACTGGATATGGGGAAGGATATTATGGTGGAGGTGCCTACGGCATCTAAGGAGAATTGAAACATGCCAGTTAATGTTGGGACTCAGACTGTTACAGTTAAGTACTACGATGCAGTAGACGACAATACAGTCAATGCCAGATTTTTTGATATTAGAAGTATAGGAATTTATAAAGGGGGATACATTACAATTGTGGATGGTGCCTTGGGTAGTGTTTCTGTGTCTGCCCTTGTGTGTGAGATCAACGATGCTACATATCAAGTTAAGGTAAAGACAGCAGATGCTGTCACAGTGACATTGACAGAAACAGATCCTTATCTGGTTCTTAGATGGACTCGGTCAGGGGCAGTTGATGATTACATGGAACTTTTGGCTGCAGCCACTCCGGCAGATAATGATCTAGTAGTTGGTAAGAGTTTATGGACCGCTGGTGTCCTTACAAGTATTGTGTACACAGAAAGAACAACCCCTAATGTTCACAACCTATTTTTAAAGGTTGTTCCTACAATTCCCGATAGCACAAGTATAAGAGTGAAACCTGGGGTAGTTCATACGGGTACTAATAAGCAGGTGATAGTAGATCAAGCCATTAGTCTAGCTGCCTATGCTGCCGCTCAGGTAGTGTATGTGTTTGTAACAGACGCTGGTGGTGTTTCCCATTCAACCACAGCTAGTGCCTATGTGGGAAGGGTTCTATTGGCTAAGGTCACTATGCCTGTTGGTGCCATTAGTGAAAGCGATATTGAGGATATCCGAACATTCCTTACCGCTCCAGGTATTCCAGATGAGGATACTATTGAACGAGATGCGAATGGTAAATTGAAAGTAATGGATCCTTATTACTACACAATGCAAAACGATAACGTTCAGGCTAGTGGTGTAGCGGTTTGGACTAAGTTGGTATTTGATAATACCAAATCAGATGGAAGTGGACAGATCTCTGAGGCTTCTGGGGTTATTACACTTACAGCTGGGAAGATGTATAAATTGAGTTGCAATGTAATGTTTGATAGAACAACAGGTAGTGGGCATTTGTGTGGTGAATCTAGAATACGTGTTCTAACAGGCGACACAGCCTGGAATTTTGATAACACCACAAACAACCTGTCTTGGATGAGAACGTTGATAAGAATCTCTGGTATTGCAGGCGCTTGGGGTAGAGCCACACTGAGTGGTACTTTTATTATCCTACCAAGCTCAGACACCACCTTACAATTAGAAGTTCTAACAGTAGATGCTACTTATGGTGGAACTAGCTTAGTTACTAATTGCTCCTTAAGTGTTTGGACACAGTGATATGGGATATGGAAGGAAGGGGAAATTACTTCCCACAAGAATAGTTATTAACCAACCTACATTTTCAACTAGACGAAATGAGCCTATGGTGAAGTGGAATCCAAAATACCTCACTAATAGTATATGGTCGGGGAAAAGATGTTTTATTCTGGGTGGTGGTTATAGTCTAGAAAACTTCAATTTCAAATCTCTTTGTGGTGAGTTGACAATAGGCATCAACAAAGTATTCGTGAAGTTCTCCCCTACAATTAATTACAGTATGGATTGGGGATTCCACCAGACTATTACTGGTCCACCAAATGGAGAAAAAGATCAAGCAACACTACAACAAAAATGGAAAGCCTACAAAGGGTTGAAAGTTTTTCTGAGTAGGAATGTAGCACAGGATAAAGAACTTTCAAAAGGGATTTTTGTTGTTAGAAATGCCGTACAGAAGGATCTAACTTTTGATTTACAAGCCCCGATGTTCTTAGGTGGTAATTCTGGGTTTGGTGCTCTAATGATTGCCATCGCTTTAGGGGCCAATCCCATCTACTTACTTGGTTATGATATGTGTGTTGATGATAAAGCTAATCGCACACACTGGCATAAAGGTTATGTTAAACACAACATACGTTCTACCGCTTCTGTTCTAAAAGAATATAGAAAAGAGTTTAACGCGTATGCTGGGAAAATACGTGCCCAAAATATAAGTGTAGTAAATGTCAATTCTTCCTCTAAATTGGATTGTTTTGACAAATTGCCAATCACAGCTTTACCACTGATTTTAAGGGCTGAAATGGTTGAGGGGCTCTAGGGTCCCCTGGCAGCATTAAAAACCTCTCCTGGACAGGAGGAGGGCTGGACAAAGGAAGGAAAAGCACTGGTTAACAGCTGGAAGGGAAAGCAATGGTCAATCCGCACGATAGGGTGTTTTTAGTAGGGGGAGGACCCTCACTTCTCAATTTTGACTGGTCACGTCTTGCTAATGAGAATGTGATCGCTGTCAATTCATCTATCTTCTTCGTTCCTACTGCAAATTACTTTGTCACTAAAGATTATCTCTGGGCTGTCAGGGCTGATGTATTTTACAACGGTCAGAAGCGTAGTAGATGGCATTTGTTTAGTGGCACCACTTCTACTAAAGTATTTATCCTTAGTACAGTAGATGGTTACATTCAATTTCGGGTTAACAAAGTTGTGGATGTGAGGAGTAATTTAGAATATGACTTGTCTATTTACGACATGATTATTCGTAGTGCTAGACTACCAGGTTTTAGTAAGAGATTTTCAGACTTCCGTTGTGGTAGTGACAGTGGTTATTCTGCACTACAACTAGCCATCCTTTTAGGATACAAAAAAATCTACCTATTGGGGTATGATATGGGAGTTAGTAGTGATACACATTACCATAAAATTTATGGTGGGAGGAGTGCAAAAACATTTGACACCAAACTAAAAAGGTATGCTAAGATATATCTCAGATCACTCCCAGAACTTTTGAGTGATGGATCGTATAAAATATTCCACACATGTAAGACTAGTATATTGAATCAAGTGTTACCATACATTTCTATTCCTGATTTGGCGAAAGAGTTATGATACTACCAAATGAACAGGCAGCAATTCCAATGTGTCATTGGAAAATCATAAAGAAATTTATACTTAAACGACATATCACTAGGGTGATAGAATTTGGGTCCGGGTTATCTACCACACTTTTTGACAAAGGTGCTCATAGTGTGATTTCGTATGAAACGAAGCCCGAGATTATTAAGGTTCTACAACGAAAAGTGAAGCATACAGTTTTTTATCTTTGGCACCCTGAAAAAAGGCCAGTCATCCTTAATCCCACATACGAGTTAATATTTATAGATGGACCTATGGGTGGTGGTAATAGAAAACCTTCTTACAAATTGGCTAGAGATTCTGGAATCCCTTTGGTGATTTGTCACGATACAAATAGAAAGCATGATAAGAAATTACTGATAAAGTATTTTAGTAATTATAGAGTGGTAGCGAGAAGTAGAAGTGCGGCGGGGATGATGATAATGGAAAAGGTGAAGAAATGAAAATTGTGGATATTGTGATCCCCACTAGAAAGAGATTACACAAGTTGGTTAACACAATAAAGTCCTTGTATGATTTTCCACATGAGCACATACATGTAGTGTTTGATGGGGATGAAGTAGGATACAAGGACTTTAGAAAAATATATCCTATGGTAAATGTGACATTAATGGTGGGGCATAATGGTTCTGTTAGTTGTAGGAACGCTGTAATTAAAAAGGTAGTGACAGATGGTCTTTTGTATGCTACAGATGATGTTATTTTTCACCAGGGCTCAGTAGTATTGGCAATTAAGACTATCAACGAGAAGTTTCCAGATGGGGATGGTGTGGTAGGGTTTTATCAGGATGGAGTGAATGAATCATTTCACCCAGCTGGTGTAGCTCTTTTGGGGAGGAAGTTCTTAGATAGATACCCAGGTAGAAAATTATTCAATCCCGATTACTTTCATTTTGCCTGCCAGGAAATACATTGGTATGCCGAAAGGCTGAACAAATTCTATTTGGAACCACAGGCAATATTATTTCATAAGCATCCTTGTTTTTATAAGGAAGAAATGGATGAATGCCATATAGATGCTAGAATCCACAAGACTAAAGATCATAATTTGATTAGAGATCGAAAGACCTTAAAAAAGATTTGGCCCTTAGGATAATCATATGAAAATAGTACAATGCCATGTTGCGAAGTGCCTCTCCCACTTTGAGGCGAGGTTTAGAAAAAAGTATGGGCTCACGAGGCCGTATGAGAATTCTGGAGCCCCCGCCATCTTTTTTGGTTGTTATTCCAATTACTCACTAATAAAAATACTTAACCATAATGGGTTAGGTGTGATAGTTTGGGCAGGTGGTGATGCTAAAGCTTTGCGTAAGTATCTTTTGGGAATTAAAATTAACCCACAGCTGGAGAGACAGTATCGTAAGATATTGACTAAAAGGAATATCAAGCACATCGCCATTTCAAAGTTTATAGAAATAGATTTGATGTCGGTAGGTTTGCTATATAAAAAGGTCCCAGTGAATCCTACTGATCTTTCGTTGTTTACTCCTTGTCCATTAGGTGATTCAGTATATATCTATGGATATCAAGAAAAACCAGAAGTCTATAATGCCAAACTAGTGGATAAGGTGAAACAGTTTCTCCCAAACATAAAATTCATTTGTGCACACTTTGATGGTAAAAGTTCTGCCCCACAACATGAAATGCCAAATCTATACAAAAGATGTTTTTTAGGGCTTAGATTAACTACACATGATGGATTACCTAACACTGTGATTGAGTTAGGTTTGATGGGTAGGAAAGTTGTGTACAATGACAATTTACCAAACACCATTCCTTGGGAGCATAGTTCTGACATTGTTAAAACAATAAAAAAAGAATTTGAGTTAAGATTTGAAAATAGAAATGATTTGGGTAATAGGGTGTTGAGATATATTAATTGTGGTGAGGATTGGTTAGACTCGAGGTTCTACACATGACACCTAAAGTATCTGTGATTGTGACACTATATAATTACTCCAAATATATTGGAGAATGTATATCCACATTCATACAACAAGATTTTGTTGAAGCTGAAATGGTGATTGTGGATGATGGTTCCACTGACAATCCTTTTCCTGTGATTAAGGAGGCTGCTGGAAAAGATAACCGGGTGAGATACATTCGGTTGAATCAGAACACCAATTATTCAAATGCCAAGAACGTAGGTGTTAAAGCCTCTGATGCTGAATTACTAGTGATGTTAGACGCTGATGATATGTTAACACAACAAGGTATTACAGTTAGGTATAATAAGCTTCAGGAAGGGTATGATTTAGTTCATGGTCCTTGTTTACAAATGCAAGGATCTAAATCTACCAGAGATCTTATGTGGGGTAAATGGGAAAAAACAAAAGATCCAATGTGGATACATGCCCAAGGTGTTATGTTGAGAAAGGACATCCACCGAAGAATAGGTTTGTATGATATTGAGACTTGGGCACAACCTGTGTCAGATAGAGAGATGTTTTGTAGAGTAGCTTCCAATAAATATAAAATAGGTTCGGTAGATGTTGATGTTGCTGTATATAGAATGCATGAAAAACAAATGCACAAGAAGGAGAAGAAAAGATCAGATAGAGCACAAATCTTTCAAAGGTTGGAAGAAGTGAAAATTAGGAGAGAGAAAGGAAACTTTACTGGGTTGGAGATGTTAGTATGAACAAATTGCAGGACATAGTTGGTTCTGGTGTGTTGCGAATGGATCAGAATACATTTTGTGGTGTTCGTATACAACAATCTTATGCCGGGTTATTTGCATTAGAAAATATCTTAAATGTATTTAAGATCAAACGTATTGTGGAGATTGGTACCTTCCATGGTGGTCTTACATTGTTTTTCGATATGTGGGCTACAGCAAATCAAGCTCAAGTTCTTAGTGTGGATGTACAGGATAAAAAAGAGAAGGGAGCACTACTAGGTTTGGCTCCACATCAGTATACTACTAATTGTGTTGTGGTAGATGCCCTTACAAAACCTTGTAGAGAGATGGTAGCTAACTTCATCTTTGAACAGAGGAGTTTAACTTATTGTGATGGTGGGGATAAAGAAAAAGAGTTGTTGATGTATTGTGAACTCCTCCCTCCAGGTTCTGTGATAGGATGTCATGATTATGAGACAGCGGCGTTTAAGAAGAATCTTGGAAGGCTTTTTGAAAAAGATTTTAGTGAGTTGTTAACAGATGACCAGAGAAGAAGTTTGAAATCTCATCAAAACTTCTGGAGGAAGAAATGATACGTGTCTATCTTGGTATTCGAGATGAAACTTCGGGTCCATACATTTTTATGAGGAGACTTAGGGATGCATTGATTAGTAATGATAGAGTTGAAGTTGTGAACTCCCCCAATGATTGTGATGTTGCCCTTTCTACCATACAAGGTCATTATCCTAATTGTAAGAACGTGTTAAGATTAGATGGGGTATATTTTGATTCCACAGAAGATTGGAAGGAAAAAAACAAACCGATAAAAGAATCTTACGTGAATGCAGATGGTGTGGTATTTCAAAGTAAATACTCCTTGAGATTGTGTGTCAAGTATTTAGGTCCATCGGCAGTGCCTAGTGATGTGATTTATAATGGGATAGATTTGGATTACATCGATCATATAAAGCCCCTTACTTTAAGTTGTAAAACAGCCTTTTTGTGTACATCCAAATGGAGACCATTCAAAAGGCTCCCAGAGATGGTAGAAGCTTTTAAATTGGCCTCGATACCTAATTCAAAATTATTCGTGGCTGGAGATATTACTAAGTGTGGTGTGTCCAAGGAAACATATAGTAAATGGTTTACTAATCACCCGATAGATTATTTAGGTGTTGTGAAACCAGAGAAGCTATTAAGATATGTAAAGTCTTGTGATGTGTTTATACATTTGTCATGGTTAGATAGTTGTCCTAATTCAGTGGTTGAAGCGATTGGTTGTGGAAAGCCTGTCATCTGTTCCAATTTTAGTGGAACCAAAGAAGTAGTTGGATGGAATGGATACGTTTGTGGTTTGGATGATGAGGCATATGATTTAAGCCCAAGAGATCTATCCAAAGTACCTTCGATTGATTTGGGTTTGGTGGCTGATATTATGAAACAGGCATCAAAAAAGAAACTAGAGGTGAATAGAGTGGCTGTAGATATAAAGGGAACAGCAAATAGATATATTGATCTGTTTGAAAGGGTTTGTAGTGGATGATTTAATGGAGATTTTTGTAATTACTAATGGTAGAAGTACATTTGAGTATGTCACAAAATGTTTAGCTGTACAAACCCTTCCCTTAAAGATTACTGTTGTAAGAGACATGAAGTGGATTGATGCCCTTAACACGTGTCTAGATAAATGTAACAGTACATTCTTTCTCAGACTAGATGATGATTTCCTTCTTCATGCTAGAACAGTGGAGCATATGTATACGAAGGTGGGATCTGCGGTGACAGCTAATGTTGGTCATTTTCATTTTAAGCTGTGGGAGACATGGACTGGGAGGATTATAGATGGTGTTAAAGTGTACAAAACCCAAAGCCTTAGGGGTGTAGGTGGGTTTGTAGCAGATGATCTAGGTAAGGTGGACAAGAAGACTAATGCTAGACTATTGGCTGGTGGTTACAAACTTATTGGTGACAGTTCTATTGTAGGCATTCATTGTTGTGGAAAATGGGAAGAGCAGCTGCGATATGAAAAATTGTGGAGTGATTTGGCCAAGCATTCTTATCTCAAAACTACTCATGATGAAATGAAAGAATTCACCATGACCTTAGATACTCAAATGGGGTTGGTGGAGGGGCATTTGGAATCTCTTAACGAGAAGCTAGATACAGAATTCAATATTCTTTGTAAGCTGAGGAGAAAAGATGGCAAATAGAACGTGTGTTACAGTGCTTACTTGGAATAGACCGGCAGAATTGAAAAACACTTTGAGGAAGTTTAAGAACAAGAATCATAAACATAAAGACATTCTTATTTGGGATAATGGATCTATCGACGACACATTGGAGATGTTAAAACGATTAGATTTCGATGTTATGCACTCTCCTAAGAATTTAGGGGTCTTCACCGGAACTACTAGGTTATGGATGGAGGCATTTGAGAGAGGTTACGAATTTATTCTAAACCTTCAAGATGATTTTCCATGTACTCGGGCTGTACCATTCAAACTCATAGAGAAGTTTTTAGATGCTAATAAAGATGTTGGCTTTGTTAGGCTCAACGATAAAAAAGAGCAGGGAAAAAATATAGCCACTGAACAACCCATTATAAGACAAGATAAAATCAAGTTGGGGGAATTCAAAACCCCTAATGGTATGAAGTCTTGGAAGGTTGTGAAGTATAACTATCATATGTGTTTCAACCCTTATATTTTTAGGGCTAGTTTAGTCCCCTTGTTCATCCAAACAGAAAAGATAAGAGAGCGTGGGCTAATGGAGCAATTTGAGAAATCTGGTTTGACTGGCGCCAAATTATACCCATCTTGTTTTCAAACAAAACCACAACGCCCTAGAACAAAGGATTGGATTAGATGAGTCTATACTATGTCACTGCTGGTGAGGATCCATCTTTCCTAACAAACTATACACTCCATTCTATTAGGAGTTTGTATGAAACAGGCATAGATCCTGACAAAATACACATTTGTGTTGGTAGTAAGACTAGTAGAAATTTATGTAAATTGAAACTCCCTTCTTCCATTAAGAACATACATAAAGTAAAAGTTGATCTATCTCATGTAAGGTGGACTTACGACGGAGGAAAGAGAAAGTATTCCCTCTTTAAGATTGCAGCTTTGCATGAGGTATTTGGGCGAGCTGTTCCCCGTAGCACTATGGTATACTTTGATGGTGATGTTTTATGGTTTAAGAATCCAAATGAGTGGTTAGAGAGAAGAGCCCATAAAACTTGGTTTCATCATGGGAAGGAATATAAAATAAAAGCTAGATTACCTAGAGACAAAGTAGATACGAAGGATTACAAAAGTTTGTCTAAATGGGTACCAGATGTCACTGCTTATCTTCTTTTGAAGTATGGAGCGAAGAGATTTCCAGTGAGAGAGTTGGTTGCAGGATTTTATATTCTTCATCCTATGGTACAAAGTGAAGTGTTGAGGCTTACACACAAATTTACTCAAGAGATATCAAGAACACCACAGTTTAATAGGAGCTCAGGGGCCGGTGACCAAAAACCAATGAACGCTGCCCTTAATATTTTGAATATAAATTATCATGGGGGGAGTAGGTTTGATTGCCTAGATCATTCCAAATACTTTATTCATTACTTTGGCACACAACAGATGAAAGCTGCGTTTAGAAAACAACTTAACACAATGGGGTGTTTGAAATGATTGATTATGTAATACTACATTACAATCGTCCATACCTATTAGAATTGCATGTTGATCTTTTAAGGCATTATTTTGATGGGGATGTACGGATTGTAGTTTTAGATAATGGCAGTAATAAAAATGTCTTGAAGGGCATTAAAAAGTTATCCATAGATGAAGTGTACAGCTCACAAGAGCTTCCAAATGATTCAGTTTGTTGTCTTGTGAATCACCTTAAAACTAAAGGTGTTCTTGTAAACGATTACATGGTTTACTCGGAAGATGATTTTATTCCCATACCTGAATTTGTAAAGTTGCCCTTTAGAAATAGAAAAGGGCAGTTGTTGTTTGATAGTAAGGAGAAGTTCTGTGTTGGGTTTACAGATATGGGATACAACTTTTTACAAGAGGCAACATTGATTTTACAAGGGCAGTTGAATATTAAACAGGTACAATTGGCTAGACCTGTTAATAATATGGAATGGTGGAAGATCGGCGTTACTAGAACAGGTGGGTATGATTGGAAAGTTCTCGATCATACTAAAGTACAAAGATACTACTACGTGAACTGGCCTTGGATGATGAGAACAGAAGATTTTATGGGAAAGGTTGTTCTCCCTTCGGCAGGGACAGTAGAATCTATGGAACTTCGTGTTGCCAAATCTATTTGTTCTGGTGAGGGTTTTGGTGGTGGAGATTGGGCTGTTACACCATCCTGGCCTTTATACTTGCATGTGGGATACTCCATTAGCCACCAACCAGATACGAACCTCAACCCAGATCGTATAAAAGCCAGGCAGGATTTTAGGGAGGTGACAAATACAAAGAGACCTTGGAAGGAAGTAATGAATGGTTTATGTGAATTGTGGTGTTCTGGAGAGTTGAAACTCAAAGCACATCATTTTTTACACACCGATGTACAAACTGGTTTTCTTGAGGCTTTTTCTTCGCTAAGGGATAAGATATGAAAACGTATGAAATAAAAGTGCCTGGGTATAAAATTAATGAACAAGTCTACTATGTGGAACCAGAGAAGAGTAGTAAAATTCAAAATAAGGAACCATATAAGTATGCAGCTAGATTAATGCAAGAACACTCTTTGAAGTCTGTTATTGATGTGGGGTGTGGTTTAGCTGCAAAGTTAGTGACTTATATCGTTCCAGTAGCAAAGCGAGTGGTAGGTGTTGACACCAATGAGACCATCTCTATCCTAAAGAATAAGTACCCTAAGGTTTGTTGGAAGGTGGCAGACTTTGAAAAGTTTACAAACCCTGTTGCAGAAAACTTTGACCTTCTCATTTGTGTTGATGTAATAGAGCATATGGAAGATCCTGATAAGTTGTTAGACTTCATAAAACGACAAACCACTGAATCCACTACTGTGTTGATAACTACACCAGATAGATTTAATTGGGAACCAAATGGTCCTCCACCAAACAAAAGACATGTACGAGAATGGACTCTAAGTGAGTTCAAAAACTATCTGAAGAAATCTGGATTCAAAGTTAATAAGGCATTCCATGTTTCCAATTTGGAAAGAATAACCATAGTGGCTGTGTGTAAGGTGAAGAGTGATGGGGAAGTATGAAATACCAGATGGGTACAAAACACATTCTCATATTTACTATACACAATCTAAAGAGAGCAGTAAAACTCAAAACACAGGAGTGTATGCTTATTGTAAACGACTAATTAAGGAGCATTTCTTCTCTTCAGTTTTGGATGTGGGTTGTGGGCAAGGTAGGAAGTTGATGACATATATTCGACCACTTGTTAATCGAATGGTGGGTATGGATATAAAAGAAGCGGTGGTTTTACTTAGACAAGAGTTTCCTAAGGAGCAATGGGAGGTTGTTAACTTCGAGAAATCTACAAATCCACTTAAGGAAAACTTTGACCTTCTCATTTGTGTTGATGTAATAGAGCATATGGAAGATCCTGATAAGTTGTTAGACTTCATTAGGAAGCAGGCCACCAATTCTACTGCCATTGTTATCTCCACACCAGAACGTGGAAACTACAACCCAAACGGCCCACCACCCAATGCAAAGCATGTGAGAGAATGGACTAGAGAGGAGTTGAAAAGATACCTAAAAAAATCTGGATTCAAAGTTCAAAGTATGGAGTATATCCCCAATGGTGGAAGGCAGACGATTGTAGCTCTTTGCAGTCTTCCTATTATGGAGGTGTAGAATGGAAACCAGTTACAAGGTGGTAGCTTATTTTACAAACGATGATATCTATGGTCCTTGTGCTGTTAGACTTATTGAATCACTAGACAATTTTGGTATGCAATATGATGTTGTTGAGATAGACAATTTTGGTAGCTGGCAGGCAAACACACAATTCAAATCTAAGTTTTTAAAAGCCAAGCTACTAGAAAATCCAGGATTACCAATTGTTTATCTAGACATAGATTCCGAGGTGGTTAGAAATCCCACTCTATTTTCTCAAATAGAAACTGACATAGCCGTATACTATATGGATCATCATCTATACAAAAAGGAAAGGAAAAAGAATGAATTAATTAGTAGTGTGGTTTACTTTGGAAATACTGAAGGCAGTATGACTATTGTGGAGAAGTGGATACAGAAATGTAAAGTGGATCCTAATACGTGGGATCAAAAACTACTGCAAGACATTGTAGGAGATTCTGCTCTGCATCTACCAAACGAATACTGTACTATTTTTGATGACAGGTTTCGACCTAAGGAACCTGTGATACTTCAGCATCAAGCCAGTAGACAGTTCAGAAAACGGTATCCACACAAAATACATGGAAAGAAAAGTCGAGTTTGCTAAGGAGAATTGAAATGAGAAGATGGCTATTTGTGATTATGGTTGTTACGTTGTGCTCTCTTACCACTTGGGCACAGGACTTCGAGCCGGTAACCCAGAATATTTCAGCAGGTGCTATTGGTAATGAAAACCAAATTGGTGGTTGGTTTGGCTTGACTGGTAAATACACTACCATTGGCTTCGATGGGAGGTATGTATCAGATTATGGAGATACGGATGAATCGACAGAGATCCTAAGTATTTTTGTCTCGTGGAACGCCGTCCCTAAGATCACCATACCAATTAGTGGTTTGATTCCTCAATTCAATCTTCCAGGACCGGAGTCTATTGACGTACAGCTAAATATCATCGGGCGGTTGGGGTTCGAGACGGAGAATGAGGATGTTATAGCTACGTTGGGGGCTGAGCTCGAATTGCTGTCTGGCGATAGAGCATCGTTGGCAGTTAGGTATGAGTATTCCTTTAGCGAGGCTATTTGGAGTGATTTGTCAAACCAGGTGGGCCAACACCAAGCATTCTTGAATCTGAAGTACAAACTTAATTAAGGAGGTGTAAAATGTTTGGTTGGTTGGTAAAATTGATTCCGAAGAAAATGATTGTAAGTAAGGTGAGTAATATACTAGGTTCCACTGCTAAGGAGCATAAGCATCAGTATCTCGAAAATTGGCAGGAGTACGTTGATAAAAGTCCTGGGGAGATAGATGATGCCTCCCTGCTGTTGGTTAGGCAGGTGGTGGACCCTGGTATGCGTAGTGAAGAGATGACTAGAGCCTTGGAGTGGTTGATTAGAGATATCGAACGACAGACGCTGTCCAACGACACTGTGTGGGACAATGGGATCGGTACGATTCTAAAAGAGGCTCTAGAAGTGCAGTGAGTAGTGTCACATTAATTAGGCTTTTCCTTTTCCAGGTGGGACCCCACTCTTCCTTCCCTGAGTGGGGTCCCTATTTACTAAAGGGCATCAAGCCAATTTTGTTAACTCTATCCTTAGAAAAGGTACCTTTTCTTCTGCTTCTGCACTACTGATTGGAATACCAGGCGGTACATAACCTATAGCATGTGTTATTCTACATACCTTCAATAGTATCCCACTCCTGGATCTTATGCAGTCACCTACTACTGGGCGACAACATAAGGTCTCCGGCCACTCTTCTAGTTTGTGTTGATTAATGTTAGTATGACAACGACAGTAGATCATTTCTTTAGTCCTTCCTGTTAGGTCCTTAGTACATAGGGTAATGGGCACCAATTGGGGATGGTTGTGATTACCATGGTCAGGGTGTTGTCCCCCGCATCATCCCCAGGAAGTGATGGGTGGGAACAATAATAGTGTGATGCCAAACGACCCTTTGTTACCCTTCGGGTTGAATGGGAGGTACAATATGGACAAGCTAAGCAATTCCAGAATTCTAACCTCAACTTCCTCAGACCAGTTCTCCGCAGCTCCCTCACTTCTTTTCTTTCACTCATTCTAAAGAAAGAGCAGGCTTTAGTTTGTATGCCCACTACCTTTCTATGAATGGTACATGCCATTTGTTTACAGATCTTTGGGTCTGGGTTTTTGAGTACATCCCCTTCCGTTATGGGTACACAAGAAGCACATAACCCACATCTTTTCTTCATCTTCTGTTGCATTTTGTTATCTCCGCTGTAAATTGATCATCACTTATTTTCATCCAACCCTTACAAGGTCTCTTCCATCTCTTCTTTTGTCCATTCACCAATCTTTATACCATCTTCCAACTCCAGGCATTTGAAGTGACACGGTCCACAATTGTTAATCTCTGTCTGTTGAATCTCTTTTACTTTCTTACCACCACGTGAGATGTATGTCTTGTAGGTGGGCCCATCTGTGAAGAAGTGGTCGGCGTGTCTCTCCTCCAACACTTTAAGCTTACTCTTGGTGTTCTTTCCACAGTGTGGACAAGGATCAATACCTTCCACAACACAATTCTTTACCAACCAATTCTCTGCCTTCACTGTCAAACCATGCTCTTGATAACATCTCATAACTTTCTCTCCTTCTCTCTACGAATCATTATCCCTATCGAATTTTTTAGTTGTCTACAGTCCTCACATTGTCTCACCCAACTCCTTACAAGTAGAAGATGTAAATCATATATATATGGCATGCTCCTTTTTCTTGGAACCAATTTTTTCATATCTAAATGGTTACTATGCTCCAATCCTCGTTCCCTCATCTCCTCGGCGATAGCATAATGTCTTTCAACTCCTAGTAGCATCTCCCCTTTGTTATACTTAGGTCCTCCTCTTTTTCCTTTCTGCAGTCTTAGATGATCAAGTAATCCATGGATTTCAAAATGTTCTTGTTTGAGATGGGCTTGACACATGGTAGTTAAATCGATTAGATCTTCTTTCTCCTCACTAGGTTCTTTGTGGAGTTTGGTGCTTCTTTCCATGTCAGTATTCCTTTTTTACCAAATGCATTCTTCAATTGTCTAGTACCCTGCTCTCCTTTAGGAATCAAAACAGTGAAATGTAACATCCTCATCCCCTCGTGGAGAACAGGACCTTCTTTATTATATGATTCCCTCCAACTATGGAGAGTCGCTAAGAGCTCCACTATCATTTTTTGTTATCTCCTTACTGTTGGTTATTCTGGGACAGTTTTTGGATTCGAGGCTGCATGGAATACTCTTACCTTGACATTTTGGGTGTTCACATGTGGCCAGTACCTGAAAATAGCACGTTGTGCGAAAGACCATATACTTAGTATTGTCTGTCTGTGGATATTTGTCATATAACCCAGCCCTGGGACGTAATAGCCAGGTCCTGGAGGGACCCAGGAGTAAATTTTCACCCCCTCCTGGGTATATAAGGGCCCTCAGGATTTCTTAGGGCTGGAAGGGTCGGAGGAGCCCTTTGCTTTCCCCTACTCTCCGTCAGGGTCGTACCAGGAAAGCCCTTTGGATTCCAATCCTTTTATCCTGTTCTCCAAGTGTAGGATGTAGGACCATAACTCTTGTATTAGAATTCCCGCACTTCTATTTTGTCTATAGAAGTCTTCCCGAATTAATCTCCTAATTTGCAACGCATCCTTTTTTCCGTAGGGTTTGATAGGCCCCATTGTGTTCCCCTTCTAATACCAACGATACCACTTCAAGGTTTGCCAAGCGAATTTAAATGTATAACGTAACACTTTAAATGAAACAATCCCAACAAGCACCAAACAGATTGGGGTAAGTACTAGCATAGCCTTACCGAAGTATTCGGCATGAAGTGGATTTTCAAGTATTAACTTCCACATTGTACTTCCCCTTTCCTATTTACGTTCATTGGTTTTCAGTTCTTGGTGTAGCTTACTAAGATCAACTATGAAGTCTCTTGTTTCCTCACTGACGAACACCTCATTGTCTTTTACTTTCATGGCAGCTGTTAGCAATAGTTTCAGGCTCGGTATTGTAGTTTTGTATTTTGTTTGTACTTCCTTGTAATGGAAGAGTTTCACATGCTGTATTGCATTTATGGCACCGTTGATCTGTCTGGCTGTGACCTTGACTAAAGGTTTTTCCACGGTTTCGTTTTCATTAACTCCTTTACTTCCTTCCAGTATTTCATTGTGCTCTTTTTCCATGGTCCTCTTGGACCTCCATTGTGTGTTCGGGCCCATCGCTCTGGGCAGTTAGCATTGTATCGTAGCATGTATTTAATAAACATGAATTTGGAGGCTTCTACATCATATCGATCGTCTTCACTGAGGAAATACTGACCACCAAGGTATTCATTGACATCGAACAAGTAATCCATACGAATCTGGGCGATGCCCGCCGCGTCCTCCTTTTCATTGTAGGCCTTAGGGTTATGTCTCGACTCCTGCCAGCAGATAGCCTTCCAAGTGAGTTCCATCTCCTTAGAACATCGAATCATTCCATTGGTTGAAGTTATGAGCGTTAGAATCAAAATTATCATCAACTTTAAAAGTGTCGAAGTCTTCATTCTCTTCCTCCAATTGAGTTAGTATGTAATAAATCGACGCTAGTATTGGTACACATATCAGTACTAGAAAGCAAACGCAAAGAGCGAGTCCATCAAGAATCATCTCCAACATTTAATCCCTCTCTTTCAATTCCTCCTAACCTTCACTTGGTGGCTTGAATTTATAATACGCCATCTTTTTAGGAGTGGATCTTCCGCCAAACACCATTGGAGAAAGAAGATGGGTGAGAGTAGTATGTGGGAGAGCAATGAAACAACAACGCAGCCTAGTAGAGTCATCTTTACTACCAACCAAAGGAAGTAACAGAATCCCAAGTATATGACCGATAACACAAACACAAAGGCGGCTATGCCAATGAATGGGGCAGTGACTACTGCCACTATTGGCAAAAGTGCAGTTACCACAAATACCATAGCACAAGCCCCTCCTGTTACTATAGCTGTATCTTTAGCTTCTGCGATGTTACTATTTTCCCACCAATAATCGAATGAATCATTGCAGCTTCTTATCATATCAAACACTCTACACCCCCTTTCCTGGTTTGTATGGGATAGGATCAGTCATTCCTACCTTTCTAAATTCTGACAACCTCATACTACAAGCATCACACTCCCCACAACTCACACCCTTATCATCTAAGTTATAACAGCTTCTTGTAAGAAGTAAGATTGGCATTGGAATCATAAATTTTATCATCATCGCTTTGGGCATATATATAACCGGTGTTCTGATTAGTACAGGGTTACCTTCTCTGCCTTGTACAGTAGCTAATGTGGCCATAGCTTGGAAGGCCTTAAAGTAGTCTGGTCTTGCATCTGGATAAGCACTTTCCTCCTGTTCATCTGAATTTCTAGTGGCCCCTATGTATATTTTTTGGGCCCCTAAACCTTCTGCCCACGCTAGTGCATAGGCTAGGAAGATAGTATTGCGTGCGGGTACATATGTATTGGGTGTAGATTTTGATCTATCCACCTCAACATCACTCGTAAGGGATGAGCCCTCAAAGATGTTAGGTATGGTGAGTACTTTGTGTTGAACAACCCCCCTACAGTTTTTGGCAATCTGTTTTGCGAAGTCAATCTCACCTTTGTTTTTCTGTCCATAGTTGAATGTGAGGCAGTATAGATCCACATCAGGTCCCGCTGCCCACATCAAAGATGCAGTTGAATCCAAACCACCACTGAGTAGTACGACGGCTTTAGTTTTCATTTGTTACCTTTCTTTTCTGAGGGCTCTGGAAAACCAGTTTACTTTGCCTTCGTCGAAAGCCTTTATTGCTTCTTCTTTTGTGGTATAATCTACACTTAGTTGGTTTGTATCATAGTTTAGAATCCACCATGTGTCGTCTCCATCTCCTTGGCAAAGATCAACTTGAGGACCTAAGGGTATGGTTTCTATGCGCATCATCTATCTACCTTTCCTTTCCTAGTTAAGCATCCCTATTGCCATGTTGAGAGCTGTACGTATGGTCCTCTGCCCACCACCTAAACACAATGTCCTGAATCGTGTTTCCTTCGATCGCTTTTCGAATCTGCTTCGTCCATGGGATACATACTCTGTGATGGTGTTATACAACCCCCATGCTGTTCCACGTATTTCTTTAAGGGTTGGGGAGCAGTCATGCAATTCCACCAAGTCCTCCCTTAGCTTCACCCGTTGTTTGTTGTTATTTGATTTGGGTTTGTCAGGGAATATGGATTCCATGTACGCCTTTACACCTTCACTTTTCACCTTCTTTGAAAACATCGCTTCATATATGTCTGATGTGGTTTGAAGTGTAGCATCCAATCTCTTCATAAGTTGCAGGGCAGCTCGAACTTTTATCTCTGCTGCTCCAATATGTTTAACTGAGATCTGGAAGTCCCCACGCCCTTTCCTTTGGGATCCCGCGGTGATGGAATGTGCAGTGGAAAGAATGTTAGTGCAAACACTACGAACAGGTAGGACTCTGGTGTTGACGGCTAGAGTGCCGTCGTGAGAAGTGTAGAACAGGAGGAATACTTCCATCTCATCCTTCGCTACAACAAGTTTTCTATTCGCCTTCGCTGCTATCCATACTCGTTTACCATTACCTAGGCATCCCGCCCGAATAAGTTCGGCCTCTTTCTTTTTGAGAAGTGGATTGATCCAATCAAACACCACTGTGTTTTGTACAGGTTTGTAGGAGGGGGAAACTAACCCTAGCACAGGATTCTCCATGTCCTCTCCACCATCTTGGTTGAATAGATCTTTACGACAGATTGCTTTTTGATGAAGTGTAGTTATGGTCCTACGGTCCTTGAGGAAGATGGGTCGCATCTCAACTTCCCAATCAAGTCCTGATTTTTCCATCGCTGTTCTTGCATCTTTGATACCCTTTACATCCTCCCCTAAATTACCCCATGGGAGAAGTCTTTTAGTCGGAAGGGCTAAATTACTCATCATCTTTTCCTTTCTCTAACCGCACTAATCTAGCCTGTTGAAAGGCAGTAGGAATGAATCCTACTTCTTTTCCCCCAGTAATACAACCATCTCCCCATATCAACTCAATATGCTCATGATAGATGGATACTTGAAGTTCAACACCATCATGATGTACTAGTAACTTGTCTCCTTGTACATAATTTGTCTTGGTTGTTGGGCCATTAGTTTCCCCTATACTCACCATCTCATCCACTTGGAAAGAGGACCTTGTTTGGTTGTCACAGAATTCATTGAGGGCTCTAACTGCCTCTTCCCTTTCACGTTCTTGCATCTCAATTATTTCTTGTGCCCATTTAGGCAATCTATCCCATTTAGGGTGATTCGAAAAACTGCACCTCTTATCTAATGGGATAGCACGTCTCGTCGTCGTCATCCTCATCTTCCCCCTCTTTCCAGTTGCGTTCTTCATCTTGCTGGGT
>Ga0114918_10001458_pt1 | contig 21175 bp, 36 predicted proteins | sample LantaG_FD_87015 | JGI IMG/M metagenome (GOLD analysis project Ga0114918, IMG submission 87015) | Deep subsurface microbial communities from Baltic Sea to uncover new lineages of life (NeLLi) - Landsort_02402 metaG | ecosystem: Environmental > Aquatic > Marine > Oceanic > Sediment | place... | reverse complement strand
GTGGTAACATTCTTCAGCAATGGCTTGGGTGAAGGGTGTTTGTGGTCCCTCAGGTAATTCAGGCTCATTTTGCCCAAGCCAGTGAATAATCTCAAGGCTAGCGTGATCATAAGACTTGTTGTAACGTATGCGATGTTGTCTACACAACTCGACAGCATGGGCGTAAGTCCATCGATAATTTCCAGTGGTCGCTCGCACCCATTTTGTAACATGATTATTATGGTGTGTTCGACCACGGTATTTTCCTTCTTGTAACTTCAAAGGTGCTTGATTAATCAACGGGAAATCTTTGTCCCAGTGAGCAGCACACAAACATTGGCCAGCTTCCAAAATGATCTTATTCGTATGAATATCACAATATTGGGATGCCGCCACAACCGGATCTTCGTCTAGAATAAAAAGATTCATGATTTTACCTCTCAATAGAACCCACAGTCATGTTACAAGAGAGAAAAATCCGTTAATCCGATCCTGGACTTTCAAAATAGTCGGCGTCTTCACGCCCAAGCATGTCTAAGATAGCATCCCTACCTATGCGACCTAGTTCAACATGCAACTCTCGACCATTTTCAAGCGGAAATCGCAATGTCCAAGCTGTTTCACCTGTTTCAGGCTCACGACCATTAGCTGCTGGATGATCTTTTGTTCGAAATCTGACGATTTCCATTTTTGAGCCTTGCTTCAAAGAGTGGGTATCCGGAGAATGATGGTTTATCAGTTCGATGATAAGCCATGGTATGAGTGCCAATGCGATCACCAAAATCATTGATTTTAGGGCCTGTCGCGATTTCGAATGAAATGACATTGGTACCAACTGGTACACTGTACGGTTCGTCAAACCGAATAGGACCAAAGCCAATTTCTATTAATTCGAAGTCTGGTATGTCAATCATTTGTTCTTGCCGGAAATCCGCGACCTTTTGACTGTTCCTTCGTGTACATTTTTGCCATTTCCGTGTCGGGTCCGTTGTCTGGCAAACAATCACACCACGCTATAACATCCGAACCTATTTCCGCGTTGCCGTGATAGACTACAAAAAACGGAGAGTCCTTACACCCTGCTGCATATCGGATGTAGCCACAAAACGGTAATGCGTGTCCACGCAACCAAACCAAAACGGTTCGTCTTTCTGCCGGAATACTTTCATTTGGAAGTATCGGGTTTGAAACAGTATGCCAAACGGTTGGGTCAACGCGATTTGGTTTGGTCATGGATCACCGTGAGCCTGTTTTGGAAGTGATCTGTATTGAAATTCTACACCACCAGCGGCCAGTTCACCCACAGTACATCGGAGTGATGATCCAGCACGACCGAGAGGACAAATATTTCCACAATGGCACTCGCAGCGACCATCGTCACCTATAATAACAATGCCTTCTTGTAAATCTTCGTCTTTGGTCTCAATTTGATATGGCAATTCGGCTGATCGACGGGAACTCATTTCGAACATTTTCGAGAATCCAGTTATTCGCCTTTCATATTCTTCAATGGTTGCACGAATCTCTTCGTGACCTTGCATTTTACGAGGTTTTTCGGTGGAGATCGATGTTCTCGCAGTGATCTCACCAAGAGGCATGGCCATCAACCGACGAATGAAATACACATCAAGCCACTGTCCCAACGATGAATCATCAGCATTAGCCTCAAGCAGGGCACGCAATTCTGCGACATAATTATCCATTGGCTTTTGCCTCTAATTGACCTTCCAAACGCTTGATTAGTGACGAGTGTTCAATCATCAATCGAGCGAAATCAGTGTAATCATCCAATTTCGAGAATACATCCGAGAACCCATAAGCATGACCATCTTCATAAGCCTTGGACTCCAGCTTCGATACGCCTTCTGGTGTCAAGAAGCCATCATAACCGAGTTCTTCACGGGCATCGGCCCAGAATTCTTCCACAAGAGCACGCCCAGCAGTATTGTAGGGCTTGTTCTTCTCCTGCATGTGTTCGCGAACTTCGGTCTTGAGTTCTTTTAAGGCTTTGTCTCGGTCCGCCGTTGTCATTGGTGTGTTGTTAATCTCGTCTTTTCGCTTTTGAGTATAGTCTTTCTCGTACTGGTACCCAAAATGTTCGACGCCTGTGGGTTCATTGTAATATTCGAATTTCTTCATGATCGATCCTTTGAATGAGAATTGTTACAAGAAATTGTTGCAAAGAACCATGTTGTGTTAATGCGACAAGATTCTCGTTGAAACAGCATTGAATTTTCTCTCTTCTCCAAAGATATTGAATCTAATAGGAGATAAGCCTGATGTTTACAGCCGAATTAATATCACTTAGTGGTGATCTTGTTTATCGAAACATTCAAATTCTTGGAGACGATGATTATGAAAAATTATCGATTCCAAGAATATTCAACAAATGGACATGTACATTCTTGGTGGATGGAAAATGTTATCAGGTTCACCAATTTAAAGTGAATTTGATTCAATTAGACAGTCACGCTAGAGCTAGTAATTATCCCGTTGAAGAAATTATTATCGGTGATGAAATGCGATATAAACCAGCATATATGATCCCACAACAAGAATGGGCCGAGAGAAACATTGTGAATTTGTTTTGTGAACCGAGCAGCCACAAGGGCCAATTTGCATGGTGTAATCACGAGGGGACATTCATCACTTTGGAATCGAATGTTGTTAGTATTATATCCCCAGACCCTCGTCGAAGAGGCCCGATTGTTCAAATACCAGTGAGAAATTCGAAAACTAATAAGCGAGCGGTCGTGGCTCAGATTAAGCCTAGAAGTTAGGATCGACCCCTACGAGTTCGCCGTTATCGTGTTTTGTCCAACATGATTGACAAGCTGGTTTCCCGGCCCAGTCTTCATCAGAATCATTCGAGATTACTAGGGCCGTTTCCAAAGAGATGGGGATACCCCATCTGTTGTGGTCCCATTCTCCACAAATGCAACATTGGGCACTTGGTTGTACGAGATCGATAATAGTAATTTTCGACACGTTCACACCTCTACACGCTACAACATCAAGTGTGCGATTTCGACTTTTCTAGACACTGTTACCTTGACGATCTGAAATTCGTATCGCTTGCCTTGGCATAATTTGTTATGTCCATCCCTGGAATCAAATTTGCCCTCTTCAGAACCTTTACGAACTCGATAAAGGCCCTTCATTGCGTAGGCTATGGACCACCATCCACGGTTTCCAGTCTTGGACCAAACGTCATGCGTCTCATCGTGGGCTTTTTTAAATTGTGGTTTGAAATCGTTACCTGTGCCTATCCAAGGTTCAGCTACGTGTCCAAAACTGTCCCAGCTAGAGAATGCCCCAGTCTTGATTTTGGACTGAAAGTAGTGGACCACTGGGATTAAGCCACAACGTTTCATGAGTCAGTCGATGTTGTAGCGTGTAGTAGGTGAACGTTCCATCAATCATTGTTTGGCTCAATCTTTGTAATTTTATCGAGTTTGGCGTTGATTTCTTTAATATCATCCCAAATCGGGGATAAGAAAAACACCAAGATTATTATCATGATGATAAAGTCGAAAAAGGTCATGCCTTTGCAGCCATTGCAATTATTCGTCATTTTGCGGCTTGAGATTCAATAACAATTGGAGTGAAACCGATGAATCTTCAATGAGTGGCGATTCTTGATTGGTTTGGGTGGGTTTTTCGAATAATTTAACCAATTTTTGTACATCCTCGACCATTTCTTGAAGCAATTTTAGTCGGTATTCGATGTACTCTTGTGGACCCCAGTTCCTATTGCAGTACCACATTGGTTTTGCGTGTGGGAAAACATGATCTGAACCTGGCCCTGTCATGACCAATTGATCGTTTCGAGAATTTTCCGCGTGTCTTCCGACCCAAGCCCATTCAGGCCATTCTTTCATGATTTCCATAAATATTCTCCAACGAAAGAGATGAACCGTAACATTACGGTGTTTCAAAAGGAAATAGCTCGTTAAGGTAAATACGTCACTATTTGTTGGAGCTTGGTTACTCTTTGTTCTGGGATGGTCATTCCAGGTGTGTGTATAAAATATGAATCGATAAGTTTACGGTCATTCAAGTCTCTCATGCTGGCGTAAGTGTTCCAGCGTTCATGGAGGTTGGATTCCGGTAAACCGGCTTTTTTGAGTAAGAGATTCAATTCGTGTTGTTCGTAATAGATCGGGACGGTTTTGTGTTCTTGCACTTTTTCTAATTCTTGACACAATCTTCTTAGTCCGTCTTTGTTAAAGACCATTACTCCGGTGTTGTAATATGGATTACCTATTTCGAATTCTGGGTCAATTTGTTCTTTGTAAGTAGTGACCGTTTTGGTTTGCCACGGTTCGAACCATTCATCTTTTTGAGGCAACTCGTTGAACAGGGCGTTCTCGTAATGGTCGAAGATGTTCGGAACACCACGTCTGATATACACGTCCGCATCGACATAAAGAATTTTCTGATAACCTGCCGTATTGGCCATGGTTAGAAGATCATATTTTGCAAGGTGTGGCGGTTTGCGGGTGCTTTCGCGTAGAACGAAAAAATCGGCTCCGATCCTTTGGGCGTATTTTCTCATCGGGACCCTTGTGATGTCCATACAATGGGTCATCTGTATTGATAAGCTGCAGACTAAATAGTTGCGTGTGCGTTCAATCATTGCATTTAACCGATGAATGTCTGATGTAACAAATACGCATCACGCTTTTTCTATGAAAGAAGACAAATGTTTCAACCAATTTTAGCTTGTGGCTGGTGTGGCGGTTGCGTCGAGGTGTTTTTGACCACTGTTGTTTTTGGATCAATGGCATACATTTGGCCAGAAATCAAGCGATTCTGGCCAAAAAAGAAATGCAAATCTTGCGTCTGTACTGCTAGTTCACAAATTGAAAGTCAAGAGACATTGTAATTGACATTCTTCGACCTTCATCAGTCTCGACCAATTCTACAACTGGTTTTAGAAGAATGAAGAGAATACCAATTTGTCCCTTGTATTTGATGATAATTTCTTCCGTTTCAAGAATTGCTGCCATCTCATCGTAGGTGAAATACGTGATCTTCAGATCATTGTATGCACTTCTAGCGATTTGATTAATCCGATTTAACAAGTTAGGACTAATTTCTTGTTGAACTATCTCATCTAATGGTGTCTTAAGCCTTTCTTGAATTTGGCTCAGAATGTGTTCCAACATTAAATCATACGTTGGATACGGCAGACTTTCTCTTGTGAGTAAAGACATTTAAGATCTCTCCGTTTTGAGCATACCGACTTTTGATTACTTTGAAAGTACCATAGCTATATGGATCTTGGATGATGATCAAGTGGCTCATTGCGGCCTCACGCCATGCTTCAGTACATAGGGCATCGATATTAGTAGCCCCTGGACGATTACAATGAAACGTGATAGTCTTCATGCCTTTGAGAATAGCCATTGAAGTGCCTGGCATATTGATCGAAATACCCGTCAAATGGTCAATATGTTTTAGAATGTCAAGGGCAGAAACGAAATCATGATACAGAACCATGATTCTTGGTTCAGGGCCGATTTGGGCGATAATCTGGTTGAGTCGGGCTTTGTTGGTTTTGTGGAATGGGATTCCGATGAATGGGATAGTCGACAGGAAGTTGATAAATTGACGTCGATTAAAATGTGATGCCATCTGAGAAGGAATCCTTGCTTAGTTACGGCCATTTTATTTTTCGAATATTTTGGAGAATAAATTTGCTAAAATCGCTCAAGGATTTTAATCCTTGCTGCTGAGCAGATTTTTCAGAGCCCGTTCTACGTTTTTGGTCACTTCGCGTTCGCATCTAGAACAACGACACTCTGTTTTGATGTGAAAACCACCAAATAGGAGCTGACTGAAAGTGGGTTGTCTTGATACCGTAGAATTGTCTATCCCACACTTATCACACTTCATTAGCTTTGTTCACTAGTCTTGTTAGTTCTGAAATAATCTGATTATATCCCTTGACACCGATTTGTTTGATCTTCAGAATTGTGTTACGATCGACATTGATCAGATCTCCAAAATAGAGATATCCCTTACCTTCCAGAGCATTGGTGAGTCTAATGTCGAGTCTCGATTCAGCGATAGGCATTTCGTCGATAGAAGTATATGGAACATCCTTATCGTCATACAGTGACTCGTTTGCTTTGCGAAGCCAAAGAGTCGCTGCATGGAAATCACCTCTGAGCATACAGAAGAAAATCAACTTTGCATATCGTTCGGCGTCTTCGACTTCCAATCCGGTTTTATGCGTCAATGGAAAGTCTGGAACGATATCGTTTGCTGTTTGAGTTATTGGTGCAGTATCCATTGCATTCACGGATTGTCCAAAGGTGCTGGACACGGTTTTGGTTCGCGACCGTACCATTTTTCTCGGGCTTTGATAGTACGGTTGAAGTTCTCTAAACAACCACGAAGATATTCGGCAAGAATCCAATCGGGCGTGTTAGACCCATTTTCCATAGATGTGGAATTAATTAGATCAGAGAGCTTTTGTTCGAATTCAGAAATTTCGGCCATGTTGTACTCCTTAAAAGGTCAGTAAAAGGTCAGTAATATAACACGTTCGAATTTTTAATCACATATTATTCTTTAGACGTCGGATCAGCTTGGATTGCTTCAATGGCCGCGATTTGATCAAGTAATTCTTGATCTGGTTCATTAATTCCAGCTGATGCCAAGACTTGTTCTTTCATGCGTTCGAAAGATTCATCGTCAGGCGTTCGACCACCATTGATCATCGCTTGAATCGCGGCAGCCGGATCGGCGGCTTCGGTATAGATGTAGATAGAACTGTTGTACTCAGCTGTTTCGGGACCTTGTACTAATCCAGCACTTGAATTCGTGTCACAAAAACAAGTTCAAAGTTGAGTGATATTGACTTGAACATTGGCCATTGGCCATTTAAATATCTCCGGTTTTGATGGTCTTAAATAATTTTGGTCGATAGATTTATAACACTCGTATAGTTACAACATCATGCTCATCAGAAGAATTATTTTTCTCGATATCGATGGTACATTGAACGATAATACGTGGAAAAAAGACGATTTTGCACCATGGATTCTCATTCAATGTGCTAAAAACTTAAATCATATTATTCAACGGACTGAAGCACAAGTTGTTTTGACCAGTCAAAGAAGAATTATGTTACACAGTGGTCGGATTAGTTTATCCGGACTTCAGGTACTCTTCAAGAGTCATGGTATTACCGCTAGTTTAGCGGGGTATTTACCATATACTGAAAATTGGGAAGATAAGAATTTCCTCATCAAAGATTGGCTGCGTATCAATAGATGGAACCGATTCGTTGTGCTCGATGATGTGAAAATGAATATCGAAAATCAAGTGCTTCTCGATGGTACTATTGGTTTAACCGAAGACAATGCTCAAGAAGCCATTGAGATATTGAATGGTACATTGGATAAACCATTGCCAGAAGGTGCCGATGAACCAAATGACAGTCCATTCGGGATTGAAATTACGGACGAATAAAGGTCCAATCATCTGGCCAGTCGGTGTTTAACATCCCTTCTTTGTATTGTATTTCTTGGTCTACGATCATCTTGGCCTTTCGCAACGCAGATCGATTAAAGCCACTAGAATGTTTAGTCTTGATGTGCCATTGAACCAATGACTCTGTGCCCTCTGGTTCATTCATTGGCATATCATCAAGGATCAGTATTCGGTCTGTGACTGGGACATTTTCGATGCAGAATTCGTAAATTTCGCAAGAACGCCACGTTTGTGGTAATCGTGTCTTAGCACACCAGATAGGAACCCCACCGGCCTTGAATGCCTTTGCGAGGGCTTTCGTGGTATCGGCATTGGCTCGCCAACTACTGCTTAGAATTAACTTATGATTTGGATAAGTGGTGAGTAAGTCTTTGACGTTTGCGAGGAGTCTTTGGTCGATTAAACGCCAATCTTCTCGATGCTTCATCCAGTCACTATATGTCCGATTGGTGGCTAATACACCATCAATATCAAGAAAGATCCAAAGATTCCAGTTCATCGAACTTACCATTTTCGTGTTCAGTTTGGATATATTCTGTGTAAATACCTGTAACACCAGAACAATTCTTGTTAATTCGATATTAGGCATACACATGAATCCAATTTGGGTCGGTTCTCCCGGAGATGTCCGTCACGGTGATCAAGCTAACGCTGCTAACGCAATTCGTAACGATTCAAAATATTGGACAGATGCAGAAGGTATCGTCCAAGTGGATCGTCAACGCTGGGAAGAAGCCCAGAGATTCGAATCAGATGGTTGGGTTCAATATTGGCGTGATCATACTGACGATAGATCACCAGAGCACGCTCATTTGTTTGATCAATATAGAGCCGCACCATCGAATCTCCAAGCGGTTGCTGAATTTGGTTGTGGTCCATTTACTCAATTGCGATATATCAATCAAGTCTATCAAAAGCAATTCTTTTCAGCTGTCTTGATCGATCCCTTGGTAAGATCATATCTCGATTTACCGCATTGCACTTATAAAAATGGCTCATTGTGCAATGTGCCGATCCAAATGGTATCTTCTCAAGCTGAAGAATATCAAGTGTCTGGAATGTTCGATACCGTGATTTGCATTAATGTCCTCGAACATGTACAAGACGCCTGGCAAGTTCTCAACAATCTTCATGCCGCCTTGAAGCCTGGTGGTCATTTGATTCTGGGTGAGAGAACTTATGACACTTTCGATTGTACGAAGCTATTCGACATTGGCCATCCGATTCGAATCAAGACTTCGGTTATTAGAAAATTCCAAGAACGATTCGAAGTTCTACATAATTCTACCGCTGTGGGTTACGAAGGTTATTTCATAGGCAGAAAATTATGACGTACATGAACATTATTCCGACTGATAAGATCCGTGAACTGATGTTCGAAGCTTATAAAATTGCTCAAGCAAGTCCAGATCCTAGTAGTCAGAATGGTGCCTTACTTTACCACGTTCCAAGTGCTACTATTGTCGCCCGAGCTTGCAACACATTCCCAGATGGGGTGGTTCAGAACGAGGAACGATGGACTAATCGAGATTGGAAATATCCATTAGTTGATCATGCCGAGGCTAGCGTCCTTCTAACAGCTTTTCGAGCTGGTGTCTTCAATGATTTAGACATCAAGGATATGACTATGATTTGTCCATGGGCGGCTTGTACTAGCTGTACCAAACACATCATTGGCTTCGGGCTTAAATCGGTGATCACTCATAAGCAAGGAATGTTTTATAATCATGGGCCTTGGGTTAAGGATGTCGAACTCGCTAAGATCATGATGAGCGAAACCGGGGTCTCATATGAATTGTACGATGGTAACGTTGGTGACGTGACTATTCGTCGGAACGGTGAGCCTTTTAATCCGGATCTACATGCCAATGCTGAAGCTGAAGCTAACGCAACTTCTTAACGATATTTCTGATAAGAAGCCTTTAGAAATCAAGGATGATCCCTTTATTATCAGTCCGACGTATTGTGCGTTGAACTTCATTGGTGATGTTCATGGTGCTAAATATTGGTATCAAGATACATGTTATCGAAGCAATTATTCGATCCAAGTGGGTGATATTATCAATTCACCCGATCTTCATAGTTATTTCTCTGGTCTTGATCCAACTAAACACCGCTATATCCACGGCAATCATGATTGGTTGAAAGACAAGCCTCCAGCTAATTATCTTGGTCGATATGGTATTTGGTATAATGCTGAATTGGATTTGAAGATCGGTTTCATTAGTGGTGCCTATAGTGTGGATCGTGCTAGACGTATTGGTTTATCATATGATCCAGTGCACGACAACGAAGAATTAAGCATTGAAGATCTGGAGCATGCTATTCTCTTGTTGCAATCCGAACAGCCCGATGTTATTGTGACGCATTCCGCCCCGTACTCGATTTTTGGTAATCTCAGACTCTTGCCCCAATATGGGAAGATTAAGACGAAGACAAGCCAAGCACTGGATATCGTGTTAGAAAATTGCAGCCCAACATTATGGGTTTTTGGTCATTTTCATCAAGATGTCCATTTTGTCCATCAGAATAGAGTTACTTTCGCATGTGTGAACATGAACACCACGCTTCCGTTCGTATAAGAGATATTACGGTCGATCTGATAAAGACTAATATCAAACGCCGCATCTCTCGCGAAATAATCAAGGATTATCAAGCGTCTTATAATCTTGATGTTTATGATCTAATGGCTGATCAAATCGTTATCGAATTCACAGCTTTTATGGCTGGAAAGGTAACGAACCACATACACGTTGATGTCGAGTATCCAGTCAATTGGTGGGAAGCGTTCAAAGACAGATGGTTCCCAGATTGGATGTTAGCCAAATGGCCAGTTAAATACACCCGCATACTTATCGATGAGCCTCAATTTGCAGTTTGCCCCCATTTACCATCAGAGCAGAAACTCATCCATTATGAATGGCTCCGAGACCAACCAACCGCAGAAGAAACTGTACGCAACGGTTAAACAGCCAGAAGGTTCCAAACTATGTGGAGCTGCTTGTGTATCGATGATTTGTGGTTACACTCTTGAAGCTCTGTATATGGTTCTTACTGATTCTCACAAGGGCCGTTCCCCATTTACACTTGAGGAACAACTCGAATTAGAAGAGCCACATTTCTGCCATTTGACTCAAATTGTCGAATTCCTTGCCCAACATAACATGATGATGGGAACCTATGCACAAGCTGAAAATGCAGAAAAAGGTGGAAGACTCTCATTAAGTGGGGAAGATTCGTTTCAAATCACTATTAGCACGAGTTGTCCCGCTTTAGTTGGTGTTGATAGTGAAAATTATCAAGGCAAATTACATTGGGTATTTTGGGATGGCGAATATATTCGAGATCCTAATCCGAAGCACCCTGCTACTAGACCATTATCCGACTTTGATGGGTGCATATACGACTGGTTCCCGATAATCCGGTTCGACAATGCCTAACTATTATAATGGCGATATCACTCTAATTGATTTCCCAACCAATGCATTAAATTTCATACCTCAAGTATGCAATAACATCGGGAAATACGGAGCTGGACTTAGCGGGGCTTTATCTGCCAAATGGCCAAAAATAGAACAATCCTTCTCTCAATGGGTCATTGGAGAAGGGAAAGGTTGTTCCGGGCCGTATGAATTGGGTCATATTCAAATGGTGTCTGTGACCCCTTCTTTAGCTATCGTTAATATGATTGCTCAAAAAGGCGTGAGGGCTCGATATAATCCGAAACCTTTACAATATAAACAGCTCGAAATGTGTTTAATTCGTCTTTTCGCGAATTTGTCCCAGATTTCTTGTCGATTCGCAGATGGGCATATAAAGATTTGGTGTCCTAAGATTGGTGCTGGCCTTGCTGGTGGCGATTGGGATAATATCCAAGAAAGAATTTCACATTGGTTTGATCGACCAGAATTCGAGTTAAATTATGTCTTCAATTAAAACGCTCGTTCACATTTGTTCTGGGATGGGTAATAGATTCAAATGCTTACTTGGTGCTCTATATGTGTCCGATGAGGTTCGGATCTTTTGGCCGACTTATTTGGACAAAAACATGATGTCTCACACCCAGGCTTCGATCGATCCATATGCGGATATTATAAAAAATGGTGTCATAGAAGTTAAGGATAACAATGAAATTGGTCGTTTGATGAAACATGAAGGTTTTGTTGTTCGAAATACTCATCGATGGCATGATAAACTAGCGATTGATTTCAATTTCGATTTGATGAGATTTCAAAAAGAACGGGCAGCATTTCATGAATTAGCGAAACGCTATCTGGTTCCGTCTGATAAGGTCCAAGCGATTTATGACGCTCGGATTGCAGCTGTTTCAGAATGTAAGCATGGTGTATTTATTAGAACTGGTGATACTCAGAAACAAGAATACGACTGGCCATTTTGGAAGATCGAGGATTTTAACATCAATCCTGATATTAAGACTTTTGTGGTTGGTGACTCACCAAAAGTGTACGAACATTTTAGAAATAAACCGAATGTCGTTTGTTATCTGGAACAAGATTATATTTATAGTGGATGGCCCGGCCACTACGCCAATATGCTCCTTCTCGCACAATGCCTAAGACTTACAATGCCCAGGGTCTCGACTTATTCAGAGATGGTGTACGTGCTCAACGGGTACAAGGCTCAACTTGATTTAGTCGAGAAAGTCACAGATCGAGGAAAGGCATATGATAGCCAGTCTATCCACAAAATGCGATTCCATTTAAATAAATTAAAGAATGGCAATTAAAGCAAAAAATTTCTAGATTCGAGTGCCATAGTTATTTTGTCCTCGAATAAGAATTCTTGTGGATTATGTACATCGCCAATCAAGTCCGGTACTGATGGGTCGATCAAAACGATTTTACCTTCCTTGTTTTTCTTGAAATTGTCGGGACGCAAATCATAGACATGGGCTCCGTATTTATCGGCTAGATCTGCGATCATGTCTGGAATATATTCAAAGTCCGGATCGGCTTCCGCAAGTTCATCGAAGGCTCCCATTAATTTGACGCTTCGATTAGTAACGAATTTTTCTCTAGATAAGCCGGTTCTATTATCGTCTCTTTCAGTGGCTTTTTTGAGAGCTGCTCTGATCATTTCTCCCTGTTGAGGAGATATATCATATGCTAAGTATTCAACTCGAACTACAAATATGTGAGTTTCGCCCGTTTTGCTGTTTTTAAGCCTTACTACGTCTTTGAGTTTAGCAATTCCTTTGAGGTCCATGTTCTTGAGGCGATGCCAGAGCATGGCTTCGTTTTTGTCAATAGTATACTTTACGACGTCTCCATCTGCAGTTTTGAATGCGGCACCGTTATCACCAGCACCAAGATATGCAATCAGATTCGTGTTAAAAAGTTTGGGCACAACATCAATAATAGCGTCAGCTTTGTCGGGACTCGGCATTTTGTCGCCAAAATCTTGATGCAGATCAAACAACCACTTTTTGAGAATTGAATTGGGATTCATATGATCGAAGGTTCCGCAGTAGTTGCATTGAAGAAAGCAAAAGAGCACCTTGTGATCGGAGAAGGTCAGAAAGCACTTTCCGAAACGTTAAATGCTGCTAGATTCATGAATACCATCAACACTCCGATCTTGGGACTTGATATCGATGGTACTATATCTGAATCTTGTGTCTTTTTTGCCACTTTATCTAAATGGTGGCCAAACAAAGTGATAATTGTTACTTATCGCAAGGACCGCGACAAAACAATTAGAGATCTCGAAAAATTCGATATCTCTTACGATGAATTGATCCTAGTCGACAAAATGGACAAAGCACAAACTATTTTAGATTGTAACATTGGTGTCTACTTTGATGATCAAGACGAGTGCACCTTAAATATCCCTGATAGTGTTACCGTTTTCAAAATCAGAAACGGTGGGAATTTCGTGGACAATAGGTGGCTTTATTCAGACCAGACCGGCAAGAAGATCTAAAGTTTTATTCTTATTTTCGGTTACTCTTTGACAGACTTTAATGTAATCGGATGCTGTCATCCTACTTTTTCCAGCATTGACACCCTAAATTTGACTCAAAAGATCCAAAAGAACAAATCCATGACAATTTAGAGGCGGAAAACAATGGCATCCAAGAATCTTGCCCTTTAATTCTGGCAGAGCCTGCATCAAGTCGGCTTGAGTGATGATCCATTCCCGATACATTTGAATTACTTCATCTCTGGTACCGTGCTGGCCGACGATGAATGGATTGCCCCATTTCGGGTCGCCATATTTCGGGTTGCGTCCAATATAAACATCATACCATGCATCACCGACCTTCACGAGGTACAAAGACCGGTCGTTTATTGTACTCATCAGCTAATTCCTTACAAACTTGATACTTGTCTTTGTAAACTTCCCTCCGAGCCTCGAAATGAAGCTCGGAGCCTAATTGACCAACACGTATGAATTTGGCATCATACGCCGCTTCGTAGAGATTATGGAGGTAATCACCCTCAATTATATCCAAACAATGCCATTCGGCATGAGTTGATCCTTGTTCGTCTTCCATTCGTTGACATTCGGCCCTGACTTCCTCGATTTCCGCTTGTATGCGTTCTTCGAGGACTAAGCCTTTTGGTATCTTGGACAACAACTTTGCATGCCCAAGGACATTGCATTCATGGAACTTGTTATCAGGGTCGATCCATCCGTACATCATCGGTCCTTTCCGCTTTGAACTACCATGTATGGAACGTGAGAACCCTGAACGCAGCCCGGAATTGGACTGAGAATGTCGCCAGTTTGGTCAGGTTTCACGATGCCCTTGATGTGTTCGTGCCAATTCTTGTGTTTTGACACTACTTTCTTGGGGTCGATCAACAGATGATAACCACCCCGCGTCTTGATGACGTTGACTGCTTCGTCTCCGACTTCATCTCGAATGGCTCCGAAGATTTGGATTTGATCAAATCCGTCAATGTCTTCGGTGTCAATATCGAAAGTCACAAAGCAAGGACGAGATCGACTTCTGTGAATCGCGGTTAATGCCGCCGAATGTGGGAAGACTTCTTCATTTCTCGAAATTTTTTCCAACAACGTTTTCATCAAGCTGAATGTTGCTTTTTTGCGACAACGTGGGCTTGTGGTGATGTAGACCGCTAAGGATTCTTGACTGACTACAGTGTCCTTGAGGTAATATGTACCATAGGCCACTTCCATTTTTCGGAGTGCTCGTAGGATACCGTCTGGTGTCGTGGCGATATGTCGTACGAGGTTGCAGGTGTCACTGTTTGGTATCCTGCGATCATATTTCTTCCGAGAGAATAGTTCGATATAGTAGCATTCATTGTCGACAAGCTCGGGTAGAAAATTGTCGACGAAGTTAACTACTTCGTCCCAGTTTTTGATGATCTGGTAATGCAAACCACTTGGGGCCGGGTTTCTTCTGCTTTCCTGTACCATCACATCCCCCGCATGGCGGGCTCCCATTGTGGTCATAGTATCCACTACCGTTGCAAGCCGCACAAGGGGCTTGAATCCAACCGTAGACAAATCGGTAAAAATGTTCTGTTCTTATTGCTTTTCGTTCATGAAAATTCATGAGATTATTCATTCAAGATTGGATTACCGGAAGCATCTCTTCAATTCCTTACTGTGTTTCATTGCGACACCTGCTAGAGTTGTCAGGTAAGCGGCATAAGTCTCGTCATGCCAACTGTGTCCAATGGCTCCGTGGATAAATTCATGCACAGCTGACATGATTAAATCTTCGCGGTCTCTGACCAAATTGTATCGTTTCTTGAATGATCGGCTATTGCTGGCGTCCTGTTCTACGATCTTGAAAGGATTGATCAGATAATAAGTCACTCCTTCGTGTGCGTAATGCTTAGCGATTGCATCACCTAGGCAAAAACCAATGGCGAACGCTCCAGTCTTTTTGTTGATCCGATAGACTTCGCACATCAATTTGGCCCAGATTTCTTTTAATCGTTCGCAATAACTGCTCATATTGCCTGGAACGACATAATGGGGAGTGGTCATTCCAGACTCATTCAAAAGCATGAACCTTTGTTGATAACCAACCTTGGTTAATGGGCGTTCGAATCCGTTGTTTGGATCATTATTTTGGCGTTCGTCGTGCCCCTGTCGAGCCGCGACGAACAACCCTTTGTACAGCCCGCTCTCTTCATGTTCTTCCTCGTCCCGAGGCTCTTCCTGAGGCTCCGGTGCGTCTTCGTTGTCACAATCATTGTGTGGCATCGTCTCTTTGGGTGCCACTGGTGCCGGTGCCGGTTTTGTTGGGGTATCAACTACATCCAACAGTGTGTTACCGAAGATTTCCATTGTCGGTTCGCGATTCAAAACGCTAGCCCGATTGGTGCCGAATCTTTGGATTACGTCATCGATTTCGTTTTGGTATCTGTACTTGAGGCCGTCTCGATTGCTGGTCATCAGTTCGATACTGCCTTTGGTGGCTTCGAATACTGCACATCCTTCATAAGAGATGTACTTGGTGAACATTGGAATCCCGTTGATTCGGAAGATCAGCAAGTTATTGTATTGTTTGTTGGTATAGAGACGACCGAAACTGAATTCTCGGCGGAAATACCCCTTGCGTAGTGCACAGGCATAATGTTTGGTTTCACCTTCGTAGGTGACAAAGAATGAACCGTTCCATTGTGCGTATGCAGCGAATTGGAGGAATTTATTCTTGATTCTTTTGGCTAGTTGTTCTGGGTCCGAAGATTGGATTTCGACGATTGATTCGGTGCCGTCGAGTTGGCTACATTCGGAGATTTCGTAGCTTCCACCTTGTCCTTGGATTTGGTGATTTCCGCTGCGGATTGAATAGTTGAGGTGGGCGAAGTAAAGAACGATTTTGGCAACTCCGAATCCTCCAACTTCTCCTTGACCACCGTTGCCAGTTTTGGTGGTGCCACCAACGTTCATTAACTTGTTTTCGAGGGTCGATCGGTCCATTGGGCGACCATCATTGCCGAAAGAAACCACGACTCGATTGTCTAGGGCTGTGATATTGACTCGGATTTCCTTGGCTCCGGAATCCATGCAGTTCTGCATTGATTCTCGGGCGAAGCTCCAGTACCAATCTGAGTAATCATTAAGTGATTTGGCGAAGAAATTGTGATCAAATCCGACTTGTGGCATTTTGTGTTCCTTTAACGACGATGGGCGGTGCAACTATCTGTTACACCGCCCATCAAAGCGTTAATTCAATATGAAAAGTCGAATTAAGAAATTATTTTGATGCCTTTATCCGACCCGTTTCAAAGTGTCGGATAGCCAATCAAGGAATCTCTTCCATAACGGACGGTCGGGAGTGATGATCGGGGGCAATGGTGGCTTGGGATCAACTGGTGGCTTGGGATCAACCGGTGGCTTGGGATCAACCGGTGGTTTCGGATCAACCGGTGGCTTGGGATCAACCGGTGGTTTCGGATCAACTGGTGGCTTGGGATCAAGATTAATTGGTACTCCGCCAAACCAGCGTTTAAGTGTCGGTTCGGCTGGATCGCCACGCCATTCATTGGTGTCGAACTTACCACCAATGATTGATGGGTTCATAATTCCACCACGAGTGTGACTCATACCCATATTATGCCCAAATTCATGGGCAAAGAGTCTGGCCCATTGGTTGAGAAGGTCACTTGGTCGATAACGATTATCGAATTTGGCCCAGATACGAGAATTGCAACGTTGATTATTGCCCACAATCGCCAAGCCAATCCAACCACTGCCCCTGGTCCATGTGACATATGTTTGGGCTTTGTTGTTATTATCTTCGCGAATGAAAACAATACCCATGTCAGCATATGCTCGACGACATAAGTCAAAAGCATCTTCAACTATATCATTCAGATAAGATGGCATTCCTCTCTTATCAAATTGCAAGGTGAAAGTGTGGTTTTGCGGCCAGGCGGGATGGCAACCAGCTGGCCAAGATCCTTTTCCAGTAGCGAGGAGCGAAAATTCGTCATCAAAATCGGGGCATCCACACCGTTGCATTTTGAAGAGTTCGAGTGTGGCTAACCCGATTTCACCGTCTGCGGTGACTTTGCGGCCTAAGATCGTGTTGCCGAATTGCTGAAATTCATTAGCAAAATAATCTTGGTACGAAGCGACAGCTCGCTTAACTGGGCTGTCTGACAATTTTAAGCGAGACAAGTCAGCTGCAGTTACATCTGTAGTGAATGTGGGGTCTGGGTTGCGAAAGTGCCCTGTATCCCACAGTAATTGAACAATCTGTTGGGTGTTCATTGTCTTTCCTTGCTGATATGAGAATGCTTCCAACGTTCATTATCTTTGCATGTTTAGTTTGGGACCGATGACGGAAAAATAATAGTAGACTCATCTGGAAGGCGACAACTATGCAATATCAGAAAATGCACACTAGACATTTAAATGCGGTTGCATTGATCGAAGAGGCGACCTACGACGATCCTTGGACTAAGAAGCAGCTTCGCGATATGCTTCCAAATGAGGACGCTCGAATGTTCGTGGTGGTGGATGACCAAGAAGTAGCTGCATACATGATTCTCTTTAAGGGCACCGAGGGGTGGATTATAGAGAATTTAACTGTCGCTGCTGAATATCAGCGTCGAGGTATTGGTACAGAATTATTGGCATTGGCGAGAACTGCACTCGATAGGCAACGGATCAGGACTTATGTTGCTGATAAGTATCTTCCAATGCATCTGCTACTTAAGAAAATGGGTTATATCGCCAAGAAGGTCGAAAAAGATATTGGTGGCGAAGACTATTACCTGTTTGTGTCAGACTGGATTGAGCCGAGCTAATTGTTTCATATGGTTAATATGATGAGCAATAGTCTCAATGTCGTATAGACATGGATCGAAGAATGATCGATGGACGTCGTTTACATCGAAGATAATGCAGTCGACTCCACGACATTTTTCGACAATGTTGGCATATGAAAAGAATTTAACACAAGCACCATCAATCACCCATGAGTCTCTTCTGATGAGTCGATATGGTATTTCCATAATTTCGACGACTCGTTTGAATTGCATTTGAAAATGGTTTAGGAATGCTTCGCTTGGCCCGGTGATGTGGTAATAATTACACTGGGGATTTACTTCCAATACCCCAAGTATAAATGTAGCGTATGCTACTGATTTACCGGATTGGCGACCCCACACTTTGTCTTGATAGACCTTGTGCAAGTGATCGATATCTAAACCATTGTTTAATGACACGTTGGTCTTAGCCTTTGATGATCTTGAAGATTCGTTCACGTTCTTTCCTATCGAACAAGGCCCATGTTAGTTCGGCTACTTCTTGGCTGTCGTGTTTGTCGATGCTGCTTCCACCTAGTGAATAGGTGTAGGCACCTTTTCCGGCTTTGCCACCACCGGTTCCGCCTTTCCCGGTTCCCAATTCACGACTGATGTTAGGTACGGAAATGGATGAATTGCAACTTCGAACGCTTCCTTCGATTCGTGAACCGTCTATTAAGGCGAAAACAATAGCTGTGTTGACCTCTTCCCAGCTTCGGATATCGTCCGCTATGTCTGCGATTAGATCTCGGTGCTTGTTGTCAATAGGTCCGATGCCTACGATGGCCAATCCTTCGATTGGTTTGACCTGTGAGAATATTTCGGCTTTTTTCTCGACCCATAATTTGGGCTTTTCGTAATTCAGAATACGAGCGAGAATGTCTGGGTCGCGGTATTCTAGTAGTTGAGCCCATGCGTCGACGTCGATTTTGGTTGTGTCTGGGCTACAAAGAGTGTCTGTGTCGGTTGCGATGCCAACGAGAATACCGACGACTATTCTCTTGTCAATTTCGGAGTCTGGGTCGAATTCCAATTCGTAGCTTTTGATGATCTCGTAAATGGTTCCGGCACAGCTTCCGGCATGGAGATTGCAATAGTGATCTGTGTCGATTTTTGGCGGTTCTTTGTGATGGTCTATCACGAGATCGAACCTGATGTTCTTGAATTTTCCGACGCCTGCATTATCTGGTATGGTGTCGACGAGGAAGTTCTTGGTGTATACTGCGTCTTCTATTTCATCGACGTTGCGTAGATTGGGTTCTAACAGATTATCGAGGACTTGATTTTGGGGGTGTGAAATCTTTCCCTCATAGAGTAATTCAATGACTTTGATGCCGGTGAGTTGTTGAATTACCCACTTGAGTGCCATCATTGATGAGATTGCATCTGGATCTGGAAACCGATGAGTGAAAATACCTATGGTATTGGTATCAGTCAGACCTTCCAGAGCCTTTTTGATGCAATCTAGTTGATTGCGTTCGTTCATAATTTCTCTTCTTGCAATTTCTTCCTGATTTCCATCCATGCCATGCCCAATTTGTTTTGGCCTATCTCGTCTTCGAGATTGTATCCAAGCCATTTTTGGTCATGGCTTGAATATTTCGAAATTGAGTATATTAGTCGAGATTGGCCAGTGTCTAGGAGGTAATCTTTGAGGATTGGATGTGTTGTTATGATAGCATTCAAAATGCCTATCAAATAGCCGTATCGGATTGCGTCGGGCAGTTCTGTTTCAGCAGTTTTATATCGACCGAGGCTAAATTGGTCACTTTGGACGTTGTGAATGATTGAGTACCAAGCTTGTGCCATACTTTGCCAGTTTTCGTTGTTAAAACTGAATCCATATGGGCCATGAAGACTCAACCATCCGTTGGGAGCGTTACATTTGTTGAATAACACATCTTTATGGTGATTCAATGTTATCCCGATATTCGATTGATTCATCTTCGGTGACTTCTTCATAAGCTAGGATGTCGTCTGCTTTGAGGACAAACAATTTGTTACTCTCGTCGAATGACAAGGGAACAGCACTAGCCGGTTTTACGAGCACCTTGAAGTATTCTTTGATAGGGCATTCCATAGGATCTACAGATGGGCCGATCTCTAGAACTCTGCAGGTGATGACAGGAATTTTAGCTTTATCCGGAAGGATGATTCCTCCAGATGTAGTCTCCTTATCATCATCCTTGCGCACTAAAACCATTTTGTTGATAGGACGCCATTTTGATAATTTGGCCATTTGGGCTCCTTTGCCTCTTTCATGCGGTCAATTGTTATGTATCTGTTACAAGTATTGCGACGCGATTAAATTCGCTACATAAAGTATGCTAGGCAACTAACACATCCTCTTAATTGGTCTAATGAGAAAATAAGGGGAACACCAAAACGAGAGGTACAGAATGAACATTTTCCTCAGGTTTTGGTACTCGATCCTAGTCTTGCTTAGTGTTAGAAAACCAGGAAGAGCCAAACCTTTTACCCTATCGATCGTGGAGAAATTTTTAATGGCAGACACATTAGTCTATACCCTCAACCTAGGCCCCTACGACCCGGATGTGGTTGTTCGCGAAGTTTCAATCAGCGTTGAAGGTGTTGCCGAAACTCAAGTAGTCAACGTTGATCCAAATGTCAATGTTGTCAAGGTCTCAGGACCTCAAGACGCTAAGGCGACTGTTGTTATTGTTGACGTTGACGACTCTGGAAACAAAGCCGTTCCGGTTGTTCACGTGCAAGTTCTTGCTGATACCGTTGCACCACAACCAGGTTCAGTAGTGACAGTTGTTGCTGTCGAAGAAATCGCCGAAGTGCCTGCTCCAGAAGTGCCTGCTCCAGAAGAGCCTGCTCCAGAAGAGCCTGCTCCAGAAGAGCCTGCTCCAGAAGAGCCTGCTCCAGAAGAGCCTGCTCCAGAAGAGCCTGCTCCAGAAGAG
>Ga0114918_10001457_pt1 | contig 21209 bp, 21 predicted proteins | sample LantaG_FD_87015 | JGI IMG/M metagenome (GOLD analysis project Ga0114918, IMG submission 87015) | Deep subsurface microbial communities from Baltic Sea to uncover new lineages of life (NeLLi) - Landsort_02402 metaG | ecosystem: Environmental > Aquatic > Marine > Oceanic > Sediment | place... | reverse complement strand
TTCCAGAAGAAGCAGTAATATCGTAGGTTTCTTCCCCTCTACCTTCACTTAACATTCTTTCTGTAGAATATTGATGAGGTCTAGGCAATCTAGTTCTCTCGTCATTGGCAAGTTCCATTTGGTTTCCACCATCATCATGGAAAACTTGGAAACGCTCATTGATGTAACCACCAACCCATTTGCCTTCTTTATTCTTAAATTCTCTTGAAAACTTATCCATTACGTGTCTACGCCATAACGCTTCTGCGCAAATCACTCTCAATGGATCGTCATCTAAGCAAATACTATCTAAGCAATGCTCTCTGCAATTCCAAGTACTTATTACTCTTTTTCCTGAACTGTAAGGAAGTTTTGGGCAAACCCTTAAGGGCATTGATTGATACAAAGGGGCTTGGCCTCTCTGAATACCTGAATCGGCTTCTTTTATTATTTTATTAGTCATATTACCCTCTTTTATTTGAGTTAAATGATGCCTTGCCAGAACTTCAAACAAAACTTCTGAGGCATTATTATCTTCTTTTTCAAAAATCGCTCGGCAAGTATCGAGTACGTCTTGTTGCTCCTCTTGCCCTATGATACCAATTAATTCTTGAGCAGCGATATCTGCTGAATCATGGGACTTAACCCATCCCTGTAAATCTTGGGGGCTCGTGAAAAAATCCATGATTAACTCCTTTTATCTAGTTTTCTTGCTCATCGGGGTTTGGACCACTCTCTTTTTCTTTCACCTTATAGCAATCCTTACAAAACTTCATACCATCATACTGCAATGAATCATCTTCGGAAATCATTTCATGACAAGCCTGACACATAACCTCTAAGGTTTTATCATTGTCCCATCCAGCTTTCCTACCAATAGCTTCCCATTCAGACTTAGATATCTTGATTTGCTGTTTACCTGACGCCGTTGTAATAATTTTCATTAATACTTTCTCCTAACTGGCCTACCTTTATACTTTAAATGAGGCCTTACTTGTTCCAATTTCTTAATAGCCTTTTTCAGCTCAATCTTCGTCTTCCCAATATAATTCTGACCCAGATAACTCAACGCTTTTTTGAGACCATCGTAAACTGTCTCAATATCTGTCGCATTACTAGCTATCCTCGTAATCTTCATTTACCCATTTTTTAATTATTCTGTTAACAAAATTAACTCTGGGTCATTTTCGTCAACCCCCAATTGTGAAACTAAATGGACAAGCTCAGAGCGTAATCTAGGAACTGCTCTCATTTGATCTACTATTCGTTTCATATCTGGATTTTCCTCACATGCTTGAGCTAGCGTCTTGCCTCCTACATAATCAGGATTCATCTGCGCTTCTTTAGTCCATCCAGCTTTCTTGCCAATAACTTCCCATTCTTTCTTGCTAATCTTTATTTGCTTTTTCCCGCTTGCTGTTTTTATAATTTTCATATTTAAATCTCCGTTACGCAAGAGGCCCACTTAATGGCCATTCTCTATTCTCATTATCTATTTTATCATGTGGATAAATTTCTCTTACATCTTCACCTGAGGGATTTTCGTCATTAAGTTCGTCAAGGCGGTGATTTAAAACATCCAACATAAATTTATCTCCCCCAAAATCTTTAACGGCGTCCAAGTATTTTAATTTACCGGAAAAAACTTTCTCAGCTATATCCACAGCAAGGGCTATCGAAATTGTTGTTAAAGATGCTTTTTTCGTCCAACCAGCTTTTTTACCAATCGTTTCCCACTCTTTACGAGATATCTTTATTTGCTGCTTACCTGATGCCGTCTTGATAATCTTCATATTGTCTCCTTATTTGATATGTTTTTTCAATGCATCTGCAAATGTATCTGAAATACCCCTAGCATTATGAGCTTCGGGTTTGAAATCATGGTCTTCCTTAGGAGCGCCCTGAATTTCTTGCCTTCTATCTTCATTACGCTGTGCGAGTTTTTCGCCATCAGTTAAGTCAGGCATATCTTTAAGGTCAAAGTCAGAGTAAACACCCATGTGAATCTTATCGCTATCAAGTCCCGGTTGAGCATTCAATACTTCAGTAGGGAAAACGTTGCCCTTAGGAACTATATCTGTGTTACCCTGAGCTTCTATATGAGCCTGTTCCCACTCCTGATGCTTAACATCTCTTGAGTTAGCCCTCTCTTCATTCTCTCTTCTAAGTCTTGCGCCAGTATCTTCTTCTTCGCTATTTGCAAATGAACCAATAGCATCAGGGTCAGTTATACTGTTTTGATCTCTTGCCGTTTGTGGGTCTGAGTTAGCGTAATAATCTTCGCCACCCCTAACAGGAACAATACCACCCTCTAGTGAAGGCTTTTGTTCTAGGTTCTCTTGTCTATGAATATCTTCCCAATTAGACTCTTCCATATGGCTCATGTCGCCAGCTGTGTCAATTTTGAATGGGTCATTCTGTATGTCTGCCTCTCTCTTCATGATACTTTCAGCAGTAGCTTCAACTCTAATACTTTCAATATATTCTGGGTGAACAGCTTTGAATTTAGTTTCATCTAATCCACAAACAGTAGCGTACTCTTTTAGTGAGGCTTGAACTGTCTCTGACCATTCAGAATTGTAATGATAAAGATCGTTACTTTCTGCGCATGCTTCGATAACTTCTCTCTGCTCAATTACCTGTGCGTCAGTTAAGTCTTCTGTTGGTAACAACTGAACTCTTTCAACTTCAGCCTGAGTAATATACTCATTAATGAATTCAGACGCAGCTAATTTATCTACATCTTCAAAAGCCCAACTTGGTGCTACTTGTTCTTCTGCCATTCTACTAATTTTCATATCTGCCCCTTATTCTATATTTATAGTTTCCTCAAATTAACATGAGACAAAGCCACTCAACCATCGAAGCGTTCTATAAAGAGCTTTGTCCCCTAATATCTTCTATACTTTGTTTCTATAAAAAATGCCTCTTTTCCTGCATCCTTTCTTTTTTTTTCACCTAAGTATAGATAGTTACAATATCTTTCAACAAGAAAAGTGTAAAATCCTTTTCTTATTACAATAAAAAGAGATGTAATTTATGTGTGTATTATACACGTTTGTGATAGGAATGGTGTATTATTCGAAAGGAGAATCGTCAGACTCAGACTCTAGATTGCTTTTAGGTCTACAATCGTCAATGAACTCAAAATTACCTTGTTCGTCATCTGGTTCTGGTTCTTCCTCATTTAAGAGGAATCTATCTCCAAGCACTAACTCAGCCGTACTGTCCGTCCGTGCTGACCCAATACTATGCTCAAGAACTTTAACAAAATTATCTGTAGTCCAAGCTAAACCCTCTTCGCCTTTTTGGAAATAGTAGTCATATGCGGCCATTTCTTGCAAAAGGGTATCAACGTCTCTTACAGTAAAGCCTTTTTGGGCAGTCATTTCTGATATAGTCTCTAAATCTAACTTCTCTACGGCACTTAAGAACTCCTGAGCTGTGTCAAACCCAACAGTCATAACACCTCGATGTTCCATTCTACGAGGAGCGCTCAAGAAAGTTTCCTTCATGCTTTGGGCATCAAATTGGTCTATGTCTATAACTAAGTCAATTCGGCCAGACCTTAACAGAGGCCCAGTAATTCTTTCTTTATGATTAGTTGTTAATACGACAAATACATCATTTTTAACAAAAAAGCTATCTTCTTGCTCGTTCTGCAACCAACCCATAACCTCTGATTCTACTTGGGCATGCGCTGAGTGCATATCATCGCCTGTATCATTGGTAGAACCCATAGACCTATCATACTCATCTATTCTAACAACAAGGTGACTACTTTTAGAAATTCTACCCAAGGCGTCTCTTGCTCGTTCTCCACCAGCTCCAACATATCTATTATGAATAGCATTAATGTTAAAATCCCATACGTCAAAATCTAATAAGCCAGTAAAATGTATAGGGAACGCACTCTTACCTACGCCTCCTCTACCACAAAGAAGTATAACATGAGGTATCCTAGAGCGAATAGCATTAATACTTCTCTCTACTAAATTAAACTCATCGCTATCAGGAGGAAGTTTCTTTTGTTTTTCCTTAAGTCTCTTTATCTCACCAAAATCTCGTAATATCTTTTTAACATCCCATGTAAAATTACTCGATTCAGGATGAATATAATCTTGCCAAGGCTTAGAAAGAAGGTGGGTAAGTCCGACACCATCGCCTAAAAGGTTACTATTTATTTTATTTCTAAGGTTCTTAACAACAAGTGCTGAATCTATAGTTCTAACCTTCTTACTTACAGACTCAGCTCTTGATAATGCGTCCGACAATGCATCAGCGGCTTCCGTATAATTTAATCCACAAAGTTTCCTGACAAGTTGGATTTTCTGAGCCTCGACAAGGGCAACATCATAATCTGCATCTTCATATAAACCAACCCAACTGTCAATGATATGATTAGCGGCATGCTCATCTACGTCGTCAAATTTAATTACCCTCATATTGAATGGCAGATTAAGGGGTTTATTGGAAACCAAAAGAAGGCGACATCCCATTTTAATACTTGGGTTTCTAAAATTATCAAATAAGCACATAACGGCCGGGTCTATTTCGCCGGGTTCTTTTTGACAAAAATCTACGCTATAATCAATATTCTTAATAATAAGTAATTTATCATTAAACTTCCCACTTAGTACTTCGCTTCTACTGACAAACCCATCGTCCATTCTTTCTCTTTTGCCAGTTCTACTATTAATAACTTGTACTACGTTTCCAAGGTCGGTTTTTTGAGTTTCAAAATTGCCATAGATTAAAGTATCGAGAAACTGAAAAGCAGCTCCCGCTCCCGGCGTTCCTTTCTGTAACTCAACAGCATCTATGTCATATGTATTCCTATAGAGCTCAGATGCTTTCCAACACTTTTGCAGGAAGCTATCTATTAGAAGAGGGTCTTCGTAATTTGTGACGAGATTGGTTATACCACTTAAAGAGACTCTTACTGTCGAGCGGCATTCTCTCCTGAGGCTTAGGAACTTTTCGCTTTCATCTAAGAGAGCGTCATAGCTAAAATTTTCTACGTTTTCTGATTTATCCTTCTGAGGCACAATGTTTCTCCTTATTACTACTATATTATACTAATTTTAAAGAAAAACAAGAAAAAAAACCCCGAAGAAATAAATCTTCGGGGTTTTAAATTAGTCTATTTTATCCTTCGTAATCTTTAGTCATCAAGTTTACGAAATCTTTTGGATAACCAAGCAGATTAGTCCAATAGTTATTCAATTTCTTTCTATTCTGAGGACTGAGTTTAGCATACTTGCAGAACTCTTCAGCAGAAGCAGATTTATCCATTGCAGGCTCTTCGCCTTCAACAATAACTTCATCGCCAGTATCATCTTCGCCCGGGATGTCTTTATCACCAGAGTCGTCAGAGTCGTCGTCAACGATTTCAACTTCAACTTCTTCTTCGATAGCATCAGCAACATCTTCGCCTGCGCCGCAAACTTCTTTTACTGCCTGAACAGCTTCTTCAATTTGCTCAACAGCATCAGATACTTCCTGTACAACAGCTTCAGCTTCTTCAGCTTTCTGTTCAACTTCTGCTACAGCTTCAGATACGCTTTGAGCAGCGCCTTCTTCTTCTACTTCATCAGAAACTTCAAGAACATCACCAAGACCACCCATGTCACCAAATCCACCTCCATCAGAAGGGCATTCTTCGCAAGGTGCTTCAGAAACTTCTTCAACGTCAAGAACAATAGCTTCGTCTTGCATTTCGCCGCAAGCTTCTTTCTCTTGTTTGCCGTCTTTGCCTTTCTTGTCTTCGCATTCGCAAGGGTCACATTTGCAATCTTTGCAGTCTTTGCAGTCTTCGTCCTTAGAGGCTTCAACTACACCCTTAGCAGCTTCGTAAAGCGCATCTACTTCTATATCTGAAGCTACTTGACCGTCTGAAGCTACTTTCTGAAGTTTTGTTTCCTTAGGACTCCAATCCAATTTATTATTACCAGCAGGTACTATCATAGTCATTTTATTTTCTCCTTATTAACTTAATGTTTAGTTATATTTCAATCTCACTTATATATATTACCTAAAACCTAAAACAAAATCCTGCAACTATTTAACGATTTTTTGAGCAGCAGGGGTTTTAGAATCTAGATAAGGCTTAGGCTCATCATCTTTTGAGCCAGTATAACTTAATACCCATTCAGCCTTATTATTAGACTGCTGGTATTCACCCAAGCATTGATTCCACGCCTCTTGAGGAGCTATACCCTCATCAGATTTGCATTTGTAGCAATTCTGCCAAGATCTTGTTTGCTTATTCCAATAACCTCTATCATCTTCATAGAAGGCCGTCTTTATATGTTGTTTCAAATTAAACACTTTTTTCATTTTTACTCCTGTATTTCACAAGACACTATATCTCTTTCATTATTTATTTCCAGAAATCCTGCACTGAATTTACTTTTTCTTCACTTTCTTGAGGGGGCTCTTTTTCCTCTAAATCTAAAATATTGTCTATTAAGAAGTCTTTCCAACCGGCATCTTGACTATCCCACGCTTTAACTATAGCGTTTGATTCACCCTCAGCATTAGGTCCAAAAATAAAAGGAGGCGATATAACCTTAGGGCCAATAGTTAAAGGAGGCTTCCCTAATCGCTCTTTAATTCGATACATCATAATTAAATCTTTACCCTTCGCATTAGCATCCTCTAACATTTCCCTATAAGTCCTGTCGAGTACGACAGTTGGGTTAAAAGATTCCTGTTGAGGAGCCATTTGGGTATCCAAGGGAGGTTGGAGGCCGGGCTCAACAGGAGGAGAATCCATTGGCATAGGTGTCATTTGGGCAACCTTATGCGTATTATTTTTAAATTGAATTCCAACTCCAGAAATAGAAGAACCTTCAGTAATGTTGTTGTCCCTAAACCACCCCCTGTTAACTTCTAGGGCGTACCTGCATCTATTATGGGACGTTACGGGGCGAGTACTCATCGGCGTCATCTCTTTAATCTCTTCTATTACGCCTTCATTATCTAAAAATGCTATATCAAGTGGTATATAAGTATTACGCATCCAGAAAGATAATCTTCTTGGGCTATGGAAATCAAAAAGCATTCCATGATTTTGACCCATCTTCTTTCTACCCATTAACCCTTGTTCTCTTTTTAAAGGGGTATTGGCTTGCTCTACATATAACCTTTTCATTAATTCTCCTGCCAAGGAATTCCTTTCGCATCTAAAGCATCTATTAAATCTTTTGCTATTCTTTCATTATCACATGTGAAAAAACAATAACGAGACTCACGTTTACGAGAAAGACTTACGCCGCTCGGCAATAAGTAAAATCCATTCTCATTTACGTCTTTGCAAATCTTTTTACTTAGTTCTGCGTAAATGTCCATTATTTAAGTTTCTTAAGGTTAAGGCAATTTGCAGTACAAGCAGAATAATAAGAATGAGGATTACGCTGAGCGCTTCTATATCCCGTTTTCCCCCTCTTACTCATACTCGCCAAGATTTCAGTATAACTCTTTTCCTGTCTCGATTTCTCAAACTTGTTAGTCTCTCCAAGTGCCATCGTAGTGATAATAATTTTACCCTTACGAGTGAAAGTAACTTCTTCTGCCCCACCTGTTAAGAATCCCATTGTTTTTAATCTCATGAGCTCTCTGGAAGTAATCTCCATATCTTTAGATATTTTAACAGTATGGTTTGATGGGTCTTTCTCGCTAGAAGCCCATATCTTAAAAAGTAATGACGCATCATTATTACTAGCCTGAACTGTTTTCTTCTTAGGCAAAGAATCACCCGGCGCAAGGTTTGTTAAGAAAGAAAAATCTATCTTTGAACTATCGTCTCTTTGACTATCTGGTATTGGTCTTATTGGTACTGGCATTTTATATCTCCTTTTATATTTTAGCCCTTAATTCAGCTACGATATTCTGAACCATGAGATTTCGTTTTTCACTAAGTTCTAGTATCCCATCTAAAGCATCATTCAAACTTTCTCGAGCTTCCTCAGGGGGCATATTCTCAATATCTTTTCTATAAAGCTCAACAAAACCTTGATTTTGCCTAGTGGCTTGGCTCTTAACTATATCTAAAACATATTCTACTTGACTCCAATCTATAGAAGATAACCCAGCCTCTCTCTTAATATGGTCTTTTGCAGATGTTATTTTAATAATCTTCACTCTAAATCCTCTCTAATTTCTCTAATCCAAACTCTTTAAAAAGTTCTTTTGCTCTTTTCTTGCCCTCTTTCCTGACATTCTCTCTTGCTATTTTTAATCTACTATCTGTGTATTTCCCCGAGAACAAAAGATGCGCATTCTTTTTCATTGCAATTTCTAAAATAGGGTCTATCTCAAACCCATATCTAATTTTAAATTTAATAGCCCTAAGAATAATAATAGGGTTACGCTTACAAACATAATCAGGGTCAAAAAACGGCCTTATAACCTTCTTGTCTAAATCTTTTTTTGAAAGACCTGTAATATCATGAACCTTGCCCGTTGATACATCGTATATCATCATGTTAATAGTGAAATCTCGATTATATACATCCATATTAAGAGGAGTCGTAGGAATACCCTGTTCTCTAAGTCCAGCTCTTACTTCCATAGGTGAAAAATTACCTTTGAAATCTAACTTAATGCCTTTGTAATAAAAACTTAAAGTCATTGTTCTATGGAAAATTTCAACCTTCTGAACACCTAACTCTTCGGCAAGAAGTCCACCAATTTTAACAGCTTGATTAGGCCATGCGCAACTAAAATCTAAATCTTCTACCACCGAAAGCCTACTACCTAAAGCTAAATCTCTAGGATAACCTCCTACTGCATATAAATCTTTAACCCCATACTCTTTGCAAATATCCTTAAGGGTTGCTATTATGGTTTTTATTGTTTTAGCCTTCTGCTTATGAACACCCAGTAACGTTTCTGCTTCTTCCTCGCCTTCCTCTGAGTTGCCCTCGAGAAATTTTTCTGCCTTCTCTATCTCTGCTATCTTTATATGAGGTAATGAAATCCAAGCAGCAAAAATAATCTCTCCATCACTAGCTGTTCCTACATCAAAAAGCTCTACTTTAAACTCAGTGTCTCCAAATACGTTCTCTAAATAAGGAATAATATCTTCTGTTAACAAAACACGTGTAGCTTTTATCTCTTTCTTTTTAAGCTTAGACTTAATAACCCCTAACACTTTAAAAACCTCTATAACATCTGAGTCGATTTTAGTCGCAAATCGCTTAGCTGGATGAGTGCCGGGTAAATTTTGAACCATCTGATCCCATAACTGAGGCTGAAAACGGGGTTCGACTAATCTATAATAAAAACCCTTGATATCATAACTAGGATTGTATCTTGGCTGTTGCCTAATCCAATCTTCTTCCTCTGCAAATGACTCATCCCTGTCATCCCATGCCATAACTCTGTCGCTCAAACCCGGAATAGTTGAACCATCTGAAATTTCAAGATTATTCATCCACCCAAATGTAGTAGCTACTTTTTGAATCTTAGCTGAGGCATTTTTATTAATAGGAACAATAATAGGCTTAACCCTCATTTCGTCGAGTAATTCTTCTGTTGTACCATAAGCCCTATCTTCATCATACCCCTCTGATAACAGCTCTTCCATTGTAGCCTTAGGGTCTAACTCCTCATCTCCAACTGTATACTTTCTTAACTGTTCTTCGTAACTGTCATGCTCTTGGTCTAATCCTTCCGGAAGAGGTGACATGTACTGTCTCCCAAGCCTCTTCTCAAGTGGAATACTTTGGTCTTCCTGCATCATTAAGCCCCAGTCTGCCCTACCTGATTCATAAGGCGAACTTAAAGCATGCCTTCCTGATAAATCTGAACCCGTAGCACTATACTGAAACGCCTGAGGAACATAATATGACATTTGAGCCGTCTTATACCATTTAGTTCCTTTAGCGTGTCTTTTCCCCGTACCTATCATTAAAGGCGTATACTCCTCTTCTCTATTTTGAGATTCTAAAGACTTCTTATATTCCTCATTAACTATAGGAAGAGCCCATTGAATAAACTGGTCTTCTGCCGCCTCGGACGGGCCTTCTGAATGGCTTCCTCCTGCATGCGTAGCTTCGTGGACTATTGTTCCACCTAAATGTAACAATGCCATCCACTCCCATATATCAGGACTTTGAGAGTCTGCCTGTTGAGCATCCTCTTTTGCGGCACTTAAGACTGCATTCATGTTAATACCAAACGCAGTTCCACCCTGATTACCTAAATCACTATATAATCTTTCTATATCTTTCTCGACTTCTTGAGGGTTTTTTTGCTCTTGGGTTGGGTATGCCCTTAACATCCCTTGTTCATCTACGTCAATCTTATAACCCTCTGACTCTAATCTTTTTTGAAGCGCCTTTGTTTTAATAGCTTTATCTAACTCTGAAAGATAAACCCCATAAGCCCCACTCTTCGCAAAATTAAAAATAAACGAAACATTAGATAACAAAGAAGAGTCGAACCTATTTACTAAATCAACAGCTTGACTGGCTTTTCCAAACATCGAATTAATTTGAGAAGCATCTACTGAACCAGAGCCGAGCATTCCTACAGCATGGTCGGGAACTTCGCCATCGAAATAACCCTCAAAATCCTGAGCTGTTTTATAGTTCCTATTGACTGAACCTAATTCAAGCATCTCATCTCCACTAAATTCTATTTCATCTTCATCTTCATCTATTACACCTTCTATACTCTGAGCCTTTTGTGGTGCTTGTTTCCATGTACCTAATATAAAATTCCACGTCTCCTCATTAGCACCTTCTGGAATACTCATAGGAGAGGCATCATTAACAAAACCAGCGTCAATAAAATGCTTAACCTTCTGGCTCATAATCGGTAAAGCATCATCAAAGGTTAAAGCACCACCATTAGCATTCTTATTAGCTAGTAGTTGTCTATTTGGCTTCCCTCCCTGAAGGTCTGTCATTAAGTAACTAACCTGATACTCAATAGGTTCGCCTTTTACAATTGGGCGTTTTGCAGATACGGAAACTATTGCCTCTGTAGATGGCCTACGTGTCATTCTAATATTAGAACTTTTCGGCGTAGTATCAACCATGATTTTTTGAACTTCTGATGGAGTTCGAAACTGTGGTATCGCAAGTATATTCATAGCTGACTTAAATTGTCCTTTCATTACATCCTTACCCTCAAACGACCACGTAGTTACGGGCGTGTCTTTAGGTATGTATTGCAAATTAACAACAGCTTTGTTATAGATATTATCTTCGTTTGAAGGATAGAGATATATATCTATCCTATATAATGGTCTACCACCTACAAAGCAATTATAATTGAATAAGTAAAACGTTCCACCATCTTTATCCCTAAGAATCGACCACTCATTCGACATCTTCTCCCAAGCGACATCCCCTCTATTCAATAAGCCACCAAACCCATTATAAATACCGGGGTCGTGAACTTTCTCTTGCATAGGGGCGTATGGCTTGTCGGGAGCGTTTAGTTCTGCCTCATCTGCTGATATTTTTTTTATCTTCATAATCACATTATACCTTAAAGCACTTATAGATATTATTCTATTTTCTTTTTCTTTTTTCCTTTAGATAAAAGAAAAAAGGCCGAGATATAAATCTCGGCCTTTAATTAATAGAATTTGTGATTTTAGTGGCTTATTTCTTGCCTATGGTCTGGCTCGTCCATATCTCGCCTCTTAATGAAGGATTCAGGCGACTCTTCTTGTACAGGTGGGGCTGACTTAGCTTTCTCGTCGTAATATTGGTCTGTGCGGGCTGAGTCAGTTACTTCTACGCCTTCGCCCATTAACTTCTTTACAACCTCTTCGGTTGGAACGTCGCTGCAATTAACGTCAGGGCCGTTTACAACCTCTATCTCTTTCTTACCGTTCTTATACGTAATTATAAAATCAATATATTTTTCCATTAGTTGTTCTCCAAAAATTCCTGAGCCTGTTTGGGCGTCATTCTAATTGTTTGCCTTCTACCATTCTCTCTACTGTCTTCTATCATATCAAGCTTATCAATAGAAGCTCTTTCTTTCATAGTCATGGCAGCAACTTCGTCTTTAAGGGCATTCGGAGCATCTCTCATAGCAGTAGGAAGACCTCCCCTGTCGTACTCTATGCGCCATTTACCGTCACTAAGTTTCTTTAGCCCAAGGTCGCAATACCTAATGCCTGCACTTGCGCCTTCTGGAATACGAATATGGTATCCTTGTTTAGATTCCCCTGTATGACTACTGCGTACTGTAATATTACCCTCGGGACTAGTTTGAATATGTTTCTCCCATTCAGGCATAATATTAACAATGGCTTCTTTCATTTTTTGAAGAGAACAATTTAAATCCTCAACCTGTCCTTGCATCCAATGACTCATTACAATCTCCTATTTCGATGGTATGTAGATATATTATACTAATTTCTGAGAAAATCAAGAAATATATTGAGAACAAAAATTCTTGATGTATGAGGCAGGTAAAGCAGCGTTAAGTCCATAATCACCCTCAGACGATACAATAAGCGTTATCATACCAACAACTTCTCCACTACTAAGCTTGATAACTGGGCCTCCGCTACTTCCCGGAAAGACAGAAGCATCAATAAACATATAAGTTGGCGCTCCCTCAAATTGATAAACTTGTCTATCTAAGCCACCAACAATACCCGTTGAAACGTTATTTTCATATCCGTGAGGACTTCCGATAATTACTACATCTTCGCCGGGATTTATGTCTCCGTCTATTTTAAGAGAATCTACGCTAATATCTGCCTTTAGTATGGCTAAATCGTTTTTTAAATCAAAATCTATAAGCTGTGCAGAATAAGCTCTGTCGTTTTGAACAAGTTTAAGAATAGCATCTTGACCAAAAGAACTTGTATCTTCAGGAATTGCGGCTTTATCATAAGACTGAACTACGTGGGCGCATGTAACGAAATATCCCGGCGCAATACAGAAAGCTGAACCAGTTTCCTTAACAGCTCTTGATGGCTGAATAGAATCGACGAGAAATACTTTACTCATGACATCTGCAATAACTGCAACCCTATTAACCTCTTTGCTTGTTACCTGAGCTACCCTGCTTATATAACTGAATGGTAGCTTTTTATCTCTAACTTTTTTAATAGCAAGTTCAAATGAAACAAATGACTCAAAACCACCGGGGACTTTAACCCTCCACTCCTGAGCCTCTTTGGAAGTTCTATCAAATATATTATAAAGAATATCTGCGTCCCTTTCTCGCCTCTTGTACTCGCTACCTTCGTCTTTATAGCTATGGTCAACATCTTGCCCCGGAGCCCAATTACCTCTTGTGCCGGGATAAAGGTCTTTTATGTTTTTTCTGCCGTCTAATATATCCTGAATAGTAGTTACGTTATTAAACGGCACTACGGACTTATTAGTAGTAGGGGAAATAGAGGGCATCCCATCTGGGCCTCTATTATTAAACGGGTCTGTTGATCTATAAGATAATATTTTCATTTTTCAGCTTATTTTAAATTTAGAAACAATTATTCACTAATATATTTCTATGACTTAAGCTGAAAACCCTTTACCATTCGATAAAAGAATCTTTTTCTTCATCTTCGTCGTCTGGTGTAAAAATATCCTCAACGCTATCCTCGGATTTTCCCTCGGATTTTTCCTCTGAAGGCTTAGATTCGACTACTACCGTTGGCTCATCTTCGATTTTTGAATCCTCGTTTTTATCCTTAGATTCTACCTTATCTGCCTTATCAACGAAAGGGTCTCTTTCACGGGCATTGTCTGAGCCGGGAACAGCGCTATTAACTAAATCAATTTTCTTTTCAGAACCCTCTTCCATAACGACAGCGCCTCTTCCCATTTGCTCTTCTGGAGGTAAATCTTCCTCTTTTACAGGAGGCTTATCTTCTATCTCCTCTTCATTCTCTTCTGCCTCGAGTTTTTCCATAGCCTCAAGAGAAGCTTGCGTAGCCTCTGAGTCAGTTACTTCGCCAACAGCGCTCTTGACCATTTTTGTTTCTACTATCTGATCGCCTGTAGATACAACAACCCTAGAGCCTTCTTTTTGAGTCTCTGCTTCTGCTTCTGCTGACCTTTGCGCATCGCTCTTAGGTTCAGGAAGTGCAGGTTTAGGAATGACCTTAGTTTTTGCTTCGTTTTCGGGAGTGCCGTCAGTATCGGGAGTGTCGCCTTCGTCGCCCTCGTTTTCATCAGGGGTGTTATCTACATTAGGCTCTTCTTTCTTAGATACAGGTGGAACTGAAGGGGTGTCCTCAATGTCTTCACCTTCTACAATTACCTCTATAAGTCCACTATTTTGCAAACTTCTAATTTCAGCTTCTTTCGACATAGTATCAAGGTCTACTCCTTCTGCGGCTTGCTTACCTTGGATTTGAATACCCGTTTCATTTAAAGACAATACTACGTCCGTTTGACCAATAATCGTTACTATCATTTTTTTCTCCTTATATAAACACAAAAATAACTGGAACCATTATACATAATTCCAGCTATTTTATCACAATATTTTTTAAATACAAGTACTGAAAAAATCTAGACTAATATGCCTATCTTTCATTTCTTGTTTGACAGCCCTAAGAAAACGAGACCTTTCAACGGGAGTTAATTGAGCAATTGTTATTAAATCTTGGACTTCTTGATTAGCTCCCATAAGGTCGCATTCATCAAATTTATCAAGGAAGGAGCTTATCGCCTTCTGTACTTTACCATCGTCTACTTTTTTTTTACGCTCTGAGAATTAACCTCCAGAATAGGAAAACTCGTTGAAGCGATAGCTAATTCTCGAGGAACTTCTGTGAGAAAAGCAATTTCGCCACTTTCTAAGTTAGACAAATCCAACACATCTTCATCTATATCAATGCCATACTGAGTTTGAATATAAGCCAATGCATCTTCTATGACCTTCTCTCTGTTCTCGTCTACTACATCGACATCTACTGCGACTCTACCAGATGCCATAGAAGTACCTCCCATGTCATCAACATCGTAGGAAATTTCTTCGAAAATACCATCTGATAAACCTATATCTGCCTCCTTTGCCTCAAAAACGGATTTAAGTCTAGGATTTGATGAGTTCAAGGTGACTACGCCAGTAGTGCCGTTATCCTGAACATTTACAAAGTCGCTTACTGATATAAGCCCTTTAAGCTCTGGCCTGTCATCTAAAACTTTATCTAGAGCAGCTTGCTTAATATCTAATTCATCTCCTCCAAAATCTTCAGAGACAAATTCCAACACCATATAAAGAGCTGGAACATCTGTAAGGTCTTTCTCTTTGACAACATGTAGAATAGGCTTATTTATTGGCTCGTCTTCATCGATGTCAAAATCGGGAAGACTGTCAACTTCTGCAAAATCATCTATCTCGTATTCTTCTTTTACAGATTCCGTAGGGTTAATTGCGGCTTCTTCGACAGCTTCGATATCTGAAAGTTCAAATGGAGACACGCCTTCTTCAAGAGTATCTTCAAATCTAGGTTTAGTGAAGTCTAACCCCTTACTAAATTGAGCAGTTTTTAGAGCTACACTTTTTTTTTGAGCGATTTTTAACCCGTCAGGGCTTTTGCCACCCTGCTCCCACCAACGCATTTTTGCAGGCGTCTGAGAGGCGTCTTCGTATTTTTCATTCTCAATAGGGTCGCCTTTTAAGCGTTGCTCTTCAAGCTTAGGAAGGTCACCTTCATAGGCTGAAGCGTTTCTAAGTTTAACATCAAATTTTTCTTTTGCTGTATCAAGTTGTTTCTCAGTAACTTCTGTTGCTTCTTTAATTTTAGAAGATTTTCTATTCTCTTCTAGTTGCTTTTCGATTAATATTTCAGGCTCTTTGTTAACCCTGTAATCATCCAATTGCTTTTCATTAACTTCATTAGGGGCAGTCTCGTGATCCTCTTTTAAACGGGAATCAATGTGCTGATCGCCACTTATCTTTTGATACGTCTTTAGATTAAACTTCTTGCTCATTTTTTTCTCCTATTCAAAATAATATTAAGGTCGTTAATATCTTTCAACCTTAATACTCTATTTCCCTTTATCTTTTTTTAGATTATCTCCATCCCATATCTACTACAGCTGGAGCAGGAAGCGCCATATGTAAACTCTCGGAAGCAGAAGCCGCAGCTCCAGCAAGACAATCTATAATATCATCTGTAGCCACATCCCCATGCTTATCAACCACTAAACTAATACCTCTAGCTGTAGGCCTGTATTTTAAGGCTTTCATCTCTAAAATCAAACGAACATCGTCGTATAGCTCTAATTCTGCCGTAGGTTGATAAGACATCATATCTTTAAGGTTCTGATAAATTTTGTTCTTGAAAGCACGATTATACGAGGTTTGCCTAGCGTTTATACCATGGCTTCTTAAAAGCTGAAGGCTATGTACTGAGTTATATTGGTCATAAGTAACAGTCATGGGATGGTATCTTCCACAAATCTGTATAACCTCTTTATCAATCTCATTAAACATTAAACCGAAACCAACTTTTGGATCCCATACCCATATATTAGCAAGCCTTACTTTAATACGCTTCTGACCTCTACTATTAACATAAAAATATTTGCCAACTAATAAAGCTACATATCTATCTCCATTTTTAGCAGGGTCTATATGTAAATAATAATTTATCCCCGGCTCGGGACGGTCAATAGAGCAGATATCAGTCCTAACGCACCTTTCTACTAATCCATCTTCAAAGTAATTACCATAAATGCCACCCTTAGCCCACTGAGCCCCATACTCAATCGCAAACCTTTCGGGATTTCTTTTTCTATCAACCTCAAGGGCATCATATGTAATATCTGGATTAACGCACCAAGTAGGTAACTGAAACGAAAGAATCGTGTCATTCTCTTTTGAAGACTTATAAATGTCATAAAAAATACCACTCGTAGTATTAGGTGAAGATATCTCTACAAGTCTACCTTCTCCAAATGGAACGAATTTAGCCGTAGAAGGCTTAAGGCGGTCATAGAAATAACTACCTGTCACTTTACCCGTCTCATCATAGAAGGCTAACTCATCGAAAAGAATCAATATTGCACTATAACCAGCCAATGTATCAGGATTACTATGGCCACAAAGAATGAGAATAGAGCCCGGAACATCTAGCTTAGGGCTTTTAGCCTTCTTTTCTAAATCCTTATCAGTATACAATCTAATCTCAGACGTTGTACCTTTGGCAACCCTATTAGCAAAGAAGGGGGAGTTTCTTATTCTAGCTTGAACCTGATAAAATAACCTACCTGCCTGATTTTGAGAAAGCGCCACGTTAATAATCGCAATTTCATCATCTTCAGGTAAACCATAAAACTTATGAGGATTTCCCTCTCCTATAATCATTAACTTATAAGCCTCGTAAGAAGAAATAACCGATGCCATAACAGTCTTACTACTTCGTCTTCCTAATACTAAATGCAACTCTCTGAACGTTTTTGCCTTTTTACCTTCGCCATCATCTTTTTCTAAGGCAAACAATTTACGAATAACATCTTTGATATTTTTCTCGTACAACATTCCGTCTATTTCTTCATCGTTCTCATTCTCGTATAACCATGCCCACTCTTCTTGAGTCAAAGTGAGGTTTTCATTACCTCTAGTACCTATATAGAACGCTTTTAAAATAGTTCTCTGAGAAACCCATAAGTAAAAATTATTACCGGGCAAATTAAGATACATTGGCGCATCGCAGAAAGTTATAATGTCTACGATTTCTTTTTGTTCTTTACTAAATTCAGGATTATTCCTTTCTATTTCTGAGATAGCATCCATTAACGGATTTCTCTGTTCTTCTTTACGCTTTGGCATGACCTCCCTCCAATATTAACAAATTTCTATCTATTACATCTATAGCTGTAAGATTTTCATTTTCATTTTCATTTTTGTTTTCATAAAGTACCCCCCTACTTGGTCCGGATGGGGCATAGTACTTGACTTGATTTCCATCTAAGAAATAAAACATTCCCTTGCAATGCTTAAGACACGAAGGTGAATTAACTAACTCTGTTTCAATAGGCGTACCTTCAAATAAACTTAGCGACGTTTTAGTGAGCTCTCTTATGCAATGATTTCCTGTGTCAGCAATATAAACAGCATCGTTGGCTAACGCCAATCCCGATGGGCCATTTAACGATGACCAACTAATATCGCTTGAAACAGAATATGAGGCTCGCCTGTTCCCAAGAATAATTTTTACATTACCTTGCTTATACTTATAGCAGTAATTAGCTTTATCTACTACCCAATACACTTCCGCATATTTATTAACACAACAACAAGTGTTAATTTCGCTTATTTTTATTTTAGCAAACTTCTTTTCCATTTTATCAACAATAGATTTCCCTAGAAGTTTGCTTATATAAACCGTATTTACATCAATAATTCTTATGTTAGCGCCACCATCTTCTACTACATAAGCTCTCTTTGTTTGGGGCAAATAACAAACCGAGGATGGATAACTAAGACGGGCATGATGTTTTGTCCCGTCTCTACATCCCTTCTCATTAAACATACCTAACCACGAAAGAGTAAAATTCCCTTCTAGGTCTAAAAGAGATATGCAATGATTATCTTTTAAGGCAAATAAATAACCTAAGTCAGGGATAAAACAGAAATCATGAATGTTAGATGGGATTTCTACTTCATTAATGACGTCGCTTTCGTTGGCGCCAAATATTTTTTTTACTATACGATATAACATATATTACTTCTTCGTGTTAAACTGAGATAATCTCTAATTGAGACTCAGTTAATCTTACAACACCTATTCCTCGTTTGAAATCTACATCTACTTCTATAAAGTCATCGTGAGGAATTATCTGTATAACCTCTCCTGTTCTACCAAAAATAGATTCTAATTTAGAGTCGGTACATTTAACCATGGCATTAATATAATCTTGTTCTGTATATTCAGAAACATGCGAGGCATTTTTTTCTACGTTAGCGGTGTCAAAAAACCAGCAAGGCTTTTTCCCCCTAAACGAAACTTCTACACTAGCTACTTTATTTTCCTTAGCATTCCACCCCTGAATCGTCCGTCCTCCATTACCTTTCGGAGTATCTGGTAATGAGCTAGCTTCAGGTAGAATTAAAGTTGATGCATCTTTGATATAAAAATGGCCAACCCCTTCTACTATAGGCTTCCAATATCTCTGATAAAATTCGGCTGTATGATATGGACACATTTTATATACGTCACCAATGGGAATAATTCTATCAACGTGAAACTTCTCATTCATACCAACTTTAAGAATGGGCGAGTTTCTTTTATTAAAAATAACAAGTTCATCACTCCTACTTCCACCTACGACGTAATGAGCTCCCTTATGCCTATTTTGTATAGCTTCACAAACCTTCTCGCCATAATATTCTATTAATTCTTCTTTTACCTCTTTGTCGATAACCTTCATGTTGCTTGACTCGGGATCCATAACCGATGCCATAAGTGGAGGAGCGCCACCGGGAGGTGCTCCGGGCATTGGAGGTGCGCCACCCATATCGCCACCCATTGGGGGCATTGCAGGCATTGCAGGAGCTTCCGCTTCCTTTTTTTTATCTTCGGCGTCCTCTCTGCTAAAATGCTTCCTGATAAGATTTTTAACCATTTTTAAAATGCGTCTAAGTTTTCTCAGGGCATGCTCATCTTCTATTTGCTCTTCTTGCTCCATAATAGCCTCGAGCTCATTTCTGACTATTTTTGCCTCTTGAAAAACATTATCTTTTATCTCTTGGGGCTCTTTTCTAACACCATGCGTTTTATCTTCTAATCCATCAAATATTCCCATATAATGATTCTGTAACATTTCTTCTGCTGAAATATCAGTGATGATAGGTCTCATAAGGTCTTCTCTTGCATACCTTAAGTGATGGCTATAATCCCTTAGGAGGGTGTTTGCATCTTTCTGAGCCTTCCACGCATACTCATAACCTGAACTTAGGAACGGGATTAATGAGTGGTGTTTAAAAGAATCAAATATAGCTTGGTCTTTGTTGTCATTTTTAGCAACGACAACAAAACCATATTTACCATTTTTATGTGTTAATCCAATTTTCATAATATTACATTATACAAAAAACCCTACTTTTACACATATTTCTGCAAAAGTAGGGTTAAAACCTTGTTATAATGTAATTTTTTATGAACAGTTAGAATGGCCACATAATTGGCAGGTAGGACAACCATTTCTATATACTACATCTTTCGAGTGACAAGTAGGACATTCGACCTCACTTTTCTCACCTTCTGAAATGTATTTTTTCAGGACTCTTGCCATAGCTCTTTGAAAACTAAACAAATCTCCCTCAACGCCTTTTTTAGTAATTTGCTCACAAACATACTTAATCGGAGTCCCATGACGTATCGTTAAACTCGTAAGTCTAGTAAAAGCGCCATACTCATAATTATTAAAATGCTTTGCAATTCCTTTAAACAACATTTTCTCATTCTCGTCGTCTATTGAACCTAAGATAAGATTGTATTGAGTTACCCCATCGTCATCTTTACCGTTTTTCTGAATCCATCCATTTCTATATTTATGAGGAAGTGAAAATTCATCCGCAGCTCCACCAAATACTTCATAAGGTCGGCCATTTAGCTTCCCTACAAAGAAAAGCCAATCTCCACCACCAACTTTACTTCTATGAATATCGCATTCTAATACCTCATGCCTTTTAGGGGCTGTAGCTAAGATAACCTGAGTAGGGCGATGACCCCGCTCTATTAACGCCACAAGGTCTTTGCTAGCCTCGTCACAATCCTCACAATGCCTTGTGGAGTTAATATCTGTTAAGACGCCATCTCTGCTCCCTGCCCTGTAAATAGTAAGGCCTTTACATCCCGTTTCCCATGCAGTTATATAAAGCTGACTGACTATATCTATTGGAATGTCATTGGGTAAATTAATTGTTGAAGAAATTGCATGGTCTACATACTGAGTTGCCGTAGCTTGCATCTGAACTCTCATAAAATAATCAAGATCTTCTGCTTGAGCTCCATAATAAGGACTATCTTCAAATTCCTTACCTGTAATCTTCTTATACATTTCAAGACCATTATGAGCTATGACATATTCTTTCCACTTATCTCCTAACTCATCTACAAAATCTGGAGTTTCGTCTTTGTCACTATCCATTAATTTTCTTTTGCGGAGATACTCAGCTTTAAAGATAGGTTCAAAACCAGAACTCGTCCCGAAAAGGTCAAGCATTTGAGCCTGCGTACTTCCAGAACCAACAGGAGGAGTTGTCAAAATTCCTATATTCCT
>Ga0114918_10001455_pt1 | contig 21225 bp, 28 predicted proteins | sample LantaG_FD_87015 | JGI IMG/M metagenome (GOLD analysis project Ga0114918, IMG submission 87015) | Deep subsurface microbial communities from Baltic Sea to uncover new lineages of life (NeLLi) - Landsort_02402 metaG | ecosystem: Environmental > Aquatic > Marine > Oceanic > Sediment | place... | reverse complement strand
TCTTTAGATCGTTCTCTTTAACGTGTTCTTTGAGACGTAACCATGCTGGTGGTTCATCTTCCATTCCTGGTCTGTCGTCATCCTGATACACCGTGGTGCCATCGTCTAATTGTACAATCCAAATAACGGTTTGCTCCATATAATTTCGAAGCCAGTTATCTATGTTAGTACAAATCATTTAATCCTCATAAATCTTATGGATATGAGACATATTGCTTTGTTTACCAGTGCTGCGTACACTGTCTCCATGAGCAGAAGCATTTGGAGTCATTACTGTCACACCTTCGACACTGCTTTTCATCATCTTTTGCATTTGAGTTTTATCTCGTTTGGCTTTGACGATAATGTCTTTCGGCTTGTTGACGATCTGGCTGACTTCTTCTTCGTCCATTTCCAGGTCTTCGGCAATTTCTTTGACAGTGAGACTATCGGCGTTTTGCTCGATATAATTCTTCTGTAGACGGGTTAGTTTAATAACTTTCTTGGGTTCTGTCAAGGTCAATTGGCGGATTTTGCCAGTAATTGCGGCAACGGAACGATTTAGTTTTTTCGCCAAATCTTCCTTGCTCATGGTTTGTAGGTTGTTTTGTAGAAATTGAATGTCTTTATCTGTCCACTTCATAGTGAATCTCCTTACATTTCTCTAGTTGCTGCGGTATAGTATCGTTTATGCTTGTTCTTCAAAAAATTGACATAATGATCGAACACTGTCGCAGTTACACTTTTATAGTCATGACCAGCAGGTACGACCATTGCTTCTGTTGGTTTTTCGGTCTTGCACCCGACCACACCTTCTGATTGTTGTCTTTTAGCTGGAGCCACCTTTGGTGTTTCAGCCTTTTTACTAGTGGTTATGTGTGCATTCTGGCTCTTTGGTGGGGTGCTGTGGACGTTGTATCGTTCATCAGCAGGGTCGTACAGTACGTTATTTACCATTTTTACGTAGTACTTGTTCTGTGCCAAAGGCTCATAAACACCCCTGGTTTTAATAGGTGAAGTTGTAAGTTGATTGGAATATTTGATCGCACAAATGATACCCAATTCCTTTTCTTCTGCTGGTGTCAGCGGTGTATCGTCAACGTACCAGTCTTGACCCTCGAAGTCGTAGTATGTTATGTTCATACTGTGTATATCTCCATAAAGTTTGTATCGGGGTTCCATTCAGTGTCCTTGATTTGAATACCTGGACCAACATCCTGAAAGGCTTTCCCCTTAACAGTATACTCGAAAGAGTGGTCTCCGCACGGACAATATACCTTTAATTTCGATTCTGGGTGGTTTTTGTCCACAATTATGATAGTTAATAGGTGTTTATCACAATTTGAGCATAAAATCTTCGTTTCTTCCACAATTTCTTTATAAGATTCAAAATCATCAGGAGTTGTGGCATTATCGTTAATTTCTGAAGCTATTCTGGCTAATCCGTCGTCTTTCATATTATACATCTTTCAATTCCTGTATTTTATTTTTGAGGTTTTTTAAACACTCATGCTTATCAAACCCTTCAACCTCAATAACGAGTGGGAATTTGATACCATATTCTTCTAATTCTGCTTTTGGAACTGGAATCCCTGAGCATTCTCCAGTCTCCAAAATGGCATGCGCTTCGATATTCGATAGTAGTATGATTGCTTTGTGCTTATCTTTTGCACTCATTTGGTCTTTCCATCAATAATATAAGCCTTTTGTTCTGCTGGTGTGTATGTATCTAGGTCTTTCGGTGCTTCTCCAAATGGAGACGCTGTACCTAATTTCTTTCTCCCTTTTCTGCCCTGTTCCTCATGCTTGTGTTGTCTCTCTGCCGTCTCGTCCTTGCCCCACTTCTTCATATTGCGTTCTGCCTGCTGCCCCAATGTCACGGCATCCTGCTGGACAAAGCACGTAGGAACACCCAGGATTAAGCTTTCAAGACTGTTTTTGTTACAGTCTGGGCATCTTTTCCTGACTGGGGATGCTGCCTTGACAATTTCACCAAATGTTTCATTACATTCGTCACAAACATATCCACGTACAACATCATAGTAATTCTCTACTTGTTTATATAGAGATGATGGTTCACATTTAATTAACATAACTTCCTAACATAAAAAAATGCCACCCACCCAACATATCCGGTGGGGGGTGGCTACAATTGTTACATTTTGCAGTAATCTTGACTGTTCATATACAATGATTCCGTAAATTAAAATTGGTACTCGTACTCTGTATTGTCTACTAGTTTATGAACATGCACTTCGACACCATGCTGTTCTGCCAAATACTTCTTGCTATAGCCGCCGTCATCGATAATGATTGCGGCATCACATTCACCCATCATCATATCATCTCGAAGTTTTGCTGCTTGGGTGTTATACTTCTTACCCCAACTATTCTTCTTGATGTTTTCTTTAGGAACGCCTTTGATGTTGCTCCAGTCTGCTTGAAAACCAACTACTGGAACATCGTTCTCACTAGCCCAGTTCCTTGCCCATGTGTCCACTCCACTCTCACATGTACTCATAAGTTTGGTAATCTTAAACCCTGAGTCCTTAATTGCCTGAGTGATGATTTCCAAAGCCGTATCATTATCTATGTCTCTTGGACCACTAATGTTACACTTCATCTGCTGTTAACCTTTCCAGAATATTCGCAATAATCGGGTTACGCACAATATCACAAGCCTCTAAATGAATCATACCAATACCATCTACATCTTGTAATCGATCTAAACAGTATTGCAATCCTGGTCTACCATCATAATTCTTAAGGTCGGTTTGGTCAATGTCTCCATTAACAACCATCTTGGTGCTTTTGCCCATTCGCGTCAAGAACATTTTGATCTGTTCCAGAGTAGCGTTTTGGAATTCGTCACCAATAACAAAACAATTATGTAAGTTCATACCTCTCATGTATTCTAGTGGAATAATACGAATAAGTTCATTCTTGCGAAGCTTGTCAATTTCATCTTTGTCAAAAAACTGCTTCATTTCTTCCATGATAGGAACAAGGTATGGACTCATTTTTTCCTCAAATGTTCCTGGTAGATACCCTAGTCCCTTACCAGTTTCAATCACTGGTCGAGTGACTACGATATGTTCTACCTTACCCTGCCACAGAGCCGCACAAGCCATTCCTACCGCTAGGTGGGATTTACCTGTTCCTGGCTTTCCTGTGCAAAAAGTGACGGTATTCTTAGCAATGGACTCCATGTACTTGCTTTGATTTTCACTTTTTGCCTTTGGAATGCGACGAATAGTTAAGCCTGTCTCGTTGTTCGTTTGTGTTTTTTTCTTAGTCATGATGACCTATTATAATGGATTTGGGGCAATTTGTCAACCCCAATTTGGTAAAAAAGTTAATTTCCTGACGATCCGAATCCTTTCTCTCCTCTTTCCGAGCTATCAAGGGAGTCTACTTCTACCATCAGGACTTGTGGCACTGGTTGGATTAAGATTTGAGCTATCCGGTCTCCACGTTTAATTGTGACATTATTGGGACCAAAGTTGTACAAAGCAACCATAATCTCGCCACGATAGCCAGCATCAATTACGCCAGCAAATCGATGTACACCCTTTTTAGCACCCATACTTGACCTGTCCCAGACAAGACCAACATGGTCATCGGGGATAGCCATAGCAATGCCAGTCTTGACAATAGCTGAATTTTCATTATTAGTTCCAGCATATAACTCATGTTCTGAATCTGCGTACAGGTCAAATCCAGCATCAGCATAATGTGCCTTAGTTGGTATAACTGCTGATGTTGTCAATCTCTTTACTGGTATTTGCATAATTTCCTCACATACATTTAGAATATCCACAGTTCTTACATGTTAAACACCCAGATTCACGTACCATCTCCATGTCACATTCTGGACACGGTGTATCTGTTTGAGTACCATCTGGAATGTACTTCTTCAAAGCTCTCGCCATAGATTTGGCGAACGTTGTCATTTCACCTTTAGTCTTTTCTAATTGCTCTACCACAAACAGAATATCAGCACCATGTCTCAAACAAGTAGACGCCAATCGAGCCAAGGCTTCTTGCTCTGCTGTACAAGTATGTGAGATGGGAGAAATTATCAAACCATCTTCCAACTCAGCCTTGTATCCTTTAGGTCGAAGAGTTTTAATGATTTGACCCTTCTTAATCTTATGATCTATGAAGCCGTTCTTACCAGCGAATATCTCATAAGGTTCCCCATGTAACAAGCCCACTAACACAAAATATGGATGACCTTGTACACTAATGTGGTGAACGTCACAGTCCATTTCTTTTGGACGTTCTGGTGCCTTGGTTTTCTGTATCTTATTATAGTCAGTTTTGACGTTTTCGTCAACCAAAACTCCGGTTCTACAGTTTTTTCTGTAAACTGTTATGCCTTTTACGCCAGATTCCCATGCGGTCTGGTAAATTTTAGCCACTTCTTCTACAGAAACATCTTCTGGTAGGTTGATAGTAGAGGAAATACTGTGGCAAACGTGACGTTGTGCAGCCGCCTGCATCTTCACCCTATTCGTCCAGTTGATTTCTTCTGCACATGCTCCCCAATATGGTGATTCTTTTGGATCGGTCTTGCCTGTAACATCCATCCATGCTTGCAATCCAGCGTGATACACCTTAAATTCTTGCCAATTATCACCCATATCGTCAACAAAGTCACTTCGGAAATTGTCATCACCAGGGTTGCCCTTTTTACGACGCAAGAACCAGAGCATAAACGCAGGCTCTATACCAGATGTAGTACCAAAGTAGTCCATTATTTTAGCTAAAATACTAACACTGCCAGCAGGAGCGGTGGTCAAGCAGGCAACATTACGTCTACCATACTCCTTCATATCCGCCCACAGTCGCGGGTCTTCATCTTTTATCCTAAGAAGAAAAGGATTGTTCTTCTCTAATTGATGATCCCAATCTAAGAATGGTCCAATAGCCTTAGCCATGTCCACTGATGCACGATAACAGCCCAATTTAAGAGTACGATAGATTTCTTCTGTAATCTCGATACTTCTATTGGAACCATATTTGATATTGATGGCAGCTAGAGCGTCTCCTAGTGCCGTGATACCAGTACCAGTTCTACGACCTTCATCATTGTTAGCTAATATCTTGGTCCAGATTTCCATCTCACGACGTTTAATATCATCATCTTCTGGGTCATTCTTAATCTTCTTTAGGATTGCTTTGATCTTCTCTGACTCAAGATCGACAATGTCATCCATTAATCTTTGGGCGATTTGTGCATGCTTATGGAATAGTTCATAATCAAACTCAGCCTTGTATGTGTATGGATCGTTTACATATGAGAACAAGTTCAACAATAGTAGACGGCATGAGTCTAATTCGCTTAGGTTAAGCTCTGAACAGGGATTAGTTCCCTTGGACATGAACCGAATATAGCAGTCTGCCGGTGTATATAGTGTGACATTATCCCAGAATAGTAGTCCAGGTTCAGCATTATCGTGTGCTTGTTCAATAATGGTCAGCCATACTTCTCGTGCGTCCACCTGATGAACAACATCTGGAATGGCAGCATTGACTGGATAGCGTTGTTCGTATGTTGTACCATCAACTACCGCCTGCATGAATTCATCAGTAAGTTTAACTGAGATGTTCGCACCAGTAACTTTGGTACGATCTTTCTTCATGGTAGCGAATAATAGAATATCTGGGTGATGGACCGACAGTGTCAACATCAAAGCTCCACGACGACCACCCTGACCGACTTCGCGGATCGAGTTGGAATACCTCTCCGCAAATGTTGGTACGCCAGTTGTTGTGCGTGACGAGTTGTGTGTAACACTATTGGCTGGTCGGATATTGTCTAGATCGATACCAACGCCACCACGACGTTTGCTGATCTGAACCAATTGTTCATCTGTCGCTAAAATACCACCATAACTATCTGCTGGAGCTTCTAATAGGAAGCAGTTGCTAAGTGATATAGTTTGGTGATTATTGCCACAACCATACATCACAGACCCTTGTGGAATGATGTATTTGTATTGATCTAGATATGAGAAAATTTCGTCAAAAGTAAGTGGCTGAATTTCGGTGCCAGTATACTTCTTCTTTTCTATTCGTGCAAACTCTTTTGCTAATCTTTTGTGTTTGTCTTTTGGTGTTAGTTCTAATAGGTTGTTATTATTATCTCTTAAAAGGTATTTGTCAACCGCAACCTTGCCAGCTAACTCATTACCATTAAAATAATCTACCGAAGCAGAGTGGGACTCTTCATAAGTATGTTCCATCATTGACCTTTATTTTTATTTCTCTTTTTACCGCCTCGCTTAGTCTTTTTTGCTCTTGGTGTGTAGCTATTTTTCTCATAGTACGTACCAAGTTCACTAGCTGTGGCAAACGACTGCTCTAACCACGTAACCTTCCCGTCAACTCCTACCTTCTTCATTCTCAGCGAAAATGGTTTACTCTGTGACATTTATTATTCCTTTTCTTCTATTTCCCATGTTTTAAAACCTTCATTGGTAGTAGACCAAGCCCAAGCATCATATCTCTGCGTTTTTGGTTTTAGAGTCATCTTCTATCCTTCTCTTACTCTGTCTGTTTTTACGATTGTTTTTCAGCTTCTTCTTAAACTTGCGATCAGCTTTACGATATGTCTTACCCATTACCACATCTCTATACGTGCATCTGCGAAGCATGGGATACGATCAATTAAGTCGTTTTCTGCTTCTAACATAGTTGTTTCTGTCTCTCTCATGTAATCATCCATGTGCTCGTTTGACAGCCAGTGAGGAGTATAACAAGCACAGCACTCGTAAGCATATGTGGAATTGGTTTCATCAACGTTATTCAGTGTGAAACAATCTGGACATTCAATTTGACTCATAGCCACACTCCCTAAGTAAAGAACAAACCTTACTGACCATGTCTTTGTTATAAAGCATATCTATATTCATTGCTGCTGTCATCTCTGGATTTTCCTGACCAGATAATTGCAACATCTCCGCTTCCTGTGTCAAGTCTTCTCTGTATTCATCAGGAATACCGAGTTGTTTCTTCCAATATTCAAGTACCATTCTATTCATCTATCTCAATTTCCTCAATTTTTCTTAGAAACTCTGTTACACTTACATCACTAACCATTCGCCAGTCCCCACGAGGCGACAAGCTGATGCGTCCAACTTTAGGACCATCCGGTACACACGACCGTTTAAATTGATTATAAAAGAACTTAGTGATGAATGTTTTTAGTGTTTTCTTAACTGTGTGAGCGTCGTAATCTGTAGACATTAACGCCGTGTCAAACATCTTACGCATACCAAACCCATCACCAATAAAGTGATCCAAGAAAAAGTCATGTAGAGGATAGGGTCCGATTATATCTTCGGTAGAAAGGGTCTTCTCTCCTTCTTTTTCTGGGATAAGTTCGTGAGCATACTCCATATCTACGATCTGTTGTAGCACAACCCCTACAGGGTCATAATAATACCCCTGGTCTAAAGGGTCTCCGTTCACGATATTCCGTTGGACCAGCTTCTTAACTAAGGTCTTGGGTACACCACAATTAACATTATACATGGACATATGATCACCATTATAGGTACAATATCCTAATGCTATCTCAGACATGTCTCCGGTACCAATCACAAACCCATTAGACATAAGGAGTAAGGTTCTATATCTCGCTTGCACGTTCTCAAACGTTAAATCGTGCTCACCATTATGCTCAAGATCATCAAAGATATTAGTACAAGTATTAGTAATACTAATTGTCTTCTGAGTAACCCCCAAAAGTTCCATCAACTTATGAGCGTTAGTCTTGGTAGTTTCAGTAGTTCCAAATCCAGGCATGGTGATGCCAGTGATTTCAGAGGGGTGTCTACCGATCTTTTTAAACGCCTCCACAGCGATCAGGAGAGCCAGTGTGCTGTCCAACCCACCAGAGACACCTATTACTACAGGAGTGTCTTTAGGGAGCTTACTGAGCCTCTGAGCGAGTCCATTTGTTTGTATCTCTAAAATATGGTCTAATCGTCTATTTGTAAGCCCATCCAAGAATGGATTCTTTGGCAATACTGGAACAATGTCTGTGTGGTCAAATGTCACAGGCACTAAGTTGAACTGCTGACCATCGTCACTCTCATACTGAGACCCACTTACACGATAATGATCTAAAGCCTGAATGTCAATAGTAGATTTGATGAAATTAACATCTGTAAACCTTGTGCGTTCCGCCAATATCTTACCATTACTAGCAATAATACTGTGCCCACTCATAACTGTGTCACTTGTGGACTCAGACTTATCTGAACAAGCGTACACGTATGCTGCTACGCAACGACCAGATTGGTTTGCTACTAGTTCTTTACGGTATTTATCTTTACCAACAATATCATTACTGGCTGACAAATTGAGTAGAATATTGGCTCCAGCCATAGACTGATATGAGCTAGGAGGAATTTGTGTCCATAGGTCTGCACAAATCTCCACACCAATTACAGCACCATCTACGTCAAACAACAAATCTGTTCCAAAAGGAATGTCTCCATCAAGGAGAAGATCAGAACAACCTTTGCCAGAAGTAAAGAATCTCGCCTCTTCAAATTCTCCAAAGTTTGGTAAATGGGTCTTAGGAACGACTCCAATAACCTCCCCTTTATTCATTACTACTGCACAGTTGTATAGTTTAGAACTGACCTTAATTGGACAGCCCATTACTACAACCTGATTCTGAATAGATTTGGCTACTTCAAGAATGACGGTCCATGCTGTATCCAGAAATTCCTGATTGAAGAATAGGTCTTTACAACTATATCCAGTAATAGATAGTTCTGGGAACACCACAATGTCTACATCTTGAAGTTCTGTCAATGTGACTATAGCCATAGTCCCATTGTAAACAGGATTTCCAATCTCTACTTTAGGAGATACTGCTGCTACGTTTACGAACCCATGTTGCTTATTCATCTTCCACTCCAAATGTCCATTTTGCTACATCAACAGCTTTAGGGTTTCCAGTTACTTTTCCTGGCTCGTCGCTGAGTTTAACCACAGGGACTCCATTCATAGAGTCTAGTTTAATAACCATGTTCATGGCTGGACTGTCTTTGAAATCATTGGTGAAGTTGGTACCAATACCAAATGAACAATTTATTTTAGCAACATCACAGTGTAGTTGTAATAGTTTTGCTTTCTTAGGGTCTAAACCGTCACTGAATACAATCGTCTTAGAAGAAGGATCGATTCCCATCTTATGATAAAAATCTATGGTTTTCTCCATGAATGCTATAGGGTCTCCCGAATCATGACGTACACCATCGAAAGTTCTAGCCAGAGTGCCGTCAAAATCATCGAAGAAGGCGTCGGAACCATAAGTATCAGCAAGAGCAATCCCCAACCTACCCCTATAAACATCGTTCCAGGCTTGCATAGCGAAGCGATTCGCATGACGTAATCCTTCCAATACAGACATACCCATGACCCACTCGTGTGCCATAGTACCGATAGGTTTTAGTCCGTACTTCATGGCGAAATGAACATTGCTAGTTCCTACAAGGTCATTATTATATGACCACGTTTTTAATTCTGCAATAACAGAATCATGAACATCGTAACCACGTCTTCGTCTAGTCCCAAACTCAGCATATTTACAATCCCTCAACAGGTTACATTTTTCTTTGATGGTTGCAGAATCGTGATAACTCCAATCAGTATCAACATGCTTATAGTATAGTTCACTGATCATAGCCATCAATGGAACTTCCCACAAGATAGTCTCTGCCCAATTCCCATTAACGGTAAGAGTAAGGTCTTCTTTGCCCCTGATAGATATGTTAAAAGGATCAAATCTAAAGTTCTTCAAATATGCCAAGAACGGCTCGTCAAAAAACGGACATGATTTTCTCAAGAAATCTAATTCTTCGTCCGTAATTTCTAAATCTTCCATACTTAGAATAGCACTATCAATCTCACTATGAAAATCTTCGTTAAAGATATGCTTGCCACGATTATAGAACTTGTACGATACTCTAGCATCTGGTGCCTTCTTAAGCACCGCGTTCATCATTGTAAATTTATACAGGTCGTTATCTAAGATAGATGTGATCATTATAGTGCTGTCCTAATGTGGTTATGTAAAGGAGTAATTCTAGCTCCAGCCTTAGTTGCTTCATTGAAAAATTTAACGTGTTCCATTTTACACCCAGCTACGGGTGCAGACACGTCTGACAAACCAATGTGGTTTTGGTATGGTAAGTATTTCATTCCGTCTAACATAGTAGCTGGTAAACAATGTGATCCAGCCCAACCGCACCATACGATAGTCTCATACCCCCTTAACTCGTCAACAAATGTCTCATTGAGTTGTGTTCGAGGATCAGAATTCGGCATGATCGCTTCAAAAGCTGAGAAGTGCTCAGTGTTAGGATTTTGCCCCTTGAGTACGGTCATTACTTCTTTATCTCTGGTATTAGACCAGATATTTGTCATCTGTTTCAAGATTGGGTGAATCTTATGACCCCACGTTCCCATGACACAATGTGTTTGCCATACAGTATGAGTCATACCCTTAGATTCAATATAGTCTAAATATCTTAGAACATATAACAGTTCTTTATCAGTAGAGTACTCAACACCGTTAGTATTAACGGGTGTATACTGTCCTCTTCTTACGCTATCTGCTGTAATCTTAGTAAATGGCTTTACTGGACCTTGAGTATTATCTGTCCAAAATGAAGGATGTGCAATATCAAACTCATAGTGACTATCTTGAGTTAGAAAGATTCCATCCCATAATTCTGGATACTCAAACGTCGCCCTGGCTAATTTACGAGCCTCTGACGCTGCATCGTGAACCAACAAGGTGCCACGAACATCCAAAAAGTCATTTTGTCCGTCTACTACTACTAAAGCTGTCTTTTCCATTTCCTTGTCCTTTTGTGTAATTTGCTGTTCGTTTGATGTATTATAGTCTAGAATCGGCAATTTGTCAAGCACAATCCATAAAAAAAAGACCCAGAGAGAAAATTTCTCCCCAGGTCTGGGTTTTGGGTACGGATTTACTCTACGTCAATAACTTCCACATTGAAAGTGATTTCGCCAACTGGGGCGGGAGCCGTAAAGTCTGGGATCGACAGATCGCCAGCGGTAACGTCGGAACGATTACCAGCATAGTCTACAACCGTAATCTCAACATGTAAAGTTGCACCTTCGTCAAACAACGTAGGTACGACATACTCATTTACGGAAAACGGCAATGATTCTGCGGCAACTTCTTCACCCCCTACAGTTACCACTAGTTCTTGAAGTTCGACATCGTCTGAAACAGACAAATCCCATACAACAGTAACTCGTGCTTTCTTCATATACTCTCCTTCAACATGACACCATAATTTTATCACCTTATTTAAGGCAATAGACAAATTCCTGACCGGACATGGTGGAGTTCGGTCCCTCGACATGAGTCGATACCATCTTCTCCACCCATAACTATACTTTAGTTTCCTTAGCCTGTAGGTCCACTTCTTTTTCATTTTACACAACCAGTGTATTATCTTCGATATTAAAGTCAATTGTTCGTCCATTCACAGAGACAATTTTATTAGTCATAGATGCTGTAACTGGAGTGAATCCTGCATCTCCAACCTCAAACACTACACAGTAATCTTGCACTGGTAATACAACATCTGGATGGATGAAGATAGCATACTCACCATGTAGCTTGGTATATTGAGAACCGGCGTCGTAGAATACCTTAGCAGTTCCATCATAGCTTTCGCCATTTGGACCCTCAGTCTCTTTAGGAATACCACCACGTAGATTGACACTCATACCAGGAGTAACAATAGTGCCACTAATAGCTTGGTCTTCATTCTCTACATACCATGTGGTATCTGTTACTGTTGGTTGATTTAAAAATCTAGCCAACCAGATATGGTCATATTCTGGATTAACATCCAAACGATCATACACAATAACAAACTCTTTGCCATCAACATCTGGTCTTAAGTGGACTACTGTTCTTTTAGCCTTCTTAACGTCTAGACGATTTTGTGACAATAAATTAGCAGGATCGGTTTGAAATTGTCTAAATCTCATTGAATCCACAGCAAATACATGGTAGTCTTCTGTTCCATGATCTTCTGATGGTAGGATTCCTCTATATCCACGCTTAGTCACTACATCAATGACAGATGCAGCCCTACCAACTTTATCTTCTGGGTAACCATAAGGACCACTAAAATGACCAGCACTCCAGTATGTTTCACCTTGGTTGTCGATCTCAAGCCTACCACCTTTAGTGGGCATAATATTTATGTTACAAGTTAGTAACGATTCATTAGAACCTTTTCTACCACGACCTCTCATCACCAGACCTTTACCGCCTCTGACGATCATGAGTCCACCAACTTCTGGTTCGTAGCGATGAGTATCCATTGTTCTTGTGAACAGTTCCATTAACGTACTATCTGGAGACCAATCAGAACGACTACTACAACTATCATCGCCCAACAAAGTCTTAGCAAGAGGAAGTCCAATTTCTTCTGGAGTTTTAGGTGCTACGCTCATATCGCCCAGCATGAATACTTCAAAATCTTGATAAGTACCAGCACCATCTACATCAATCAGGTAACGAGCCAAGCCCGCCATGTCTGGATCAATATCTCGATATAATCCGGTAAGTTGTGCAACATTTTGTTGCATTCTTGCTGGACCAAGCTTCATACCGCTATGATAACGATAAGCACATCTATGAGGCATTAAGCGAGCATAGTTGTTATGTGTGAACGAGTCGTCACCTGTAGCAGTATCCCACGCAGCCATAAAATCAAAGATAAAGGCAGAGAAGTAGCTCTCGTACCCAGGCATTACAAATCCTGGATCATAGCTGGATTGCATCCCACCACTATCCAAAGCTCTTTGGTTGTGGGAATCTACCATACCCCCATTTACAGGATCATAAATCGGGTAAATCCGATTATCACCTGAATCTAACATACGTTGATACACATATTCACACCACTCGTCTCGAACCCCATCCCCATGAAATACTAGAGCTAACAACCCACGCCATAGAAAGCCCATATTTTGGCTAGGGTCATGATTATCATTACCAAACCACTGTTCTGGTTTAAATCCATCTAATTTTTCAGTATTGAATCTTTCTGGAACAATACCAAATTCAATACTACCGTGTTCAGGTGCGATAATACCAATCCGAACACAGGAAGTCAGAAAAAATTGCTCTTTCTCTGCTGCCGTAAACAAATCATGGCACCAATCATAAACCAAATATTCATGGTACAATCCTGCTGCACCATGAATGGTCTGCAACTCTGCTGGTAAAGATAATAAGAAGTCTTTAGCAGCTTGACCTTGTGCCACATCCCCATTGATTGCATACAGTAGAGCCTCATAAGAATGGGGTCGTCTATGTTTGGCACCAACACGTTGTTGAGCATGATCTTCATCGGTTAGCTTACGTGCTAAATCTGCCTCACGACCAGGAATCAAAAATCTTGGGTGAGGTTTGATTGCTAGATGCTCTGGTGGAGAAGTTTGAAAACTAATCTCTTTTCCGTCAATGCTTAGCTTGTATTTCTCTAGTAGTGTAGGATCAGGGTCGGGATCAGGGTCAGGGTCGGGGTCTGGATCGGGATCAGGGTCTACGTAATTGTCCAATGCGGCTTGAGCAGCGTCAACAGCAGTCTGAGCATCGCTTACGTCATTGGCTTCATCTTGCACTATTAGTAATTGTTCAGCAATAGTGTCGTTAAGAGTAGCTTGTTCAGCAGAGTTTGTTGTTACTTGTTGATTTAATAGATCAATCTGTGCTTGGAGTGCGGCGATTTGATCTTGCAATGATTGTCCATCATTAGTCAACTCTAACAAGTCTGCTTGATATTGTGCCAAGGTGTTTTGTTGTAAGATAAACTCGGCTTGTTGTTCTGCAAGAACTGTTTGTGCAGCAGCTAATGCAGCTTGTAACTCTTCTAGTGTCAAATCGACCTCCTCATAATTGTCTAGTGCTGTTTGTGCTGCTTGTACGGCTACAAGGGCAGCGTCTACTTGTGCCTGCTTAGCAGCCAGCACAACCTTTAAGTCAGCTACAGCTTGTTCTGCTGTACCAAGTTCCATTTGAGCAGCAAGTAGTTCGGCACCTTTTTGATTGTAAATGCCTGTAGCACTATCTAAAGCTGCCACTAACTCTTCATAAGTCATAAATTACCTATCTTTACATTGTGTAAAAAAAAAGAAACCAGACAAAATTAATTGCATGGTCTCTTGTTCTCCTGATTGGATTTGTTTGTTTGTCTATTATATTATACTCTAAAATACGTCATCTTTGAAGTCCTCGTATTTTCGTACAGGGTAGTTCCTATACGAGTAGCTGTAGCTATTAATGCTACGATCAGACCTAACAACAACCTGCATATCTGGATAAAAATAATCGATGTATTGTTGTAGGTGAGCCTGTTCCTCTTGATTGAGTGAGGCAATCTTGTCTGCTATGTCTTCAATTTCTCTATCGTTCATAATATTTTTCCTAAGTAGCTGTGACAGGATTCGAACCTGCAAACCTATCTGTCTAAAAGATAGCGCTCTCCATTTGGCGTACACAGCCATGTAGTAGCTCAAGTGGGACTCGAACCCACACTGTCAGAATTTTAAGTTCTGTGTCTCTGCCTGATTGGACTACTGAGCCATAGTAGCTAACCTCGGATTCGAACCGAGAGCATCAATCGTTTTGAGCGAAAGTGGTCTGCCTTTGCCTAGTCAGCCGAGTGTCTCTTTTGTAACTACAGTCTACTAGAACTAAGAAGAGACAAACTTATCCTGTTATCGTAGAAAGAACATGATCTTTAAAGGAATCATGAAACCTAAAGTGGACCCGAAGGGATTCGAATCCTCATTGATCTTGCGATCTCGGATTAAAAGTCCGGTGCATTCCAAGTCTGCCACAAGTCCATATAGTTGGATTCGTGTTTGTGTTTATATCTCATTTTGTTATCTTTCTTTTGTTGTACTGATTGTTTGTCCATAACAATCGAAACATATGTGTTTATGTAGTTGTTTTGCTCATTCTAATCCTAAATCCTCTGCATATGGTTGAGTGTTGGTTACTGCATCATATTCGCTAGTATATGTTTTTGGCTTGTGTAACGATCTATCAATCTTTTGTCGTTTTGAAACCTTGATCATATCAATAAATAGTTGTACTGATTCTCCACACTCTTCGCACATTTCTATTGCGTCGGCTTTTCTAGGGGAGCACCAATGTCCATTCTTATGGAGTCTTTCGTCTTGGAATTTGTGTGAAACATCCATAGATTTTTCTGGCAAGTTTTTGTTACAAACGTCGCAATAGTATGTTACATTATAACCCATTTAGTCACCTAATTCATCCCAAGGAATAGTGGGTTCCAGCATGTCCAGCAACCCGTCGATATGTACTCTAACACCTTTTTCCGAAATTGTCAATGCCGTTAATGGCAAATCCGCAAATTTTATTCCCCATCCGACTGAGGCACTCACTAGCGGAGGCTCAGCGAAGCTGATCAGGATACCGCCATCAGCAAGAGAAAACTCAACATCTAGATTGTAATTCTTTAACTCAATGGATACATCTTTGTTTTTAAATTCCATTTTACCAGATGATAGGAAATCCTTAAACTGCTGAATGAACTTTTCCATTATTTGCCTCTATATTTAGTTTGTAGTGGCTTGATGAACTTACTAAATTCTTTGACTGTTCCAAAAGCTTGATTACGAGTAGATATTGGTTTTGTTTTTGACACAGAATTATCATATAGCTCATACGTAGGATAATTTATTGGTTCACGTCCAGGCTCGAATATAATATCAACACCAATAACAAACCCATACTTATCCTTTAATACTTGGATGACATTTTGTTTATCTTGTTCGCATGCTCCACAAACCCATGTACTATCGGCAGTCTTCATTACTACCCAATAGGCTGGCTGGTATGGTTTTGTCGCAACCGGTTCTGCTACCGTGCCGTTAGGCAGCTTACATTGGCAATTATCACCACAAGGACACTTACCGTATCCGTCTCCACTTTTTTTACTGCCCTTACACACGTCACAAGTAGTCTGTTCTGGCACTAGGGAACTGTCTTCAACTCTATCGATACTCGTAATATCCCCTGCCACATAAGCGGCAGCGTGAGCAGTATCGGCTTTGACTGATTTTACTACTGATGATCCTGTAGTGTTAACAAACAGGAACAAAAGAACACCTACAATCAACATAGGTACAAACCAATTCTTATCCTGCATTGCTTACTCTCCATTCTTGAGAATCTTGACTCATTAGCCATTCCACCAAGAAGGGTACAATAGCACTAATTAGATAGTTAATTACCCATCCCCAAACAAATGTGGGAATAATAAACGTAGGAGGTGTAGTGTCTAGATTGTCTCTAACATATTGCTCACAAGATTTATTCCAGTTGTATGATGGTAGACCAGTTTTTGCCTTTTGAACATACCAGTCCAATGATAAAGCAGTGATTCTATTTGACAACTTGCCTTTACGACTATTTGCCTTATATCCTAGCTGATCATTAACAGCACTTTGTACTGCACCAACTGTATTCTTGCGTCCGACTCTTAACTTGGTCATATTTTAATCTTTCCGAAAATTTTGTCCCAGTTTGCTCGTTCGATCTTCCAACCGTCTAAGTCACTGAACGCCCAACAGTCACCACTTCTACAGATGCGATCTATGTCAGCAGCACTAGCCCAGAATGTATATCCCGCGATATTATCTGGCAGATTGTTTGGATACTTAGGACCGCTACATGATCTTGGACCCCATGATTGAGCCACTAAGCAGCCAGGAATATCAAATCTAACACCAACTAAGCACATTTGGTGATTCCAAGTACCACTCCATCTACAGAATCCATTACTATCTCTACGCATGTTGCCGAACCCGGCAGTACTTGCAATAGTAACTGGACATTTAGACCCAGCAATAACAGCAGCACAATCTTCAAAACTATGAACTTGTGAAATTGTTCGTACTGGTCTTTGTTTTGCTATTTCGTCAATTTTACCTTGATCACCTTGACCACCAGCACCGTAATAACCCTCTTGCTTTGCTTTACTGGATGAATAAGTTGTATAGTCGTGTGATGAATTACCTGTCTCGCTAGAGTAATCTTTTCTTAAGATAATTCCCCACTTGTTCACCCAGTCTGCCGCAGCCGCTCCATACGCCCCATCTGACCAGCCACCATTAGACCTACCCAATGCTTCAACTCTACATCCACCATAGATAGGCTCTGTAGCAACTTCTAGAAAGATACTTTTTCTTCGACGTTTGTATGCATACTTAGCGATTAGCATCTCAACTGCGTGAGCGGCACCCCAAGATACACAATTGTGAACAACGTGTCCATTGGCAATAAATGAATGTAGATGACTAGCAACCCCTATATCGTATACTTCGTGTGGTCCTTCTTCGACCAAAATTTTACTTACAGGATAGTGTATATATGATTCGTCCCTCCAAATACGACTAGATTTACGATTTTTTATACAACTAACACGATATATGTCTTTTGCGTTATCGTAACGGTTCTTGTCATTCGACTTTCTAATGGTAGGGGAATACCCTTTGTTGATAAAGTAATTGAATACTCCATAAGCTAAAGATGTACTAGTTGAATCAAATACTTGCTTATTATCGCGTACGAAACCATCAGCACTCAATAATCCAGAAACAAAACAATCATCATACACACCCCATGATGGAAATAGTTTACATCCATCGTTATTGTAAAACGATTTTCTTATATTATTTACTAATTTAGTATCATGTATGCGAACCCGAATTGCTTCACAGTTTTTATATTCGTCCCTTTTAGGATTCCAACCTTCTGATTCAAAATAATCAATTACAAAAGAAACGTGTTTTTCTCCGCTTTGGGTGTTTGGAAATGTGAATTCAACCGATCCACCAGAAGCGTGTCCATTTCCACAAAAGTAACCAAGCACCCATCTTGCGTCATTTGTATCATTTAAGAAAGAAACAAATTTTCTTTCAGTGTCTAAGAATGTGGGAGTAACTAAATAGTCCCCCTCTTGTATGTTGGCAGCACACATCCATTCAGTTTTGCTTGACTCAAATGTTTTTACAACAGTGTTGTTTATTCCTTGTTTCTTTTTTCTCTCATAGAATGTTTTGCTGATAATTTTTCTATTTGGTTCACTTCCGTACCAGCCCGTTCTTCTTACTAAAACACGATGATCGGCAGTAACCCGCAGAGGAACTCCCCCATAGGTGTTAATTGTCACCATTGGTTTGTGTGACGTTTTTTTTGTTACAGAAATTACATTTGTAATTTGTCCATCGCCATCGTAAACCCGGTCTCCAGGAATGATTTCTTTTATCGACTTTGTGGAGTCTGGTCCTAGAACTACAGATTCAGGATGTAAACAGTCACCAATGCCTTGTGCCCCTCTTAGATAATCAGGAACACAATACAATAGAGCATCTGTTAAGATTGTAAGTTCTTTTTTATAGTTATTAAGAACATGTCTACCATCATAAGAAGACGCAAATACCGGATGGGGATTGTTTGGGCTATTTAATACAGCCTCAATACCTTTGTAATCGGGTTTCCATTTTGCTACACGATCTATGTAGTCTTGGTTGATTACTGGAACATCCATGTATTACACCTCTGTAGTGACTGGAAGACAAACCTCTTTACAAATACGATCCACCATTTCCCAAACTAGAGGATTAAACATTTGATTGCAACGTTTCCACTGCATTTCTCCAACCATATTTTTACCAATGGCTTTTTCAATTTCATAGTTTTGTGGAGAACGTCTATATAAAATTCGATAGTTTTCACTTTCCCAAACGATCATATGATCTGTTTCTTCGTATATGTTGTTCATTGTCTTAAACTCCATGCTATAGCTTTAAAGATGTTTTCGGCTTTTTTGCGTAGTTCTGGTGTTAGTTCTTGCCCCTCGTCTTGGCTATCTTCTAGCTCTTGGTGGAGCACAGTCATTATGGCAGCATAGAACTCTTTAGTAGCCAGTTTTCTATCACCAAATGCGTACTCAGATAAAGCCGCCATTCTTTCTTCGACTATCTTAGTCGTAGTAATATATGGTTCTTCTTTTTCTCCATCTAGCTTGATCTGTCTAGCGTATTCATCTGCCGCTGCCGCCAACTGAATAGCATCTTCACGATTTGGAATTGTACCTGGAATTGTTTCATCCAAGCCAAACATTTGTGCTGGCTTATCAGGCACGACAGGCTGTACATCTGGTGTATCAGCCTTATTCAAACACCCCGCCACCATAAACAACATCATTGCATATACAAAATATGGTTTATTCTTCATTAATCTGTTCCTCGAAACACTTTTCATAAAGTATGTCCATGAGGTCTTTTAGGGCTTTGTCTGCCTTTGAACAGCTACCAATAGTTTGCTTCAAGGCACTAATATGAGATGTTGCCTCTTCAAGACTACCTGCTGGAAACTTTGTGCTTGTACCAAATCCAAAGGAAGGTATGTTCAGTCCTTTCAGATAAGGTGTTAACTTAGGCGAGAAAAAGGCAGCTATACCGGCTACGTAAGATAGAACCTCTGCGGGAATACCCATAGAACCAATCCATGCAGTTTCTCCAGACGCATAACCAAATCGCTGTCCAAGAAAGACAGCGATAGCGGCTAATACAAGTCCAATTAACATTTGTTTGTTTGTCATTAATTTTTTTCCGTATTAGTTGTTAAGATGGGCGATATGCTTAAACTTGATCTGGTGTGTTGGTATAGTCCTTGAGGAACTTACGTGCAGCGTTTAGAACTGCTGTGATCACTGTCAACACCATAGGTGCCATAGGACCAACATTTTCTACTGTGATCCAACCAGTTACGTTACCGATTGCCCACGTAATCATCGCACCAACACCAATCAACAAGCCTTGCACTAAAACGCTCCACCAGTCGTACCCGTTCATTGAAAACTTAGGACTAGTGCTCGTCTTTTCTGTGCCAAATAGTTTCTCTGTCATTTTTCTCCCCTTTTAGTTTAGAGAATGTATGTTGTCTTCCTTATTATTATACTCTATTCCATGAGTTTTCCTAAGTAGTGGGAGCAACAAAATCTACACTAACTCCATATCGTATAAAACAACCTCAACACCTGCTTCTGACATTTGTGCGTTACATAAAGCTATAGAATCTTTCCATCTTGACAGAACGTCTTCGCTAGCTTTAGGTGCAACGTGTCGTTTAATCCCGGCTTGGATCATAACTGCCGCACACCTGGAACAAGACTGAAACGGATAGGTGTAAAGAGTTGACCCTTCGACACTACCATGAGCAGCAATCAAAGCGTTAATTTCGCAATGAATAACCATCTCGTATTTAATATCTCGATTTTCATATCTCTCTTTGGAGTCGTCTACTTCGGCAGCAAACCCATTATATCCTAGAGAAATAACAGTTTTATCTGGTCTGACTAAAACGGCACCACATTTTGTGGATGGGTCTTTAGACCATGTTGAGACGAACTCTGCCATTGCTAGGTATCGTTTGTCCCATTTTGCTTGATTCTCTTTGATCTTTTGTGCGGCTTTCTCGTCAGTGTCATATACAGAACGTATGAAATCCATACTAATTATTCCCATAACTCTTTCCTAAAATAAGTACTCCAATGGGGAATCGAACCCTAACCTTCCATCCGACCTTAAGGACAATCTTAGAAGGATCGTGTCGGCTGCATCAGAGCATAAACGCTGGCGTCCTTCCAGACTAGACGATAATCACGCTAATGACCAGTGGGATTTGAACCCACGTTTCCAGCTTCTTGCTTATAAGTAGCAGAGGTGGGATTCGAACCCACGAGTCCTTTAAGGGGACTTCTGGCTTATGAAACCAGTGAGATGACCTGACTTCTCGACTCTGCGTCATGTGAGATGGGGTTGTGCCCCTGTCGCCTTCTCACGAGGCATCTATTATTAATTTATTGTCATTGGGAAGTTCGTAATTTAAGTAGCGAAGAAGAGAGTTGAACTCAAAACTTTAGCCATATGAAAGCTAAGTGTACGCCGGTACCATCGCCCTGTCGCCCCACTTTGGGGCATGTGGTCTCTTAGGGTGAGACTATAACCTAGTTATCTTTCATTTTAATTTCCTGTTTTCTTTAATATAAAAGCGGAAGCGGGGGGAGTCGAACCCTATCCAAGCCATTTCTGACCAACTGTTTTCAAAACAATCTGCTAGCC
>Ga0114918_10001454_pt1 | contig 21226 bp, 19 predicted proteins | sample LantaG_FD_87015 | JGI IMG/M metagenome (GOLD analysis project Ga0114918, IMG submission 87015) | Deep subsurface microbial communities from Baltic Sea to uncover new lineages of life (NeLLi) - Landsort_02402 metaG | ecosystem: Environmental > Aquatic > Marine > Oceanic > Sediment | place... | reverse complement strand
GGCAGAACGACGATAATGGGCCTTGCCTTCTGTCTTGGGATACTATTGTTCTTCGCCTGCCTCGCGGGCGCAAACATCATTCTGCAGGTCTTTTACAGTACAGCCCTGCAGTGGGGAGACCAGTTCCGCAACCCAGCCTTTGTTGCCGGTATGGCGCTTTTGTTGATTGTGCTGGCATTATTTATGTTCGGCCTCTTCACCGTTACTGTCCCATCTTCAATATCAGGCAAAGCCGGTTCCGGCAAGGGCTATACCGGAGCTGTGGGAATGGGCTTTTTAGCTGCTATATTGAGCACGCCCTGCAGCTTCGCGATTTTGGCAGCCGCCTTTGCCTGGGCGCAAGCCCAGCGGTTAGTACTGGGCACGCTCGCGATAATGGTTATTGGCGTGGGGATGGCTGTACCGTACGCAATACTCACCTCAATGCCCGGCCTGTTGAAGCGCACCCCAAAACCCGGGCGATGGATGGAGTTGTTCAAGCAAACAATCGGATTTGTTCTGCTGATTATCGCGGTAAAGCTTATCGTTGCCCTGCCCGAAGTCCGCACAACCGGCGTACTTTATTTTGCCGTAATACTTGCGTTCTGCGTCTGGATGTGGGCCGGCTGGGTAACATACAATACTAAACTATCACGCAAGTGGATTATAAGAATTATCGCCGTAGTTTTGGCAATCGCTGCAGGATGGGCCTTTTTGCCTGCGCCGGCCGAGGAACTTATTGACTGGCAAAATTACGACAACGCCGTCATAGAAACTGCCAAGGCCGAGGGAAAGCCCGTTCTGATTAAGTTCACCGCGGACTGGTGCCTGAGCTGCCAGGTTGCGGACAAACTCGTTTTTCGGCGCAAAGACATCGCAAAATTAATCGAAGAAAAGAATGTTTTGGCGTTCAAAGCCGACACTACCGTCAAATACTACCCGGCCACGATTGCCCTAAAAAATATTTACAATGAACCAGGCGTACCCGTCAGCATCCTGCTTGTACCGGGTAAAAAAGAACCGGTCAGATGGCGAGGTATGGCCTTTGGCGACCAACTGAAAACACACTTAGAGAAACTTCCTTCTCAGAAGTATGACTATGACGAAAAAGAAAACAAGCAAGAAAGCAAGGATTAGGGTCAACAAGGCTGAAGCTGCTGAGACAGTCAGCAAAATTCTGCCGATATTGAAAAAGGCATACCCCGGCGCAAAGACTGCACTCAGGTTCACAAACCCGTTGGAACTTCTTATTGCAACAATTCTCTCGGCTCAGTGTACCGATGCGCGAGTCAATATGGTCACCAAGGAAGTGTTCAAAAAGTACAAATCAGCCAAAGACTGGGCAAAGGCCGACATAAAACAGATCGAGTCGGACATAAGAACCACAGGCTTTTATCACAACAAAGCAGTCAGCATCAAAGGCGCCTGTTCAGAGATAATCGAGCGATTCGCAGGCAATGTCCCCGACACAATGCAAGAGCTTACAGCACTTCCCGGTGTGGGCAGAAAGACGGCAAATGTCGTATTAGGCAACGCCTTCGGCAAGCCCGCCATAGCTTGTGACACGCATGTTATTCGGCTGTCGCGGCGGTTGGGACTTTCTGAAAATAAGGACGCGGTAAAGCTGGAATTTGATTTAGCCGAGATAGTGCCGAAGAAAAACTGGACGTTGTTCAGCCATCTACTGATTTTCCACGGGCGAAATGTCTGCAATGCACGCAAGCCGGATTGCCAAAACTGCTCGATTTCAAAATATTGTCCTGCTGCAGACAACCCGGCTTTGTGGTAGAATGAAGCCTTAGTCGTGTATAGAACTACAAACAACGAAATACGAAATTGCAAGGAGAGCTTTTACCTATGGTGGATATTATTGATAAACCGGTGAAAGACCTGTGGCGAATATTCAGGGTAATGGCTGAGTTTGTCGAGGGATTTGACGAGCTCGGTTCCATCGGGCCGGCAGTATCGTTCTTCGGCTCATCGCGGGCAAAGCCCGACCAACAGTATTACAAGCTTGCCGTCAGAACTGCTGCGGAAATAGCAAAAGCCGGATTCGCAGTGATAACCGGCGGCGGCAGCGGAATTATGGAAGCCGCAAACAAGGGGGCTGCAGAAGCAGGCGGCCGCAGCATAGGCCTTAACATCGAGCTGCCGCTCGAGCAGATACCGAATGAATACCAGAATCTGTCGCTTCACTTCAGGTATTTCTTTTGTCGCAAGGTAATGTTCCTCAAATACGCCCATGGCTTTATAGTTTTCCCGGGCGGTTTTGGAACTATGGACGAGTTTTACGAATCGCTGGTATTGATTCAAACGTTAAAGCAGGCGTCTTTCCCCGTCATTTTGATGGGCTCCGAATACTGGGACGGACTGATTAACTGGATGGCCGAAAAGATGCTGAAAGAACACGACCATATTTCACCGGAAGATATGGATGTGTTTACGGTGGTCGATGAACCCGAGGCCGCCGTTAAAATCATAGTAGATTTCAAGGAAGCAAAAGGCCCTGTCGGAATAGAACTACCGCCAGGAATGAAGAAAACGTAAAGCCAAATGGTTAATTTGTTAGTTAGTTAGTTAATTGGTTATTCTCCACTCACTAATTAACCAATTAACTAATCAACTATTCACCAATTTTGTTTCTTTCATTGCTTCATCCAAGTGGGTAAGCAGTTTCTTTTTAGCGGCAGTTTATTAAAAAGGCTGAATCACTCACTGGTCCTCATATAACCCCGCAACTCCATTCTGCATATGCTCACAACTTACTACTGCGGTGCATTAGAGTCCAGCACCTTCTGTACCTTGAGTACCTTGTCTGTTTTAAACGTATCCCACCTGAGCCCTAAAGAGAGACCAAATCTCAGGTTTTCTGTGTCCAGTTCTTGGTGCTCTAATGGAGTCAACCCTCTACGCTGGATTTCCTTGAGAGTTTTTTCTTGAATGTGTTTTTTCTCTTCCAGCCCAGCTTGTATTGTGGTCTTATTAATTCCTGGCAGGCTCGCTGCAAGGCGCGTTTCTGGCCGCACTTCACCAGCTTCCAGTTTAGCAAGGTCTGCTTCATAGTAGTCGATTGCAATGAGGAGCGACTCATACTCATTCAGAAGCTCTAAATCAGAAAACTGCACCAAGTTGGTTTCAGGATGGAAGATAGAACCTAGCCGCGGCCCAGTTTCGGTGAACGTATTAGCATCACAACCCAGAATAAACACAACAGCAATTACTATAAGCTTCTTCATAGTTTTGCTCCTTAAGGAAAAGTGCCCAACTTCTATGTTACGCGTCATCAGCATAGCCTTTATGGCGGGATTAGTCAAGAGCTTATCGTCTCTCCCTAAGAGCTTGCCGTAATGTTGTTTTGCTTCTCCGTCATCTAAAGCCTCAACCTCTAATCATCCGCTTTGCAGCAGTTCCTTATTTGCTCGATTTCGGCGAAAATCTTCTTTATCTGCCATTGCGTCTAACTATGCCTCTCTTTTTTTCTTAATTTTTCATTCTAAATTCCCAATTCTCAATGATTTTCGCCTAATTAACCACTCACCAATTACGAATTACTACTCATCACCACCAGCCACTATCTTTCTGTTCTCCGCCCTTTGACTACTGCGTTTTTGATTGATTATTTGCGCGGGGGGCTGCAAAAAACTGCTCAAAAAACCCGCAACCTCCTATCCAGCATCCAGATTTATCCGCCGGAGGCGGAATCGAGCATTATTTTACATTCTAACTCCCCAATTCACAACTATTTCCCCCCAGAGAAAAAAACGTAGAGCTTAAAGCTAAAAGCCCAAAACCTTTGAATTTTGCACTGTGGTTTTGAGTTTTCCACTTTAAATTTGCAACTTGACGCTCGCTTCATCCAGATGCCCCAGCAGATACTTCTTCCCCGGCCCGCCAAGATGTTCCCACGGCAAAATCTCATCCCGGCCGAACTCTCTTTGCGCAAGTGTTTCCACCTCGAATCCAGATCTTTCAAATGCTCCCCGCCATACGGTAGGGTCAAAACACTCATCCCACAAATCAAACCTTGCACCCCCCCGCCAAGCCGCTTCAATAACATCGCACAGCCGTCTGTCACCTCTACCTATCGCCGACTCCAGTATGCTCCGCCCTATATTATGGAACTTGAACTGCAGAAATCTTGCGCCAAGTCTTCTTTTCTCATCAAGTATTAACTGCCGTGCGTGCTCGAAATATGATTTTGGTTCTTGGGCCAGCCAGCCAAACGGCGTATGTGCCTTCGGGACAAACCAGCTTATGGTAATGTTTATCTGTCCCGTTCTGCCGCCAACTTTTCTGCCAAGTTTTGCTAATTCAAATGACAACCGAACAATCCGCTTTATATCATCTTCGGTTTCACCCGGCAGACCAACCATAAAGTATAGCTTTAATCGCTGCCAGCCCGCTCGGTAGGCTGCCTCAACACCTGCAAACAAATCCTCATCTTTTAACGGCTTGTTTATAATCTCTCTCAATTTTTCGCTGGCCGCTTCAACTGCAATCGTCAGACCGCTCTTTCGCACGCTCGTCAGCAGCTTGGGCAGCAGCTTCAACTGCTGGTCAACACGCAGGCTCGGCAGTGACAGCCCTACATATTTGTCCTGAAAATATTCATGCAGCCCCCCAACCAATTCTTCGAGGTCGGGATAGTCACCGGTCGATAAACTCAGCAGGCTCACAGTATCAAAACCCGTTGCTTGGTAACAGACCTTTGCAATGTCGATAATCTTTTTAACGCTGCGATAGCGAACAGGCCTTCTGCAAAAACTGGCCTGGCAAAATCGACACCGACCAGGACAGCCACGCATAATCTCAACACTGACTCGTTCGTGAACAGCCTGGGCAAACGGCACTATCGGCCGAAGCGGCACAGCAGCATTCTCAAAGTCTTCAACAACCGCATTCTTGAACCGCCCGGGCAAATCGGGTAAAGCCGCCTGAAACGACTTTATCCTACTGTTGTCATATTCAAACTTATAAAACGCCGGGACATACGCCCAGTCAAACTTCTTCGCAGCACCCAGAAGAATCTCTTTTTTCGTCGCACCGGCCTTCTTCTCACACTTTATCAATTGCACCAGTTCAACAACTGCCTCTTCACCTTCGCCGAGTACAAACAGGTCAACGAACTCAGCCATAGGTTCACAGCAGTTGCACATACCGCCGCCGGCGATTATCAATGGGTCGTTTTCATCTCGGCCACTGCTGCGAACGCACAAGCCGCCAAGGTCGAGCATATTGAGCACATTCGTGTAGCAAAGCTCATTGGTTAAGCTAAAACCAACAATATCGAAACTCTTCAGCGCTGCTTTTGATTCCAGACTAAACAGCGGAATTTCTTTCTCACGCATGATTTTTTCAGCATCAATCCAGGGTGCAAAGACCCGCTCAGCGGCCACGCCCTCTATTCCGTTGAGAACATCATAGACAATTGCAAGACCCAGATAGCTCATCCCGACTTCGTAAACATCCGGGAAGCATAACGCAACTGTCAAATCGCATTTCGACAGGTCTTCCTTGATTTGGTTAATTTCGCCGCCGATATACCTGCTGGGCCTGCGAACGTACGGCAGAAACTCCCGCTCCACCCGCTCGGCTAATATTATTACTTCTCTTTTATCCACATCGGTATTATAGATTGATTATTAACTGTTTTCTATTTATTATTCTCAGTAACGAGGTGCCGTTCCGTTCACCGAAAGGTTTTTTATGGACAGACAAAATACTCGCATTGCAATCGGAATCATTGTTGCTATATGTTTGATTGCGGCCTTGTGCTTTTGGCCGATCGGTCCTGCCGAGGCCGACAGCGGCCATCGACCGGTGATGGGAACATTCGCACGAGTCGTAGCGGTTGCGCCGGACACGAAGACAGCCAACCGATGTATCGAAGCCGCCTTCGCGCAAATCTACAAGGTTGACCAACTAATGAGCGATTACAAGGACGACTCGGAGATAAGCCAGGTTAATAGAGACGCCTTCAAGCGAGCAGTCAAAATCAGCAAATCAACATACGAAGTTCTGCAAAAAGCTGTCCAGTTCAGCAAACTATCCGCCGGCGCATTCGATGTCACCGTTGGACCCTTAGTGCAGCTTTGGCGTTCGGCCAGCGAAGCGAATTCTGTTCCCACCGATACCGAACTCCAGGATGCTCGCTCGAAGGTCGGCTACGAAAAGCTCATACTCGATGCCAATGAAATGAGTGTGCGATTCGTCGTTGACGGTATGAAGCTGGATTTGGGCGGCATAGCGAAAGGATACGCAATCGACAAGGCGGTCGAGGCGATGAAAAAATCCGGCGCACTCGGGGCAATGGTTGACATCGGCGGCGATATCCGATGCTTCGGCACTCCGTCAAAAGGCAAAAGCCAATGGTTAATCGGCGTCCAGGACCCCAGCAAAGCAAGAGACGGTCTTGACCCGGGTACGTCTTCGCTTGTCTTGCGATTGAAAGATGCTGCAATCGCTACCAGCGGAAACTATCGGCGGTTCGCCTTGATAAAAGGCATAAAGTACACTCATATCATAAGCCGCAAAACCGCAGCAGGTGCCGAGGGTTTATCAAGCGTAACCGTTATTTCTGAAAAAGCTTTGGATGCCGATGCCCTGGCCACAGCCGTCACCGTGATGGGCGCCGAAAAAGGCCTCACATTAGTCGAGAAAACACCTCAAACCGAGGCGATTCTAATAACCTCACCCCCGGAGCAAAAATTCATAAGAACCAGCGGCGCTGAAAAATACACAAAATATTAACCCTCAGGATAAACCTGAGGGCTAAACCGCCATACTTGTGTTAGAAATTAAAGTGTAAACGGTTTGTGTTGACCGGTTCTTTGGGCAATATTATTATTTCGATATGGCAAGAATGCTTGGATATATGATCACATGGACAACCTATGGAAGTTGGTTGCAGGGTGATAACCGTGGTTACGTTAAAGACGGTAAAATTCTCGAGAAAAATGACAGCTTGCGAAAAGAGAATATCAAAAGGCTAAAAGCTGGTATGGTGCAGCTAACCCATCAAGAACAAAAAATCGTTCGAGAGGCTATACTTAACAAAGCACAAACTTTGGGGCAAAAGATATACCCTATGGCGGTGTGTTCAAATCATGTGCATATAGTGGCAGAGCGTATTTCAGAACCAATAGAGATGGTTGTAAGCCATTATAAAAACGCTGCCAGGATTGCTCTTCGCGCCAATGGATTTGTTGGCAAAGTCTGGACGAGAGGTTTTGATAAACGATTTTGCTTCAACCGGCAGCAGTTAAAAAGCAGAATTGAATATGTCCAGGCCCATCACAAATAACGCGTTTAGCCCCCAAGTTTACCTTGGGGGTTCTTACCTTATACTTTTGCCGCGGGCCTTGTGCGAATTGTTCAAGCAGTTGCGGCCTTTTCGGCTGGTTGCTCAGCCACGTGAGCGGTTTTGCCGACTTCGATTATCACCTTCGTTGGGCACTTGTCTTGAGCAGTTTGAGTCTGCTCGGTTGGCTGGTATTTTTCATAATCCAGCCGGGCTAAATTATCCTCGACTGAAAATACGTCGGTTTGTTTGACACAAACACCACACCCAATGCAGCCGACTTTGCACATCGACCGTGTCACCTTGCCGCTCTCCTTACTGCTGCAGGCCACAGTCATCATATTTTCATAACCGAAAGGAACCATTTCAATTAAATTGCGCGGGCAGGCCTTTGCGCAGGCGCCGCAACCGGTGCACTTTTCATAGTCAACAATAGCCAGACCGTCAACCATTCTGATAGCATCAAACTTGCAGACACTGACGCAATCACCGAAGCCGAGACACCCGAATTTGCACGCTTGCACATTAGCTAATGCATTTGCAGATATGCAGGTTGGTATCCCCTCGTATGTTGCGTAATAAGTTTTATCGGCAGTGCAAGCATGACAGTGCACGATTGGTCTTTTAGGAGCGCCTGACTCGCTGATTTGCAGGTTCAGTATTCTTCCGATTGCCTCTATGCTTTTTTGTCCCCCGGGTGCACATTTGCCGAGCAGCTCGGGATTTTCCAAAACAGCTTCGGCATAGGACCCACACCCGGCAAAGCCACACGCGCCGCAGTCAAGGTTCGGCAACGCCTGGTGTATCTGCTCAATCTTCGGGTCAACCTCGACCCGCAGCTTTTCGCTTGCAATCAAAAGCACGACCGCAAAGCCGCTGCCCAGACCTAACATCGTCAGGCCCGCCGGCCACGCACTATTCCATAATTCCAAATAGTTCATTGTTCGTCGTCCGTTGTTCGTAGTCTATGAACTATGAACTCATAACCACGAACTATGTCATCTTATCATTCCCGCAAATCCCATAAACGCCAAAGTGAGCAGACCTGCCGTAATCAGCGTAATAGGCGCTCCTTGAAGGCATTCCGGCACATCAGCCAGATTAAGGTTCTCGCGAATACCCGCCATAATGCAAATCGCCATAGTAAAACCGATGCCCGCACCAAAACTAAGAACTACTGCTTCGAGCAGATTATCAATGCCCCAGAGATTTATAAATAGACACAATCCCAAAATCGCGCAGTTTGTCGTAATCAGCGGCAAAAATATCCCAAAGCTCTTGTAAAGAAACGGAAAGAATTTCCTAAGATACATCTCGACAAGCTGAACGGCACTGGCAATGACCAGAATGAAGCAGACATATCTCGTAACCTCCAACGGCGTGCCCATCAAAATCCAATGGTCGACCATCCACGTCAGCGTCCCGCTCAATGTCACCACAAACGTCACCGCCATTCCCATACCGAAAGCCATATCAATCCTGCCCGATACTCCGAGATACGGACATATGCCAAGGAACTTTGTGAACACAAGGTTGTTAATCAAAACGATAGATATAAAACCCAAAAGCAGAACGCTAAGAGTATCCATAAATCACATCTCCTAAGCTCGCTTCTTCGTTACTGCATTGACCAGACCCAGCAGCAGGCCCAAAGTTATAAAGGCCCCTACCGGCATACTCATCGCCGCCCACGGCACAAATGCATCCGGCATCACTTGCAGCTCAAATATCTTTCCCGTGGCCAGCAGCTCCCGGACACCAGCCAGCACACAAAGCGTTATCGTAAAACCGAGCCCCATACCAATCCCGTCTATAATACTTACAGCCAGACCATTTTTACTGGCACACGCCTCGGCCCGACAAATAATAATGCAATTGACGATAATCAACGGAACGTACGGCCCCAGCGTTTCGCTCATCTCCGGCATAAATGCCTTCAGGAACAAATCACAAATTGTCACAAAAGTTGCTATCGTCAGCGTGAACATCAAAATCCGAAGGTGCGGTTTGAGCAAATTTCGCATCAGGCTGACCACAATGTTGCTGCACAGCAATACGAAGATAACGCTGCAGCCCATAGTCAGAGCCGGCTTCACCGCAGCCGTAACCGCCAGCGTCGGACACATCCCAAGCAACAGCCGGAAGACCGGGTTCTCTTCCCACAGTCCCGCCATAAAGGTCTGACCCAATACCGAAGTATTTGACCTTTCACTTGCCATTACTCAACAAACCCCTTCGTTTGCAAGTGCTCTCTTATCTTCTCGATATATGCGTTAAATATATCCACCACCGCCTTGCTGCTGACGGTTGCCCCGCTTATCGCAACGATTTCAGAATCGATTTTTTTGTCGTCACCTGTCTTCACCAACCCAAGCTCCCCCGCCGGGACACCCTTGAACTGGTTCCCAAGATAGTCTTCCTTGATTTTGTCACCAAATCCCGGCGTCTCATTGCTCGCCAGCACCTTGAATCCGAAGAACTTCTCGCATCGCTCGTCAACCGCTATCACAAGTTTAATCTTGTCGGCAAAGCCCGACCCAACCGCAATAAATGCAAAGCCAATGCTTCTGCCTTCGTTGTCGACGGCCTTATAAATATCCGTTTTACTTAGCTTGCCTTTCCGAGCCGGTACTTCCACCCCTTCCGCCGCAACCTCAAAACTGTTCGCATCGGTAATAAGCTCCTTCATCAGATTATTACGCTTATCTCGCTCATTTTGCTCTATCCTGGGCGACCAGGCCGCGCTCGCTATCGCTATCAACAGCCCGAAACAAAACGACGAAACAATCAGCAGCCAGCTTTGTTCGATAAAATGTCTTATCTTAGACACGGGGCTCACCTCCCGCAGGAATCAGCTTGCAGAACTTGTCAATCAAAGGTGTCACCGCATTCATCAAAAGCACGGCATACATCACGCCTTCGGGATACTCTCCCACAACTCTTATTAGTATAGTCAGCGCCCCTACCCCCGCTCCGAAAATCCACATCCCTTTAGTGGTCAAAGGTGCTGTAACCGGGTCCGTAGCTATAAAAAACGCGCCAATTAACAGCCCGCCGCTGCACAGGTGACACAGCGGCGACATATAAGCATCCGAATTCATCAAATAAGCGATTGTCGAAAAAACAGAAGCCGAAACCAAAACAGCCAACGGAATATGAAGGTTTATCGTTCGCCTTATTAACAAATAAATCCCGCCAATCAAAAGTGCCAGCACGCTTGTCTCGCCCAGACATCCTCCAACCTCCCCTGTAAACATGGCCCAAAGCTGCTCGTTGACAACTTCAGCTCCACTCTTTGCCTTTATGGCCTCTTTACTCCACGCCAGCGGTGTTGCCTGCGTACGCGCATCAACTTTGTTATCAGCGGAAATCTTCGGCATTGCACTGTCAATCGTCGCTGGGACCATCCACGTCGTCATCAACATCCCGAAACAGGCCGTCAAAAATGCCCTGCCGACCATAGCGGGATTAAAGATATTGGCGCCCAGTCCGCCAAAAACCATTTTGCCAACTGCAATGGCGAAACAGGAGCCGATTACAGCCGCCCAAATCGGCAGGCTCGGCGGAACCGACAACGCAAGGATTATACCCGTAACGACAGCGCTGAAGTCACCTAAAGATTCGAACGCATTGGATTTCTTACGGAGCACATTGCAAAGCCACTCAGTCACAACAGATGAAATAACGCACGTGGCAATAAGGACAAATGCATAAATGCGGAAATAATAACCGGCTGCTACCATAGTCGGCACTAAACTGATTACAACATCCACCATTACACGGCGGGTGGAAAACCGCCCGCTGATATGTGGTGCAAATGAAACTGTTATATCTTTAAGCATCTATCCTTTTCCCACTATCAAATGTTTAACGGATAGAGAAAATTACACGCTATACGCTAAACGCTATCCGCTGTTTTTTATTCCGGCACTTTTTTCTTTTGCCCGGCAAGGAAGATTTTCCCCGTTTTAATATACCCCGTCAGCTCTATATTGGCCGGGCACACGTAACTGCAGCAGCCGCACTCCATACACCCGGTCATATAATAGTTTTCCGCCACATCCAAAAGATTGTGTTTAACAGCGTGCGCAATCTTTGTCGGATTCAAATGTTCGGGACAAACCTCTATACATCTGCCGCAGCGAATACAGGGGGTCTCGCGCCTCGCAAATTTCGCCCTGCCGATTTCCCCTCCCGTCAATACGGTTATAGCGCCCGTGGTTTTGGTAATAGGCATTGTCAAATCGGCGATTGCTATCCCCATCATTGGGCCGCCGAGGACGACCTTTGCCGATTTCCGCGTCACTCCCCCGCAGAATTCTATAAGGTCGTTCACCGATGTCCCTATCGGAACATAGAGGTTGCTCGGATTGGCAATCGCCCTGCCGGTAACGGTCACAACCCTGTGCGTCACCGGCCAATCACAAACTACCGCCTCAGCAATCGCCGCAACCGTAGCAACATTGAGCACTAACACCCCTATCATCGGCGGAATACCGCCGGTCGGGACATTCCTCTTCAGAATCGCCCTTATAAGCTGCCTTTCACCACCCTGCGGATATTTTGTTTTCAGAGAAACTACTTTAATGCCCTCGCAGCCCTTAGAACTTTTCAACGCTGCGCTGATAACCTTTATAGCACGCGGCTTGTTATCTTCAATACCAACAATAACTCTTGAGCAGCCTGCCGCTCTTCTGGCAAGCTTAATTCCCGCAATAATCTGCCTTGGCCTCTCTAACATAAGCCGGTAATCGCACGTAATACACGGCTCACACTCGCACCCATTGATAATCATCGTCTCTTTAGGCAGCCGGGGATTTGGCTCAATCTTCACCCTCGTCGGAAACCCCGCCCCACCCATACCGACTATGCCCGCCTCACGAACAGCATTGCATATCTGTTCCACTGAACAGCGCTCGACATCGAAATCATCCTCCAATTCCGGCGGCTCCTTTGGCGGATTGTTTTCAGCGTCCACCTCTATAACCACAGCCAGGCTTCGACCAAGAACCGCGTGTGACGCAAGGCCGATTTCTTTTACTTTCCCATTCACCGGCGAATGAACCGGCGCCGAAACAAATGCGTCGGAATCCCCGATTTTTTGACCCGCCTCAACAGAATCACCCTTCTTGACTATCGGCTCGCAGACCGCGCCTGTGTGCTGACTGAGCATTATCGCAACTTGCTTGACCGCCGGACCGGGCTGTATCTTGCTTTTGCGGGCAAGCTTCTTGCCTACCAGAGGGTGCACTCCTCCAGGAAAAGAATACCTGCCTTTGGTGTCAGCTTTCATATTGACCTAAAATTACCTGTTCTTACTAATCTACCTATCACTCTAATAATCAATATCAGGCCCAAAGTCCCCAAAACCGCCAGCAGGAAGCTGACGGCTGTCCGCAATTCTTTCGCGGATATCCGGCCCGCCAAGATTCTCTCAAAACCCGCTAAAAGGACAATAAAAACCACCAGAGGCAGCAGGAAAGCAAGCACAACTTTGGAAACGACCGAACGGCCTTCTGCTTCACCCAACTGCTTATAGACATCCTGGCATTCGCGCTTTTGACTGCAGTCTTGACAAAATTTTTGCTGGACCATACTTTTAGCTATCCGATAAAATAAAAAAGCTTTATAATAGATGTGGTTAGCATTTTCAAACAGAAAATTTCAAAATGGAGGACACAACTATGGTTAAAAAGTTGTTATGGTTAATATTACTCTTGCCCTTCTTCTTCTGGAGCGGCTGCGCAGAAAACCCCATAACCGGCCAACAGGAACTAATGTTGATTCCGGAGCAGCAGGACGTCGCATTAGGCCGCAAATATGCGCCTGAAGTTGAGAAAGAGATGGGCGGAAGAATCCCAGACCCACGCATACAAAATTACATCGACAGCGTCGGGCAAAGAGTCGTCCGCGCCAACTACACACGCAATTTTGATTATCACTTCGTCGCGCTGAACCACGATTCCGTCAATGCACTCGCTTTGCCGGGCGGCTACGTCTACATCACAAAGGGAATGCTCGAGAAATTGACCACAGAAGCACAATTAGCAGCTATTTTGAGCCACGAAGTGGTGCATATCGTTGCCAGAGATGTCTCAGCCGCAATCAGCCGCGAGATAGGAATAGAGATTGCCCTCTCCGCCGCGACCTCTAAGAAAACATCCGGGGGCGTCTTAATGGCAACAGATATAACACACCAAATCGTCGGCCTCAAGTTCAGCAGACGCGACGAGAAAGATGCTGATTTAGGCGGCCTCGATTATATGGTTCAGGCAGGCTACAATCCCAACGCAATGGCTAAGGTTATGCAGATGCTCCAGAATCAGCAAGCAACCAGACCGATTGAATTCTTTTCAACGCATCCAAACCCTGAAAATCGCGTAGGATATATAACTGAAAGAATTCAAACACGCTATTACAATCTTGCTGGCCTAAAAACCGGAGAACAAGAGTATCAAAGCGGCGTCCTGAGCACACTCAGATAGAAAAATCATCTGACTATTTAGCCCCACGTTTCACGTGGGGTTTTTGTTTACGCCGTTGATTTCAATCCAGAATCGGTCATTCGTATCTTTACACTTCCGCTGCGGATGACAACAAACCGTCATCAACTCGCGCACGGCTAAAAGACAGCGCAGCTCATCCACCTTCCTTACGCCTTTTTGCCGCTCGCTCTTCCGCTCGCTCTTCCGCCGCTTTATCTCTATCCGCCTCTTTTTGGCTAAAGCCGCAATCGGGGTTGGGACATCTGTCAGAGAAATCGGCGGGAATAGTGCCTACCTCGAAAACCAGCTCGCACTTCGCGCATTTTACGGCCCTATAAACAGCCGGCTCGTCGCACTTTTTGCAAGTCAGCGCCGGTGGCAGCAGAGATGTTGGGTCCGCGTGTTCTTCTACAAACTCGAAGTACTTCTTCAAGTTCATCTCATACGAGGCGCCACAGGCACGGCACTTCACCCACGTACTCATATTCTTAAATGGGTCCAGGTTAGGCCCACTCGGTGGCCGGGTCTTAATAAATATTATGCCGGCCAAAACTAAACACGCGACAATAACACCGACCATAATCGGTTTTTTCCTGCTTTCTTCCATACCAGGACCTCCAAAATAATAAGCAACATTCTGGTTGGTAACTTACACTGATAAGCTATTACTTATCGCATTATCTGTCAAATACTTATTTTTTATTAAGCGCCGGCTAAATACTTATCCGCCTCCCACCGTGCCGAGATGCCATCTGTAGAATTCTGCCGGGTTCTTCCGGCATACCCGTGCGAGCCGAAAGATAAGCTGATTCAATAACCGCCATATCCCTTAAATTCTCCCTGACGCCGCTGCAGAGCTTGTTTTTATCGGGCAATAAAATACTCAAAGCAAAGTTTTCCAGCACTTTTGTCATACACAAAAGCTCATCATCGTCATATTCCAATTCCTCACTGGTCCGCCCAAGGCTGTCACTGACGATGAATCGACTGTCGCTAACTGTCAGAATTTTATCTTTGCCATAGACCTTCAGAAATTCCTGTTCCGCCCCTATGCCGCTGTGCCGCGACGCTATTAGACTGCCGATAAACGTGTCGCTAAATTTCATCGTTACCAGTGCCGTATCTTCCGTTAAATACAAGCGTTGTTGTCTGTCCCCGGCGGCGCTCGTATTCAACGAATAAACCTGCTGCGCTATGCCGAAGTTCCACACTATCTGGTCGATTATTTCGTAACAGTTGTGCAGCAGCACACCTCCACCGGCCAGTTTGGGGTCGGTCTGCCAGGCGGGGTGCGGCCGATTGCCAACAGTGCAAGTGCCTGTTATCAGAAAAATTTGCTCGACCCGCCCTGCCTGCAGAAATTCTCGTAAAGCAAGATAGCCCCGGGCAAAACGCTTTGTGTTGGCAACGGCAAATTTTATATCTTCATCTTCGGAAAGGCTGACAAGTTCCACAGCTTCTTCGAAGTCCTTCGCCGCCGGGGCAAGCTTAAGTATATTAAATTTCTTTTTTATCGCCGCCTTGATATGTTCGTCGCAACTGTACATACCGGCGGCAACCAACAAACAATCAAGCTGATTTTGTATTATCAATTGCCTGTAATCATCGTACGCTGCACACTTATATCTGACAGCAGCTTTTTCGGCAAGCTCACCGTCCCTGTCGGCAACAGCCTGAATCTGGAAATAATCCATTCGAGACGCCGCCTCAAGCAGAAGCTCTCCTCTGTCATCAAGGCCAAGTACCGCCGTTTTTAATTTATTTCCACTCATAAATATACTAACTTTTCACCACCCACTTATAAGATGCGCAAAACCGCCTTTCTGTTCCCCTGATTTTACATTCCTTCTGCCAAAAAGAAACTATAAAAACATTTGTTTGGACAAAATAATCGATCATTTGCGCAAGGGTTGCGCATAAAAAATCGGAATTTTTTAAAAAACTTTAACCGCTTCTACAGCAAACCCTTACCTCAAAAGCCAATCCCACAAAACACAGGTTTTTCGAATCAAATGCGCAAGTTCGTCTAATTATGGGAGGGAGTTTGTGAGTAGAGTATTGGTGAGTAGTGAGTAGGGAGTTGGCACGTCCAATTAACCATTTAACCAGTTAACCAGTTGACCAGCGGAGGAGGGGGGTCATCTCAGACGCTGCAAATCGTGAGCAAATTCTCCGTCGTCGCACAAAACGAAACCTGCCCTAACTTCAAAACCGCCGGAACTTCTAAGCAGATTGGTTCCCAAACCAGCCCCGGCCTCCTCATCCCGTTAACACAGGGACAATTCGCAATCGTTGACCCTGAAGATTACGAACATCTTACACAACACAAATGGTATGCTCACCAGGATGGCAAGAAATACTATGCATATCGAACAATCCCTTTCACAAAAAAAAGAATCGCCATGCATCGACAGATTATGCACGCCCCTAAAGGCCTCATCGTTGACCACATAGATGGCGACAGTTTGAATAATAGAAAGAGCAATCTCCGTCCCTGCACACGTGCTCAAAATGGCTACAATCGACGCCCTTCACACAAATCTCGCTCCGGATATAAAGGCGTCTATTGGCACAAGCATCACGGCAAATGGCACGTCAGAATTACCAAATTCGGCAAAACTTTTTATCTCGGCTCTTTCTCCGACCCCATCGAAGCCGCTCTCGCTTACGACCGAAAGGCAGAACAGCTTTTCGGCCAATTCGCATATTTAAATTTTCCGCAGTTGGTGGAATTTCGAAAATGCGCTCGAAAGATCATCTTTAGCGAATAACTTGACCCTGCAATAAATTACAGGGCTAAATACATCCTTACCTTCGATTGTGCGAGTTTACATAGCCTACTCTCTCCCCCAACGACTGCTGGTCAAAACAGTATCTTTTATCGAATCCCTTCGTCCATATTCTGCCCGTCAGCCCGACTTTTCGCAGTGCTACCATAGATGCGCTTTTATAGACCCTCACAACCATCTCGATCGACACAGGGATATACTTAGCGACGATATGAACATGGTTGCCGGCCACGTACACAGCGCATATTTCTTGATTCAGTTGTTGCGACTTTTCAAGTATAGCCTTTTCAACAATTCTTCGCTGCCTTTGCGAAAGCTTAACTGGCCTTTTCTGCAGACGTTCCCTGTTGCAATCTGCCAGTGGTTTGCTTCCAGGGTAAATTCGACCGTTCTTAACGAATCCGCGTTTATCACCTTGCAGCCAGCTCCCGTACGTCGTCCACGTAATCATATATCCAAGAGTTTTGGGCATAAGAAGATTATATTTCGACTTCGTTGAATTACAATCAACAACCTAAACTATATTTAGCCCCCGGATTTATCCGGGGGTTTGTCTTTTATTTTCCCTCCCAGATTTATCTGGGGGTTCTCGTTCTATTTATCCGGGGGTTCTCGTTCTATTTATCTGCGGGTTCTCGTTCTATTTATCCGGGGGTTCTCGTTCTATTTATCCGGGGGTTCTTATCTCTTAAACCACCCACCAATTATTGAAGCGCAGCGTAAATCCGCCTTCGGCGGACAAGTATCGCATCTCGTGAAGCGGAGGAAATTGGCCGGGGTTGGATTAGGGTATTTCCTGAGAGCTCTGGGCAAACGTCATAGCCGGAATTCGACATAATTTAGAAAATTCGCCCTGCTTGTCCCGTCCCAAATAGGCTCCTGCCGTCATTTGGTGTGGGGAGCGGAGTCGAACGGGGCTGAGAAAAATCATATTCGATGCATAAGCTCCGGCTTTCACTGGTTCTTAGCTTGTTTCGATCTCTTAGCTAATATTAATAGCTCACCAGATTCTACAGCTTTTGAATGCTCATCTAACAAAGAATAAGAGAATTTGGGCTTATCAGTTTCTGCTGGAAGCAAGATACTACTAAGGAATTGATCATCGACGTAGAGATTAAAGTAATAAATTGCCGACTCAGGAATCCATATCTTTACTTCCCCCATAACAGGTGATACAATGCACTCAGAACTTCCCTCAAAATTACCCGAGGCCACTGGAGTAGTTTGATGGGTAAATGCATTAACGAGGTCTATTCTAGCACTATGTTTTCCTTGAGAAAAACGAAATCCAGATGCAATACATAGTTTCAACAACAATGGGTATTTCTTGCAATAAACTGCCTTAAGTTCCCCCAAAAATTCGTATTCACTGTCTCTAAGGTAACCTTCTTGGCAAATGATAAAGAACTCAAGAAAAGACGATCTACTTTTTAAAACAGGGTCAGAACACCTACGGTGTTCCTCTACTAGATTCTTAATAGCGAGGTCTCGCATGTTAACCATTTCTTTCACAGTACGCGGTGTATTAGTTTCAGGTTTGCCAAAAAATAACGCTTTTCGAGCAAGTAAATGATCCTGAACATAGCACTCTAGAAAAATCGGCCCTGTGCCATCTATATGTAGTCTTAATGGTTTTTCTAATTCAAACGGCTCATACGGATAGTCAATGTGTATATTCTCTTCATATACAACTTTTTTATCTACACAATCATCTTGGAAAATTCTTAAAGGGTAAATTCCTCGGGGGCCCCAGAATTCAAGCGAAACTACAATAGGCATATTAATTGGATAAGAATATGAACCTATTTGTGAGACTACACCTTTGAAAATTGTTTTATTCATTTGCCTATCTGTTTTTAAGCAGGTTATAAAATGACCTAGGTACCACTTTAATTCTGTTTTATCGAACTTATGATGTTTATAATCATGGAAACGCTCTTCTTTGGCTAAACAGGTCACAATAATTTTAGGTTCTCGTAACTCCACTTCTTTTTTCTTTGTTAAATCTTTCTGGGTCCAAATTCCCTTAGACATGGTGATTTCTTTAGCAATGCCAGGATCCTCTGGCCTCAAGTCGAAAAAGCCGTATGTGAGCGGACAGATCCCTTTTGAGGTAAGTAGGATAGCTTGAAAGAGTCCTCCTACGTTCATTAACTCCTTTTTTTCTAACTCAGATTCGAGCCCCATCATCAATCTATGTGATTTGACGGCAAGTGTATCCTTTTCAGCTTCAATCTTTTTGAAATTTCTTTTCAAGTAGGAGCTTACCACTGCACCTGAGCCAATAACAATCCATTCGTGTACAATAGTTGCTATAAAATCAGGCAGCTCATATGTCCACAAGAATATGTTTCCTGTGACGCCTACACCACCTAATAACAGACACACTGAAATTTTGTGGTCTCCGGAATCATCTAAGTATTTCTGATAGCAAAAACGGGCAATTCGAGATAATTTGCGTGAAAGCTTACTTGGATTATTTAGGCTCGGTTTCCTATTGATGCACGCTCGTATTTCGTCAACAATACTTGTGGCAAGAGCTACTGTACCTGCAAAAGCGATTGCTAACTGTGGACTCAAATATAAAATCTTTTGTGCACGATCACTGTATATACTACTATTTGAAACTTCCCACGTGACTCTGGAATCCGCAATAATTGTTGCGCCTTCTGAGAAACGACAGGCTGCGACCATTGTCATAAAATCTTACACTCCTCGAAAACCCGAAAATAGGAACAGTATGGTTGTTGAAAAAATCGCACAGTCGCGCATTCTTCTTTTCATTTTCTGTTTGAAATCCTACTCACCCTCAAGCCCGGCAATTCCCGGCAAATCAGATTAGCGCATAAATCAAAAGTGCACAAGTGGCAAGCTAAGCTAACAGGCGATTCGTTGAAGTTCTCCGCTCAAGGGTGCGGCCTTCTTTCGGGAAATTATAGACCAAGAGGGTAGAGAGTCAACCCTGTTAGAACTTTTTCTCTCAAAAAATACCACAAACAGGCCGAATTTCTAACGGGGTCAAGGGGACAATTCGTCGCTCGTGGTTCGTGGTTCGATTCACTATTCACGATTCACCATTCACGTTATATCCTTGCTTACTTTTCAAGTAAGTCAAGGCACAATTGCGACCACGTCTCCATAGTATCCCGGAGCTGTTGCAGCTCGGCGGGGCTCATAAAGGCCATCTGGGTTATCATCTGTTCTCGCTTAGTGACCTGCGATGAGTCCAGAATCCAGTGGTGGACCACTCCGAGGTGCACGCTTCCGACCTCGTTGGAATCGTCATTAAGCAGGGCAACAATGCTGTCAGTGTGGTTCGCTTCTACGGCCACTTCCTCAGCCACCTCGCGCTGAACGGCGGTAAGATAATTTTCGTATAAGTAAGCAAATAAAGAACTATTATCAGCATCAATCGGATTTATATGGCCTCCTATGCCGATGGACCTGTTGCCCATAAGCCGTGTCTCGCCGGCCCGCTTGCCCCGGACGTAGGTGAGGTACTTGCCGTCGTAACTGACAATCACGTAGGGAATGAGCTGCTTATATGCGGGGTCGGCTTCGGCTTGTGACCTGGGGAGAAAGCGGGGGACTCCCTGAACAAAGAACTCGCGGAGATAGCGGTCCACATCCAACATAAGCCCCTGGAACATCCCTACCTGCTCAAGGACCTTTCGCTCGACAACCAGCACCTGTTCTTCCTGGGCCATGCTGTTACTCCTTGAGCATTTTGAGTTTCCTGAACTTAAAATAGCCACGGTGTTAGCTCGTTTGCGGCTTGCAGCGTCCCCGGATTATTCTTATTCGGTATGATAAAGTGCTCCGGCACAGGAAACTGCGAGCATAAAAGCAAAACTTCTTTTCCAACCTCCTCGATTATCGATTCATTGTCGATATTATCAACCACTTTGTTTATAAAGCCGGCAATTTGCTCAGCCTGTTCCTGTTTCATTCCACGAGTCGTAATTGCCGGCGTTCCTATACGCAAGCCGGTAGGGTTAGCCGGATGAGTTGGGTCTAAAGGTGTCGTGTTATAATTAGTAACAATTCTCGCCCTGTCCAACGCCTTGGCCAGTTTCCTGCCGGGCACGTTTTTATTTCGCAAATCGATTAGGATTAAATGATTATCAGTCCCGCCGGATACGAGGTTGAATCCGTATTCAAGAAGCTTTTGGGCCAGAGCTTTGGCGTTTTTGACTATCTGTTTCGCGTAGGCGACAAACTCCGGCGTATCAGCCTCTGCCATTGCCACGGCGATAGCGGTCAGCGTGTGCATATGCGGGCCGCCCTGCAGACCCGGAAAAATGGTTTTATCAACCTTTTCCGCGTGTTCCGCTTTGCACAGCAGCATCCCGCCGCGAGGCCCTCGCAGTGTCTTATGCGTTGTGGTTGAGACAATGTCGGAATATGGCACCGGGCTCTTGTGTATGCCCGCTACAACAAGGCCCGCAATGTGGGCTATATCGCTTACATGATATGCGCCCACGTCCCGGGCTATTTGACCGAATATCTCAAAGTCAATCTCCCGTGGATATGCCGTGGCGCCGGAGATGATGATTTTGGGTTTGTGTTTTTTGGCGAGGGCTGCAATCTGGTCATAGTCAAATCTGCCGGTATCAGGGTTGACCGTATATTGAACGGAATTAAACATCTTGCTTGTGACACTGACCTTCCAG
>Ga0114918_10001453_pt1 | contig 21256 bp, 14 predicted proteins | sample LantaG_FD_87015 | JGI IMG/M metagenome (GOLD analysis project Ga0114918, IMG submission 87015) | Deep subsurface microbial communities from Baltic Sea to uncover new lineages of life (NeLLi) - Landsort_02402 metaG | ecosystem: Environmental > Aquatic > Marine > Oceanic > Sediment | place... | reverse complement strand
GGAGGGGGGAGAGAGGGTTCATGCGTACGTGTGTGTTCGTGGAGCGACTATTCACACACGCCACACCAACACCAACCACACCAAAACAGGTTCTCGACCACGGCCATCGCGTGCAGCAGCCAGTGCGCCGGTCCCCAACACACGCCCCTCTCTTCACCCCTCCTCCTTCCTCCCCCTCACTCACACCGCCCGGTTGACGCCCCACACCCGGATGACGCCGTCCGTGTACCCCGAGTACAGGGTGGACCCGTCCGCGGACCAGGCCACGGAGACGCAGTACGGGACCTGCGCTTTCTTGGAGGCCGGCGGGAACTCCGGGCGCAGCTCGACGACCGTGGACTTGGACTCCAGGTCCCAGATCTTGATGGAGGCCGACGTCGCGGCGACCAGCCAGTACCGGTTGGGCGAGAAGACGAGGGCGTGGATGGCCTCCCCCGCGTCCAGAGAGTAGAGGCGCTTGCCCTCCGTCAGGTCCCACAGGCGCGCGACGCCGTCCTTGCCGCCCGACGCGCACAGGGAGCCGTCCGGGGAGACGGTCACGGAGCTGACGTACCCGGTGTGCTCCACCAGGTTGAACCGGAGCTTGCAGTTGGCCAGGTTCCACACCTTCACCAGCTTGTCCCAGCCCGCCGACACGATGATGGGGTTGGCGGGCGCGGGGGAAAAGCGGACGCAGGAGACCCACTCCGAGTGGCCGTCGGGCTCACCAATCGTGTACTTGCACTCCCCGATCGTGTTCCACAGCTTGACGGTGCGGTCGCGGGAGCCGGACACGATCTGGCGGTTGTCGACGGAGAAGGCGACGGACAGGACGTCCTTGGCGTGGCCCAGGAAGCGGCGGGTGGTGGCGCCGGTCGAGAGATCCCACAGGCGAAGCGTCGCGTCCCAAGAGCCGGACAGGGCGAACTGGGCGTCCGAGGAGAGGACGACATCCTGCACGAAGTGGGAGTGGCCTTTGAGGGCGCGGCGGGGGTGGCCGTACGTGCCCTCCTCCCGGGTCAGGGCCCAGATGATGAGCGACTTGTCGCTGAGAGGAGGAGAGGGGGGGGAGGGGAGAGGGAGAGGGAGAGGGAGAGGGAGAGGGAGGGATGAGGGAGGGGAGAGCCGTCGGCGAGCGCGCGCGCGCCTGTTCTCTCTCTTTGGCCTCGCGTGCCGTCGCGCTTTCCGCCTCGGGGGGCGCGATGAGAGCCCTGGCCTCTTGGTCAGGAGCCCTGATCGCACAGCACGAGAGCAGGAAGCGGTCTCTCCTCGGAGCGCGCCCCGCCGCAGGCGGCTCCCGTTCTCCGATTCGCTGCCTCCCGCTCTCTCTCCCGTCTCTCCCTTTCTCTTACCGGGACGCCGACACGATCATGTCCGAGTTGGGGTCGATGGGCGTGGCGATAGAAGTCACCCAGCCGGAGTGGCCCTCTAGGGTGCCGCGGAGGGAGAGGGTCTCAGCCATGGTGTTTGAGTGCGGGAGGCGGGGAAGGGGAGGAAAGGGAGGACGGCTGCGATTCGGTGCGGGTGGGAGGGAAGGGCGGGGCGTGTGAGTGCGGGTATGCGCAAGATCGAGCTGAGAGCGGCCCGTTTGCAAGGAACGTGCCCTTAGTGCCCCTGAGGGGCGGCGGAGAGGGGCGCTGGGGTGGGGGAGCCGGGACGCGGGTGGGGCAAGAGCAAGAAGTGGCAGCGGCGGCTTGCCCGACGATCGGCCGTCGGCGCGAAAACTCGAGGGACGGGGCTGGGCAGGCGGGGAGGGGGCAGGCGGGTGCATGCACTCGCCCGGTTGAAAGCGAGAGAGGTGCAGAGGCGGCAGATGGGGAGGGAAAGTAAGGGAGGGGAGTTGGGGCGGGGACGCGCCTTACCTGAGGGGCGGAGAACGGGCGAGTGGAGGGGGGGCGAGAGCGAGCGAGCGAGAGCACACTCGACTCTTCTCGGCGCGCGGGCCCTCCCCCCCCCGCGCGTCCTCTCTCTCTTCTCGCGCGAGGCCTGTGGGCGCCTCTCTCGCCTCCTCTTCCCCCGCCGACACGCCACATAGCCCTTCGAACACACCCAGCACACACACACATGCAGGGCTTTGGCGAGGTGCGTCCTCCTCTGGGCGCACGCGCGCGTCGGACAGGGACGAATGCTCTCGCGGCGCATGTGCGCACACACACGGCCCTCACGCGCTCCTCTTCACCCACACTCACACTCGACAGGCGCCACCTCCGTCGCCGGGAGGCCCGCCGCCACCGCCTTCAGGGCTGGGCTGGTGCGTGAGGCACGAGGGGAGAGAGAAGGGAGGAGAGAAAGAAAGGCAGGTCCCCAGCTGACGCCGCCGCCGCGCGCGTTTTTTCTCTCTCCCCTCTCAACAGCTCCCTCTCCCACACACACACGCCCCCACACAGGCCCCCGCCCGCCCCGCCCCCGCCCACCGCCGACCCGCCCGTCGGCGGCGGCCCCTCCACCACCACCCCGGCCGGCCCGCCCGGCGGCGGTGACGGTGGCCCGGGCCCTCTTCAAGACTACCACCAACACCACCAGCAGGAACCCGCCCGCTGGTCGGCCAACCCGCTGGCGGGCACCGCCCCCACGCCCGGCGGTGCCCTGCCCCCGCACCCGCGCCCACTCTTCACGGACACGTCCGACGTAGACCGGGCGTACGAGGCCTCCTGGGCGACGCCGCCCGTGGCCGGCCCCGCGGGCGGCTGGCCACCGCCCCCGCCCCAACCCATCCGCTTCGGCCCGCCCCCGCCGGCCGTCCGGTCGCCCCGCCCCGCGTCCGTACCGGGAGCCTGGACCACGCCGGGCACGCGCCGGCCGAGTGTGGCGATGACGCCTGCGCAGCAGCACCAGGCGCCGCTCGACACGCCGTCCACCGCCTTCCCCCCGCTCTTCCCGACCGCCCCGCCGCCGCCCCTGCCCCCGCCCGGCGCGGCGCCCGCGGCGGCGCTGGCCGGCCCTGCCCCTGCTCCTCCCTCACCCGACTCCCCACACGTCGCCTACCACTGGCGCATGACGCCGGACCTGGCGGCGGGCTCGCCCGTCGCCGTGACGACGCCGGGGACGGCCCTGCGGGGCCTGCTGGGCGCGGTCGTCGCGGCTGCGGCCGCGGACGGGCCCGCGGCCGCCCGGGCGGCCGTCCCGTCCGGGCTGGGGGTGAGCGGTGCCGCCGACGGCGCCCTGCCCTCCTACTTCCTGGCGGGCGCCCTGCCGCCCGGCGGCGCGGCGGAGGCGGCGGCGGCGGCCCTGGGCGCGGATGCTGACCCGGGCCCGCCCCCCCCGCCACGCTCCCCGACCGCCGCCGTCACCGCCGCCCGGGGCGCGTCGCCCTGGCTGGACCGGGTGGTGACCTTCATCGGCACACCCGTCACGGCGTCGGCGGCGGCGCACGCCACGCCCGCGAACGGCGCCAAGGCGGGCGGCGGGCTGAGCGCGGGCGGGTTCGGCGGGAGCAGCGGGCGCCTTGGCTTTGCTGAACGCCTTGCGGCCGCGTCCGAGGCGACGCCGGGCGGCGCGTCTGCTGCCGCCGGGCTACCGCCGACCCGCCTGCCGGGCGGGGTCCTGCCCTTGCGCCCACCGCCCGGCGTGCCGCCGCCCGGCCTGCCGCCACCGGCCGGGCTGAAGCTGTCCCCGCCTCCGGGGCCGCCGCCGCCAGGCTTGCCGCCCGTGTCCGCGCCGCCGCCGCCGCAGGAGGCGCCGGCCGCCGCCGCCTGGGGTGCACCTCCACAGCCACCGCCTCAGGACGACGAGGGCGGGTGGGGCGAGCCGCCGCCGCCGCCGCCCGCCGGCGAGGGCGGGTGGGGCGAGCCCTTGGAGCAGCAGCAGTGGCAGGCGCCCGCCGACGGCAGGTGGGGCGGTGGCGGGTGGGGCGCGCCGCCCCTGGACGCGCCCCAGCCCGCCACGCCCGCCAGCCTACCGGCCGTGGCCACCCCAGCCCCGGCCTGGGGCGCGTTCGCGCCCACGCCCGCGCCGGGCGCCTACGGCGGCGGGTGGGGCCAGCCTCAACCCGAGGAAGGTGGTGGTGGCCCGGGCGCCGCCCCTGCTGCTGCCGCCGCCCCGCGCGCTGTCCCGCAGTCCAGCATGCTGCTGGTGGACGAGGACGGGACAGGCACGACGCCCCGGTCGCCCCGGGCGTCGGGGGACGGCGGCGGCGGCGGCCTGCGCCACCGCCACCCGCGCCCCTCCACGGCCGATGGCGCGGCTGGCGCGCTGCCCTCCCCCCGCGCGGCCTGGCTACCGCCCCAGGCGCCGGGCGCGGGCCCGGCCTCGCCGCCGCCCGTGACGCCGCCCCCTCCCGGCGCGCCCTGGGCGATGGGAGGCGACCAGCAGCAGCAGCAGCAGCAGCACCGCCTGGCCGGCCCCGGCCCGCAGCAGCAGCAGCAGCTGGCGAGCAAGGACGAGTGGGGGCAGGCGGCCCCGCCACCGCCGCCATCGCCCGCCCGCCGGCCTCGTCGCCGGCGGTCCCGCTCTTGGGCCTCCTCCCTGGCCCGCCTGATCGCCCTGACCCTCACCCTGGCCATCCTGGCGCCGGTCGGCCCCGACCTGGCCGCCCGGGCAGTGGCGGGCGGGCCGGCGGGGCGCACCCCGCCGCCTGCCTGGGCAACGGGGCTGCTCTCCGCCGGCAGCGCGACCTCCGCCGCCGCCGCCTGGGCCCGGGCCGCCACCCTGCCCCGGGCCGGCCGGGCCCTGGCATCCCTGGTATCGGCCGCGGAGGACGGCTGGCACGCGGCGGCCGCCCGGTGGCCTGGCCCCGTGGCGGGGCTGGGCGCGGCAGCCGACGCGGCAGGCAGCGGCGGCGCGCGCGCGGCGGCCGCCGCGCTGCCTGCCCTGGCCCGGGCGGGGGGCGCAGCGGGTCGGGTGGTGACGGGCGCGGCGGCCAAGGCCACGGTGACCGCCTGCCGCCTGAGCCGTGACCCGCGTGCCTGCGCGGCCCGGGCGGCCGGCTTGGGGGCGGCCGCCGGGGGTGCGGCCGCCTGGGCGGGCGCCCAAGCCGCGGCCGCGGGCGCTGAGGCTTGGGCGTCCTATCGGTCCGCCCGCCCCGCGGGCGGGCGGCGCCCGCCGCCCGTCCCGCTGCAGGCCAACGCCTCCCTGCCGCCCCGGCCGCCACCCCCGCTGACGCCCTGGCGCCGGGTGGCGGCTGCGTGGGGCGAGGCCAAGGGCCAAGGGAGCAGGCGGGGCGGCGGCGGCCGCGGGGAGCAGCTAGCAGGGGAGCCCGTGCGCGCGCGGATGGTGGAGGAGGTGAGGGTGGGCGGCGAGGCGCCGGCGCCGACGCTGCCGCCGGCCGGGCCCGTCCCTCAGGGCATGCCACCCACGCCGCCGGAGACGCCTGAGGCGCCAACCACGACGGCGGCGGAGCCAACCGCGCCGCCGCCGATGGAGGTGGTGGACGAGCCGGAGGAGGAGGTTGGGGTTGAGGGACCGACCCCGCCGCCGCCGCCCCCGCTGGAGGCGCCAGCCGCGCCGCCGCCGCCGCCGCCGGCCACGCCCGCCGCGCCTCCTCCGGCCGCCGAGGCCGTCGTCCCCGCCCCCACCACCCCGCCCACGCCCTCGCCCTCGGCCGGCCCGACCGGCCCGGCCGCCGTCACCCTGCCGCCCACCCTGTCTGTGGAGGGCGGTGCTGCCGTCGCGCCCGTGCCGCCCGCGCCGTCGCCGTCCGCGACGGCCGAGCCGCCGGCCGAGCCGGTCACGCCTCCCGAGACGCCGGTGCCGGTACCTGTCGAGGCGGTGGTGCCGGCCTCGACGCCCGCTCCGCCTGCTGCTCCCGACGCCGCCAAGGACAAAGCCGCAGATGCGGCCGCGGCCGCGGCCGTGGCCGTGGAGGCGGCCGCCCGCCGGCGGGCCCGCCTGGCTGCCGCGACGGCCGCCGCCCTGCGCGCCCGGTCCGTGGCTGTCAGCGCGGCGTCTGGCGTTATGAGTCGGGCCCTGCGCCTGGGCGTGGCCGTCGCGGTCGTGGCCGCCCTCGCGGCGAGCGGGGCGGCCGCCAGGCCGGCCGCCCGGCGCGCGGTCGCCAAGGTGGCTGCCGGCGTGGCCGCCGCCCGGGCCGCCTTTGCCGCAGCCACCGCGCCGTCCCCGTCGCCTTGCCGCACGCGGGCGGCCACCCGCACGCCCGCCACCCGCACCCCCGCCGCCGGCCGCAGCGGGATGGCCCGGGCCGCGTCAGAGACGGAGGATGAGGGCGGCGTGCCCGCCGCTGCACCGCCCTCACGCCGCACCACCGGCCGCAAGACGGGCACGGGCGCCGGCGCCGCCGCGCCCGCCCCCGCCCCGCCTAGCGCGGGGCGGGACCTGCGCCGCCGGGCGACCGTGTCCGCGGCGGCGGCCGCCGTGACCGGAGGCGGCGGCGGCGTGGCGCCGGAGGGTGAGGACGACGAGGTGACTCCCGCCCCGCTCTCGGGCCGCCCGGCCACCGGCCGCCGCGTCTCCACCGTCGGCGGCACCGCCGCCCGGGCGGCCCTGGCCCTGTGGCGGTCTGTATCTGTCGGCATCATGGGCGCGGCTGCCCCGGACGCGGAGACGCCCGGCACGGGATACCGCTGGCTGCGCGGCGGCGGCGCGCCGCCGCACCAGGGGGATGGTGAGGCGGACGTGGCCGCGGCCCCAGGAACGAGACCCGCCCGCGGTGGCCGCGGCCGCTCCGCCAGCCGGCCCGCCACGGGGCGGCGGACGGGGCGGGTCGCCGCCGCTGAGGAGCCGGCCTCGCCGCCGCCCAAGTACAGGTCGCCCTCCCTGGGTGCGCCCGCGGTGCGGTCGACGCGGCGGACGGGGCGGGCGTGAAGGGAAATGGAGGTGTCGATGGAGAGACACACCATTCAACCTTCCTCCTCACACACCTTCCGCGCGACGCGCCCTTCGCAACCCTTCCCCTTCTCGCCCATCATTCCATGGTCCACCCCTCTGAGCTCCTGGTCGTCCTGCCCCGCTCCCCGGCGGCCGGGCTGGGTGGCAGCCCCGCCGCCGCCGCCGCCGCCGCCGCCGCCGGTCACTCTGACCCGGCCGACTCGGCCGTGGCCCTCTCGGCCCTGGAGCGCCGCCTGCGCCTGGCGCGGTGGCAGTCCGCCTCGGGCTTTGGCACGCCCACGGCAGGCGGCCCGCACGCGGAGGAGGCCCTGGGGCGGGCGCTGGAGGAGGTCAGTGTGTGTGTGTGAGAGAGGGAGAGAGAGGGAGGAAGGTAGGGGCGGTGGGTCAAACGAAAAACCACCACTCGCGCGCGCACCCGGCGCGGCGCGCACACGCGCGCCGGGCGCGCGCCTCTTCGCCTCTCAACTCTCTCTCTCTCTCTCCCGTCCATTCCCCCCAGCACCTTGCCCCTCAACCTGACGACCACTTCGCCACCTTCCACGCCATCCCGGCGGTCCTGGCCCGCCCGGTCCCCTCCCTGACCAAGCTGCTCCTGCTGGGGCGGGCGGGCGCGGCCGGCGCGGCCGCCCTGCCCCGCCTGGGCGCCCGCCCTGGCGGCGCCTCCTGGCGCTTCTGGGACGGCAAGGCCGGCGCGGCCGCCCTGGCCGACCCGGCGGCCGCGATGGCGGCCGCCCTGGCCATCACGGTGGACGCGTATGCGGCCGTGCGGACCGCCCTGAAGGGCCGGGCCGTCCTGTGCGCGCCGCCGCCAGCCCTGCTGGCCGCTTCGGCCGCTGCCGCCCCCGCCCTCGCCGACCCGGCCCTGTGGGAGGACGCCTTGGTCGCGGACCCGGCGGGCGAGGAGGAGTGGCTGCGTGCGTCCGTGCCGGTGCAGCCGCCGCCGCCGCCGCCCGCGTCTCCTGCGCGCGGGGACCGCCACAGCCCAGGCCGCGGCGGCGGGGGCGGCCATAGCCAGGTGGCGGCCCACCCGGCCTGCCTGCCCCCGGGCGTCGACCTGCCGCCGGCCGCGGCGGCGGCCATCGCGGGCGTGCTGCCGGTGGCGGCCCTGGCGCCGGACCAGGCAGAGGCGTTGGCTGAGCTGAGCGCGGTGGTGGGCGCGGCCGCATTTGTGGCGCACTGGGCGGGGAAGGGGTGGGGGGTGGGACTGCAGACGCCGGCCGTGGAGAGCGCGTGAAGAAGAAGAAAAATATCGTGAGGGCGAGGTGCGCACTTTTGGTGAGAGAGAGAAAACTATGGAGACGCCTCACTCTCACAATTCCGGCGGCGGGGCAGGGCGGGGACGCCCACACGCCCCGCACACACACACTGACGCAAGCTATGCCCCGCCCCCGCCCACCCCCTAAGGAGCTGGTGTCCGCCCTGGCCCGCCTCCAAGCCGCCCAGCCGTCGCCGTCATTGCCATGCGCCGGCGGCGGCGACTTTGGGTGCGCCGCCTGCGCAGGCGCGGCCGACCTGCTGGGTGACCGCCTAGGCGTCTGGCTGGGTGCGGGGCCGGCGGAGCGGGCCGAGTTTTTGGATGCGGGCGGCGGGCGGGCGCTCGTGGTAAGAGGGAGAGGAGAGACGGGAGGCATGGGGGTGAGCGAGACCCCGAACCTAGCCGCTCCACTCATGACATTACGCCCTCCCTTTTTTCTAACCAGGCGACCGCCACGACGGGCCACGCCGCCGCCGCGGCGGCCGCGCACCGCCTGGTGGCCCAGCTGGCGGCGACGCCCGATGGCGCGGCCTGGCTGGGAGGACGCGAGGGCGACGCGGTCTCGCTAGTGGCCGCCGTGGCGGCCGCTGCTGCTCGAGCAGCATGGGCCGCGGCCGAGGACCCGGCCGCCGCGGCGGCGGCCCTGCACGCTGCGGCAGCCCTGCTGAATGCGGGCGCACTGACGAGCCACGGCGCACAAACGGACGCCCTGGTCACCACGGCCCTAGCCCTGGCGGCGGGCGAGGGCGTTCCCCTCGAGGTCAGCAGCGGCGGGGCGGCCTTGCTGGCCGCGGCCGGGCGGGCGGGCGCGCCCGCGCTGGACGCCGGCCTGCGGGCGCTGGTCCCGGCCGAGAGCGAGCGCTTGCCACCGCTAGCCCTCTTAGAAGCTGCGTGTGCGCTGGGAGGAGAACCGGCCGGGCGGGCGCTGCTGGTGCGGTCGGGCGGGGCGGCCGCGGTCGGGCATGCGTTTGCGGCGTGGTGGGGGGGCGCGGGCGAGGCTGTCGCCCCTCCGCCCTCCTCTTCCGTGCTGGGTTCCCCGCGTCAGCGGGCCCTGGATGCGGTTTTGATTCTGAGCCGGCATGCTGACACCCTGGCCGCGCTGGACGCGGACGCGGCCACCGCGTCCGCCGCCCTGCGAGCCGTGGCGGAGCGGCTGTGGGTGCCACCCTCGTCCACCCTGCCTCCTCCTCCGCGCGACGCGGCTGTCGGCGCCGCCCTGGCGACCGCGGCCGCGGTCGGCGCGGCGCAGGTCGGCCTGAAACGCGAGCTGGACGCCTGGGCGAGCCTGCCGGTGCGCGTGGTGGAGGGGCTGGGGCGCGGCGGCGCGACCGGCGGTAGCGCGGACGCGGCCGCGGCCGCGCGCTCGGTCCGCCAGGCGACCGCGGCCTGGGCGTCGCTGGCGGCCGCGGGCGGGGCCGTGGCCGCGTCGGTGGCGGCCACGCCCTGGGCGGCCGCCTTGATGGGCCTGCTGACCAGCCCGCTGGGCGCCGCCAGCCCGGCGATCCGGGAGGCTGGCGTGGGCGGGCTGGGCCTGGCAGTGCGGCTGGGCGGGTGTGGGCAGGGCGTGGCTGCGTCCGCGCTCGCCCGGGCGGCCGCCGCGCCCCTGCCGGGCTCGGCCGACGCCACCGACGACGCCGGCGCGGCGGCCTTAGACGCCCTGGCGGGCTGGCTGGAGTGCGGCGTGCCAGGGTTGCGGGCGGCGGCCGCGGCGGCGGTGCTTGAGGCGTCCAACCACCCTCACCCGCTGCTGGTAGCCGGCCTGGCCCCCGCCGCGCCGCCGGCCCTGGCGTCCGCGGCTGCCCGGGTGGTGAAGGCGGCGGCGGGCCTGCCGGGCGCGGACCCGGCGGACTGGCTGCCCTGTCTGGCGACCAGCCTGGCGGGGCGGGCGGCGGGCGAGGGCGGCGATGCCCTTGCGGGCGAGGAGGGGCAGGAGGTAGCGGCGGCGGCGGCCCTGGCCACGGCGGGAGCGTGGGTGGCAGTGGACGATGCTGCCGTCTCACCCGCGCTCGCGTCTAGCCTCGCCAGCTCTGTGGTCACCCTCCTGGGGCGCCCGTCCGCGGGCGGCTGCTCCGGGCCCGTGGAGGCGGCCGCCCTGGCCCTGGCAGCGGCGCTGGCGCCCCACCTGCCGCCGGGGGGGGGGACAGCGGCGGCTCTCGCGGCGGCGGTGGGCGAGGTGGGAGGAGGTGAAAAGGATGATAGTGATGCTGATGACGCGCTGACTGCCCGACTGCGGCTGCTGGCCCTGGTGGGAGAGCCGGTGGAGGGCGGGCGGGCGCTGGATGAGTGCGTGTAGAGGTTATAGGCAGAGTGCAAGCAAAAAGGTTGGGCGCGCGCACACCCATCAAAAACACTCAGCCCACTCCGCGCTCTCCCTCGCGCACACCCTGAGGTTGAGAGGTTCACAGGTGTTTAGCTGGAGTGTCGTACTTGTCTTATGGCCTTCCTCCACTCCGTCCTGGAGGAGGCCAGGGCCGCCCTGGCCACCGCGTCCGGCCTGGTAGAAAGTCTCGTCGGCCCCGGCATCGGCGGCACGCCCGGCTGCGGCGCCGCGCTCTCGCTGCCCGACCTGCGCGCCCTTCTGGGCGGGGGCGCCCTGCCGGGCGGCGTGGAGGTTGGGGGGGTGCTGACCGTGGGCGACCGCCGCGTGCGCGTGGTGTCCTTGGTGAGGCGTGAGGAGAGGGAGAGAGAGAGGAACAGCGAGGGGCATTGGAAGGAGGCGCGCGCCCCTCGACGTTCCCCTCCTCAAACCCACTCCTTCACGAACAAACAAACAGCTTGGCGAGGGCGGCTTCGCCTACGTGTACGCGGTCACCCCCGCGGACGGCCCGCCCACTCCCACCCACCCCTCCCTGGCCCTGAAGCGCACGGTCGGCCCCGACCCGGACCGCCTGGCCGCCGCGGCGCAGGAGGCGGACGCGGCGGCCGCAGCCGGCCGGGCAGGGCCCAGCACGCTCCCTCTGCTGGCGGCCGGCCGGGACGGGGACGCCGCCGCCTTCCACGTCCTGACCCCGCTGGCCGCGGGCGGCGACCTGGGCGCCGCCCTGGCCACGCGCGCCGCCGCTCGCCTGGCAGGAGCGGGCTTTCGCGTGGACGGGCCGCCGCCCTCTGCGCGCCTGGCGGCCGCGACTGGGGCCCTGCCGCCGCGGCTGGCACTGGGCCTCCTCGCCCAGGCGGCGGCCGGCGTGGCGGCCGTCCACGCCGCGGGGCTAGTACACTGCGATGTCAAGCCCCAAAATCTGCTGCTGATGGAGGCCGGCGGCCTGAGCACGGAGGACGAGGCGGCGGACGAGCCTACAGCGGCGGCGGCGCACGAGGAGGAGGGCGAGGAGGACGAAGAGGCCGCGTCCGCTGCGTCCCTGCGCGCGTCCGGGGCGGGCTCCTCCCGCCCCTCCACCCGGCCGCCCTCGGCCGCTGCGCCAGTGGGAGGCGGCGGGCCGGCGGCCGCAGCCTCACTCCCGACCCTCGTCCTGGCCGACTTCGGCTCCGCCCGCCCGGCCCCGCTCCCCCTGCCGACCCGGGCGGCTGCCCTGGCGCTGGCCGAGTGGGCTGATGCCCACACCTCGCCCGCCTTCCGCCCGCCCGAGCTGTACGATCCTCCGTCGGGTCCCGGAGCGGCCATCACGCCCGCCGTCGACGTGTGGGGCCTGGGCTGCGTCCTCTATTTTATGCTGGCGGGCGGGGTGACGCCCTTCGAGCGAGGCAACGGCGGCCCCGCGGGCGGGAGCCTGGCCCTGGCCGTCCTGGCCGGCCGTGTCTCCTGGCCGGACCAGGGTTACGGGGGTGGTCAGGCAGCCGCCGCGGCGGCGGCCCTGTCCCGCCGAGTGGCGGCCGCTAGGGCCCTGGCGGAGGCCTGTCTGGCGGCCGACCCGGCCGACCGGCCGACCGCGGCCGAGGTGGCCGCCAGGTCGCGCGCGCTGGCGCGGTGAGATGACATGATTGAGAGGGTTTTAGTTTTGCTGTTGTTCTTTGTTGCGTCTTTGTTCCTGTTTACAGTTCCTCGTGCACCAGGGGCAGGGGCGGGGGCGGCGCCACGGGTTCGCCCGGCGGAGCGTCGGCGTCGGCGTCGGCGGGAGCGGCAGCGGCAGCAGCGTGCGGCCGGTCATCGGCAGGAGGGGGCGTGGCGGCGTCCGCCCCGCCGCCGCCGCCGCCGCCGTCCTCCCGCGCCGCGTCCTCGGCCGGCGGGGTGGGGGCGTCGTCAGGCGGCGCCTCCAGGGCGTCCGCCCATACCTCCTCGGAGGCGGTCGATTTCTCTGCTCCGCCCTCAACCACCACCACTGCCACACCCTCCCTTCCACGTGCCTCCTCCTCCTCCTCCTCCTTCTGCCCCGTCAGCGCGCACGCGTCCGGGTGGAACAGGGTCAGCACATACCGGCAGGCTTCCGGCTCCGCCACTGTCGCCCGAACGAGCGCGTCGGGCGGGCAGGCCAGCCGCAGCTCGGCAGACCGGTGGGTCGGCGGCGCGCCGTCCTTCCCACCACCCTCACACGCGTCCCCGCCTGAGAACGCTTCTGCCACGAACCGCACTTCCGCGCCCCGGTCGGCCAGGTCGGGCGTCAGGTCGCTGGGCGGCATGGTGCGGGGCGCGCCGCCGTGCAGGGCCCCGGCCGACCGACCCAGGCTGTGCGAGGGCGGCGGACCACCCGGGGCGGCGGCCGGGTCGGTCGCGGCGGCGGCGGCGGCCCCTCCCAGGCCGTGGTGGGCCTGGCGGACGGACGCGCCCGGGCACGCCTCGAACGTCCAGTAGCCCGCGGGGATGAGGAAGCACTTCCCCGCAAAGGGGCCCAGGTGTAAGGAAGGGTGGGAGGGTTGAGGGGGCTGCTGCTCGGCCGGTGGCGGCGGCGGCGGCAACGGGCCAGCCGCGCCGGGCGTCGGCGCCACGCTCAGCCGGGCCCCGCCCGCCACGGCGGCCAGCGCGGCCCGCGCCGCCGCCGCGTCCGCGGTCGTCCCGCCGCACGGCGGCGCGGCCACGCACGCCCGCAACAGGGCCGCCGCCCGCAGGGAGGCGGTGGCCAGGCCCAGGGCGACCGCGGGCTCGCCCTCCAGGGGCGGGCCGGGCGGCAGGGCGGCATCGCCCGCCGGCGCGCACAGGCCGCACGACAGGCGGCAGTGGCCCCGCCAGTGGGTGGGGGGGCGGCCTCCAGAGGCGCCACCACCCCGGCCACTGCCTCCACTCCCCCCGCTGCCGGGCGCCGGCGCGGGAGGCCGGTCGCCGTCCAAGGCGAGGTCGCCGGCCATGTAGCGCACGTTGCGCTCGCACTCGCCCCGCCCGGCCCAGGCAGCGCATTCCGGGTGGTAGTCGGCGCAGGGGGCGGGGGAAGGGGAGGCCGCGGTGCCGCCGGGAGTGGGCGGCGATGCCGGCGGGGAGCGGGGGTGGCGGAGCGGGCGGCTGGACGGGCGCAGGGTCCTCCCGGCCGCCGCGTAGGCCGCGGCAGTGCGGGTGGCAAGGGCAGCCAGCGCGTCAGCGACCGCGGCCGGGGCGGGCGGCAGGGGCGTGCCCGCGCCCAGGACCGCCGTCGCGGGCGGGCCGTGGTGCGCGTACGCGGCGCCGCCACCGCCCGGGCCCGGGCCCGGCAGGGGCGGGGGCGGGCCGTCCGTCAGGGCCAGGCAGGCCTGGCGGGCGGCGGCGGCTTCCAGCGGGGTGGGGGTGGTGGCTGGGCCGGCCCGCGGCACGCGCACCCACAGTTCCTCGCCGCCCTCGCCGCCCTCGCCGCCCTCCACTCGCTTCAGCCCGGCCCCCGCCAGGGCCGCCCGCGGGGCCGACCCAAGGGGCGTCGCCCCGCCGGGAGGCCCCGTCCCGCCGTCGCAGGCCGCGCGCATGTGGCGGGCGACCCGGTGCGGCGCGGGCTGGGCCCCGCCCTCGGTCGCGACCCAGGCCGCCCCCGCCTCCCAGGCGGCGGTGGCGAGGGCCAGGCACACGTCGCACGCCAGGGCGGGGGCAGCGCTGACCGCGGCGGTATGGGCGGCCGCCCAGGGCGGCGGGGCGGAGGAGGCGGGCGTGGGCGCGGGCGGCAGCACGGCGCCGCCACCAGCGCCCCACAGGCCGGCCGGGCCGGCCATGGAGGAGACCCGGCCGCCGGTGGGGGCGGGCGCGGGCGGGAAGGACGCCGGGGCGGTGGGGCGCGCCTCCTCGCCATGGCCGGCCGCCCCGCCCCCGCCAACCAGGCGCGCGGTCGGGAAGGGCAGGCGGAAGGCGGTCGTGTCCCAGGGCGCTTTAGTCCAGGCCTCGTCTGCGCGGGCGAGCGAGGAGGCGAGGGCAAGCGAGGCGGACGCGATGAGCAGAGCGCGCGCGGCGCCCATTGACCGCACCGAGCGGCGCCTCACCGCCCCGGGCGCGGCCGCCACTCCGGCTGTGTGACGAGCGGGTGAACCCCTAGCCATGGCACGAGGTCCTCTACCCCTCACCGCGCGGTGGGCGCGACTGGCGCAGGAGCAGCAGGAAGCGCTGGGGCGGGCGCCTTCGGTGGAGACGAAGACGAGGAGGAAGCCGCCCACGTCGCCGCGCCAGCGCCCAGCAGGCCCAGCTTGGTCAGAATGCCACCACCCTTGGCGACGGAGGCGGCCTTGCTTCCCACAGCGACGGCGGCGACGGCGAAGGCGCTGAGAGGGAGAGGGAGAGGGAGAGAAAAATGAGCAAGCGCGCGTGAAAAACCGATTGACGCTCGCGTGCCTGTCTGTCTCTCTCTCAGTGCGGCATAAATGGCGCGCGCCGCGCACCGTGCGACCGTGCCCGCGCTGTAGCCACCGGGCATGTAGAGAAAGAGAGGGCAGGAGCGAGTGGGTGACTCGCTCGCTGTCTCTCGCGTGCGTGCGTGTCTTTTTTTTGAGGAGAAAGAGAAGAAAACAAGAGTGCACGAGGGTAGCGTACTCACTCCCTCGCTCCCTCCTCGCTTCTCCTTTCGGGCCTCGCCGTGCCCCGCCCACACACGTCGCGGGCACCGCACACACACACGCGCGCGCACCCTCAGCACCATGGGCCGCCACTCCAAGAACGCGGGCACCATGGGCGCGGAGGCGCTGACGTACCACGAGCGCCGGGCGCTGGGCTACGGGACGGTCAAGGAGCGGCTGGGCAAGGTGTGCGCTGTGGTTTTGGGAGGGGTTGACGAGTGCAGCGCGCGCCTTCGGCTTTGCGCTGTGGCGCGCTGTCAGGCGCGCATCAGCCGGCGTGAGGAGGGCGGAGCACGGGGTGCGGCCCGCACGCCGTCCCCTGCCCGCCGCTTCGCATTCCAGCGCCATCGGCATTTCGCGTCCCCCTCATTCTCCCTCCCTCTCTCTCTCTCTCTCCCTCCTCCCAGGACTCGCTCGGTAACTACTACGACTGCCGCCTGACCCTGCAGCCGGCGGTGGTGCGTGGGTTCGGTGGAGAGAGAGTCGTGGAGAGGGAGAGTTGGGGAGGCGGCATCAAAAACACACCGACCGCCCGCCCGCGGCCACCGCTCTCAACCTTTCTCCTCTCCACCCCCCACCCCACCCCACCACCCATTCATCATCAGGACCCCGTAGCCACGCCCGCCGGCTACCTGTACTCCCGGGAGGCCATCCTGAAGTGCCTGTTGGACCAAAAGCAGGAGGCCAAGCGCAAGCTGGCGGCTTGGGAGGCGGCCGGCGCGGCCGAGGCGGGCAAGGAGGCCGCCGCTGTGGCCGCCGACTCGGCCGCAGCCCTGGCCGCCTTTGAGCGCCAGGCGACGGCGGGCGCGTCGGACGCGCTGGCGGCCTCCATCCGGCAAGCCGTCCGGTCGGACGCGGTGGACGCGGCCAGCGGCGCCCCCCGCCGCCTGACCGCCGTGTCCGCCATCGCCTCCAACCGGGAGCGGGCGGCGGGGCTGAGGGCTAATTGGGGCGTGACGGCCGCCAACGCGCCCGAAGCCGCCCCCTCCCGGGGCCCCCGCCCGGACGGCCTGACCCGGTGTCCCGCCTCCGGCAAGCCCCTGCGTCTAAAAGACCTCATCCCCGTCCGCTTCACGCGCGAGATGGAGGGTAAAGAGGCCAAGGAGGGCGGCGGCGGAGGCGGCGGCGGAGGCGGAGGCGTAGGCGGCCACGAGGACGGCCCGTTTGCGGTGGACCCCATCACGGGCGACCCCCTGACCAACGCGTCCGCCCTGGTCCTGCTCGTGCCGACGGGCGACGTCATGCTCAAAGCCACGTACGAGGCGTGCGTCAAGCCGGAGGGGAGGTGGGGCGGGACCCGGGTGCGGCACCCGGCCGACGTCGTCCCCCTGCGATCGGGCGGGACGGGCTTTGCCGCGCACGACGGCGGCGCGGCCGAAGCCAAGCGCACCTTTGTGCTGGGCCCGGGGACGGGGCGGGCGGACGTGCGGGGGCAGGGCGGGGCGGGCGGCAGCAAGTTTGGGCTGCGATTCAACAACTAGGGAGAGGATGTGTACAGAATGGAGACTCCCACCACCACCACCCCCAACAAGCGGGCAGGCGAGGAAGTTCTCGGTGTCGAGATGAGGAGAGATGAGGCCGCGGGGTGCGGGTTTTTGGCCGAGAGGAGAGATCACGGAGAGATCACGGCTCCTCTCCTCTCCTCTCTCGACCTTGCAGTCCCTCCCTCGTCTACACGTGCGCCCGCTCCACCTCGCCCACCGTCGCCAGCGCCTCTAGGAACGCCCCGCTGTTCAGCACGCCCGTCCCGCCCAGCAGCACGCGCGGCCCGCCCGGCCCGGCCGCCGCGTTCAGGGCCGCCATGGCCGCCGCCTCCTGGTAGGTCGACCCACCGATGATGAAGGCGACGACCAGGCGGGGCGGGGCGGAGGCCGGCGGGGTGGGGGCGCCTGGGCCGCCGCCAGGGCCGCCGCCGCCACCGCCAGGCGTGGGGCTGGCGCTGCCTGGCGGGCCCCCTGCGCCCCCGTTCACGCCTTCCGCCCCCGCCACCGGCCAGTCGGCCTCACGCAGGCGCCCCTTGAGCGCCGCCTCCAGCAGGCCCACCAGGGCCGGGCTGTGCTGGGTGTAGACGTTGTCCACGCCCCGCAGGGAGGTCGTGGCCGCCCGGGCGGCCGCGGACAGGCGGGCGGTGAGGGAGGCGTCCGAGAACAGGTCGCCCGACCGCCGGGCCGCGCCCGCGTGGCGGAGGAGGACGCCCACCAGGGCCGCCGAGGCCCGGGGAGTCATGCCCGGGCAGTCTGCCAGACGGGACACAAGGTCGGCCGAGGCCGCCCTGGCCGCCGCGTCGCCCCGCTCGTGGCGCAGGGCGTGCAGGGCGACGGCCCGCACCTTGTCGGCGGGGGAGGGGCGGGGGTCGGCCAGGAGGCCGCGCACCGCGTCCGCGTGGGCGCCCGCGCCCGCGCCCGGCGCGCCGCCCCCCCCGCACACCACTTCTTGCTCCACCGCGGACACGTCCATGAGGCCCCGCGCGCCCACCACCCGGGCCAGCTCGCCCAGGAGGCCCACGTGCTTGGCCGCCGCCGCCTGGGCGGCCGACAGCTCGCCATACCCCTCCACCGCGGCCTGCATGTCCGCGATCGTCGCCAGGCTGGCCGCGCCCGCCCGGGAGCGCGCAAACTCATCGACGAGGCCGCGCACGGCGGTGCCCGCATCCCCGAAATTGGATGCCGCGTGCGCCGCAAAAAAGGGGTCCTGCCGCCCGGACAGGACCAGGTCGGTCGGCTGGGCCGCGGCGGCGCCCGATGACCCGGGCGGCGGCGGCAGGCGGGCCCGGTTGCAGTCCAGACCCACCAGCTCGTGGGCCATGGCCTGATAGGTCCAGGGCAGGAGGAGCGGGGTGGCTGGGTCGTCGCGGCGGTCGAGGATGAGGAGGAGGGGTGGGGGCTCGCCGGGTGGGGAGCCGAAGCTGAATAGGGCGCGCTCCTCGCCGTCGGCCAGGGCCGCCAGGGAGGCCGCCAGGCGGGTCGCGGGTTCGGACCCCCGCCGGTAGCGAATGGTGAAGCGGCGGCGCAGGGACAGCAGGACGGCCGCGAGGCCCTCGGCCGCCCGGCCCAGGGCGGCGGACGAGGCAGCGTCATCCCAGGCTAAAGGTTGCAGCAGCGACGCCGGCCGGGGCACGGGCACCGCAAAGTGGTGCGGGTCCAGGGCCTCAAAGTCGAGGAAGGCCTCCGTGACGGTCGACACGCGGCACGCGCCCGCGGGTGGGGCGCCATCCGCGTCGGCCAGGTCCTGGAGCCCGCCGTCCCCGACCCGGTTGGTGAAGACGAGGTGGTAGGACCCGAAGCGGGGGCCGGGGCCACCCGGGCCGGAGCCGGCCCGCAGGGCGCGGCGCAGGGCCGCGATGTTGGCGCGGGTGGGGCGCAGGATACAGACGGCCTGGTGGAGAAGAAGAGAGAAGGTTGAAACGCGAAGAGGTGCGGTGCGAGAGCGAGAGCGAGCGAAAACGAATGCCTCCGCCTCCGTCTCTCTTCTCTCCCCCTTCACACACCTGCAGGTGGTGCAGGGGGTCGCCGCCCCCGCCCCCCTCGTCCAAGCGCTCCACCAGGTAGACCTCCTTGCCCAGGATGTCGGTCTGGGAGGCGGCCAGCGAGACGGCGCGGGCGGTGTCGGCGTCGAGGAGCAGGGCCTTCATGCCTGGCACGGCGCCCAGGGCGCGGTCCACGTATGCCCGGACCAGGGCAACCAGGTCCTGGTTTTTAGGGAGGGAGGAGGAGGAGGGCGGCGGCGGCGCGGGGCCGCCGCCCGGGCGGGCGGGAGACAGGCCGGCCATGTGGGCACGGTCAACAAAACGAGAGTGAGGAGATGAGGGGGCGGGGGAGGGAGAGAGGGAGGGCGGCGCGCTGCTCCACTCGCGTTTCGCTCTCTCCTTCAATCATGGACAGCGGCAAGAAGGTCGCTTCCTTCGCCGGCCTCTCCTCCTGCTCGGATGGAGGCCGCACCATGGGCCAGCACCTTGCATCTCGCCTGGTGGAACTGGGCGTGGACCGAGGTCAGGAGAGAGAGCGGAATAAGAAGGGGAGCGCGACGCATTCACGGCGGCGGCGCGCGTGCGCGAGAGGGCGACTCGCACCCTCTCTCTTCACCTCCCTCTCTCATGAAGGCCTTCATGCCCCCGGATGACCAGTCTGCGTCACTCACACCCACACACGCCCTCTCACGCAGTCTTCGCCGTCCCGGGCGACTTCAACCTGGTCCTCCTGGACCAGCTGATCAAGGTGCGCGTTGAGAGGTAGGAGAGAGCAAAACGTTTAGGCGCTCGCTCTCGACCCTTCCCCCCCTCACCCTCTTTCCTCTCCCTCTCTGCCTCTTCACAGGAGCCCCGCATCAAGATGGTCTACACCTGCAATGAGCTGAATGCGGGGTACGCGGCGGACGGGTATGCGCGCGCTCGGGGCGTGGCCTGTGTCATCGCCACCTTCACGGTCGGCGGCCTGTCCCTGCTGAACGCGGTGGCGGGCGCCTTCTCCGAGCGCCTGCCCCTGATCGTCATCACGGGCGCGCCCAACTCCAACGATTTTGGGACGATGCGGGTCCTGCACCACACGACCGGCAACCCGGGCGGCGGCATCGCGGACGAGGTCGCGGCCTTCAAGCCGTACACCTGCCACCAGGAGCAGATCTTCAGCCTGGAGTACGCGCACCATCAGCTGGACACGGCCATCTCCACGGGCATGCGCCTGTCCCGCCCAGTCTACATCAACATTGCCTGCAACCTGGCGGGGCTGAAACACCCCACCTTTGAGCGGGAGCCCGTCCCCTACTCCCTCGCGCCCGTCCACACCAACCCCGTCTCCCTGGCCGCGGCCGTCGAGACGGCGCTTGAGCTGTTGACGAGTTCGGTCAAGCCCGTCCTCGTGGGCGGCGTCAAGCTGCGCCCCGCCGCGGACAGGGCCGCCTTTGCCGCCTTGGCTGCCGCCTCCCGCTACCCCGTCGCCATCCAGCCCTCCGCCAAGGGCATGGTGGACGAGACCGCGCCCCGCTTCATAGGTATCTACTGGGGCCAGGTGTCCACACCTTACTGCGCGGAGACGGTCGAGTCGGCGGATGCCTACGTCTTTTGTGGCCCCATCTTCAACGACTACACGACGGTCGGCTACTCTTTACTCCTTAAGGAGGACCGCAAGATCGTGGTGGAAGTCGACCGCGTATCTGTCGGCGGGCGCCGCTTCTTCAACTGCGTTGCGGCTGCAGACTTTATGACCGCCCTGGCCGCCCGTATCACGCCCAACGAGACGGCCTGGGTCAACTACGAGCGCATGTACGTTCCGCCAGGCATTTTGGTCAAGCCGCCGCCGACTGAGCCCTTGCGCACGACCATCCTCTTCTCCCACATCCAGGCCCTATTGACGCCTGACACGGCGGTCATCGCCGAAACGGGCGACTCCTGGTTCAACTGCCTGAAGCTGCGACTGCCGCCCGGATGCGGGTACGAGTTCCAGATGCAGTACGGCTCCATCGGCTGGTCGGTCGGCGCGACCCTGGGGTACGCGCACGGCGCCCGGGAAAAGCGCGTCATCACGGCCGTCGGGGACGGGAGCTTCCAGATGACCGCCCAGGAGGTCAGCACGCTCCTCCGGTACGGCGACCACCTGACCTTCGGCCCCATCATCTTCCTCATCAACAACAAGGGCTACACGATCGAGGTGGAAATCCATGACGGCGAGTACAACGTCATCAATGACTGGGACTACTGTGCGTTCGTGGTCGCTTTCAACAAGGGGTCGCCCTACAAGCTGTTCACCGCGCGCGCGGGGACGGAGGCCGAGCTGGAGGCCGCCATCGCGGGTGCCCAGGCCGACCCGGCCGCCCTGGCCTTCATCGAGGTGTGCGTGGACAAGGATGACTGTTCTCGCGAGCTGCTGGAGTGGGGCAGCCGGGTGGCGGCCTGCAACGGGCGGCCGCCCGCGCGGGAGTGAGAGGGAGATGGTGGATGGTGGGGTCGAGAGAGAGCATGCGTTGCTTTTCTTCTAGGGTGGGCGTGTGCATCGAGTGTTTCTTATCGCTTTTGTATAGTCCTGTGTGTGTGTGTTTGTGCGTGAAGGAGGCGGCCCAGGGGTCGCTCCCCCTTCTGTACCGGTGCGTGGCGGGGGGCGGGCGTCTGTGTTGAGAAAAAAAAGAAAGTGAGGATGGAAAGGAAGAGGTTGAGAAAGGGCGTGCCCCGCATTGGTTCTCAAGGAAGGGGCAGCTAGCGGTTATTTTCTCTGTCGCTCGCTCTGCAACCCCATGGCCGCACCCACGCCCAAGAAGCGTAAGGTCATCATTGACACCGACCCAGGCATCGGTGAGTCACAAGTTCCTCTCTGAGCGTCGCCCTCTCTGGGGGAGAGGGCGTGAAGGGCCGCAACGAGGGAGGAT
>Ga0114918_10001452_pt1 | contig 21257 bp, 16 predicted proteins | sample LantaG_FD_87015 | JGI IMG/M metagenome (GOLD analysis project Ga0114918, IMG submission 87015) | Deep subsurface microbial communities from Baltic Sea to uncover new lineages of life (NeLLi) - Landsort_02402 metaG | ecosystem: Environmental > Aquatic > Marine > Oceanic > Sediment | place... | reverse complement strand
GGCGGGAAAGAATTAAAATTATGTTCGGGACAAACGTCGTACATGATAAAAAATTAGAGTTCTTAATAGAAGCGTTAGCCTCAGCAGCTTAGAGGCCCATTAAAAGTGCGAAAGTTGAGATACAATATTCAGGAGATAAAAGACGGTTCAGTGAATATCCAATGTCGAAGTAAAGAATCATGCCCCTTTGAATTCATGAGGACATGCTTTGCGGTTAATTGTCTATTTGAAAAAACAAAGCCAATTTGCGAAAGGTCAATATGAGCGTATGTATCTATTATAAAGATGGTTATGGAAATAATAGGCGGTTTCGTGCTGCGAAAAACAAAGCCAATTCAAAGCCAATCGCCGGCCTTTGACCGGAAACCGGCAAGACGATTCGGGCTAAACCCGGTCAGCCCAAACGAAAGGATTATGAGTATCATCGCAACGGTGTGGTCAATTTGTTTATGATGTTTGAGCCGTTGAGAGCCCGGCGGCATGTGAAAGTAACAGATCAACGTACTCGAAAGGACTTTGCCGATTGTATTCGAGAACTTGTGGATGTGCATTACCCAGATGCCGAAAAGATTGTCCTAAGCGAACGCTTTATACTGGAAAAGTACGAGCCCACGGATTGGGAACTGCTCTGGATGGAAAACGTGCGTGGCAGTAAGCAGCATTCAATAGAGTAGAACAACCGCATGGGCAACAGCGCATCCAGCTATAATAATAGTTTATTCCCGGTTGCATTCTTTAAGAAGTTTGATATGATAAAACAGTGAATATGGAAGAATGGAGTCGAATTGACGGTAGATGGCAGATCATGATTGAGCCCAATTCCGAAAGGCTAACGGCTGAATGCTAAAGCTTGGCGATTATTTCGACATTAAGTGGCTTGCCCTCGCAGTTACTCTCACTGCGACTGTTCTTCTACTGACCCATATTCCACAGGAGTTAATGCCATCTCAATTGCAGGAGGGCGGCCTCGACAAAATCCTGCATGTCGTGGCATACGCAGTAATTACGTTTGTCTTAATTCTCTCGGTGAAAAGTCCGTTGTCCCTGCATTCGGCCTTCCTTGTTCTGTTTGCTCTGTCAGCCATTGGCGCTGTCGATGAGATCACGCAATCTCTTACAAATCGACAGGCAAGTGTCATTGACTTAGTGGCCGATGTCATCGGTATTGTAGCTGTCTTGTCGCTTTCCATAGTGGGCAAAAATCAGTTACAGAAAACTAAAACCGGGCCGGCTTCTCAATTGTGTTTTACGGCTGCGGTTGCTTTCTTTGCCGGCGTCCTAATCGTCCCTGTGACTTCAATTTCACTGAGCATACTCACAGGGCCAAGTCTGTTTCAGCGGCAGCAAGCAGCTCGTTACTTCTTCTACTCAACTATGTGTAAGCTGTTCGAAGGTGATTACAATCCCAAAGAGGATTCGGTATCAGAAGATGCTCTGAAGACATTTAAAGAATACGAGTCTCGGCTTGGAGGCAAATGTTCGTTGCTCATAGATGGTTATCCGCACAACCTAAGTAGGCAGAGGGCTGGCTATTTCACTGGTCAAGCTTCCTTTCCATCAAGTGACCTTTTCTCTGTGGTCATAGTCCGAACAGGCGAACGCTTTGAACTGGAAAGGTTCGAGCCATGTGATTGGGAGTTGCTCTGGATGGAAATACTGAATGATACCGAGCGATACTACCGCTTGGGCTATAGCCCGATCTATTATGAGCCGTAGTAGAAATTTATACCCAACCGGGTATCTCAAAAAGGTTTGCTGTGATAGAACAGTGAACTTGGAAGAATGGAATCAAATTGATGGTCAATGAGAAATCCTGGCCTGAACACCGAGGAACCAAATAATGAAGATGATCTTAGTTACAGGAGGGAGCGGCTTTCTTGGATCTCATCTCTGCGAGAAGCTGCTCGATATGGGCAATGAAGTGCTCAGCGTTGACAACTACTTCTCAGGCATGAAAGAGAATGTCGCTCATCTGATCGGCAATCCTTACTTTGAGACGATGCGCCATGACGTGACATTTCCACTCTATGTAGAGGTTGACGAGATATACAACCTGGCCTGCCCGGCGTCTCCGATTCACTATCAGTTTGACCCTGTGCAGACAACGAAGACCTGTGTGCACGGTGCGATCAACATGCTGGGGCTGGCCAAAAGACTAAAGGCCAAGATACTCCAGGCATCCACAAGTGAGGTGTATGGGGACCCGCAGGAACATCCGCAACCAGAAGGTTACTGGGGGCGTGTCAATCCGGTGGGCACACGCTCATGTTACGACGAAGGGAAGCGCTGCGCGGAGACACTGTTCTTCGATTACTATCGGCAGCACAAGCTTAGAATAAAGGTAGCTCGCATTTTCAACACGTACGGCCCGCAAATGCATCCGAACGACGGGCGGGTCGTGTCGAATCTGATAATTCAGGCACTTCAGAACAAACCCATAACGATCTACGGGAACGGAACACAGACGCGGTCGTTCTGCTATGTGGACGATCTGATTGAGGCGCTGATTCGGCTTATGAACTCGCCGGACGATATTACAGGGCCGATCAACCTCGGCAACCCTACGGAAACCAGTATTCTAGAACTGGCGCAGATGATCATCGAACTTACGGGCTCAAGTTCATCGCTGGAGTATCAGGAGCTTCCGTCGGACGACCCGAGAAAGCGCTGTCCCGACATTTCACAGGCGAAGGAGAAGTTGGGCTGGGAGCCAAGGGTGCCTTTGAAAGAGGGGTTGACGAAGACAATCGAGTACTTCGAGGAGCTTATGAAAAATGACGAGCTTCCGGCCTAAAATCGAAGGCGAAACAGTAATATAGAAACGCAACAGGCAAGTTGTGGTGTTGGCAGTACTAACAGTACGGTGACGCCCGAGTTCGCAAAGCACGTCGTAATATGGCAGCAGGAAAATATTGAAATGCAGATAGAGGTCTGTCACGCCTCGACTGATGGATAGAGTTTTTTCAGTTTAATCCTTGCATCAGTTGTTGTGAATTGCCAATCGACCTTGAGTTTTTTTGGCGTTTCGCTTTTCTGTCCACGCCAATGCTTCTGTTTCCAAACGTTCTATGCTACCCATTCGCTCCGCTATGCAATGACGGGCCAGCACTATGATCTCAATCTCCGCCATGTTCAGCAAGCTACCGTGTTTGGGTATATACTAATATACTGGGCGGGATGGACTATGCCTGTGAAGTTCTCACTCCGGACAATTGAAACACACTTAAGACCTAAAGTATCAAACACTTATGTCTATCTGTCCATATGGAGATAACAATAAATCGCACACGATTTTTCGATTGTGAGCATACTCATTGTTCTTCTGGACAAGTCAATTTACGCTTAAAAAACCTAATGAAACAGCTTTTTTTATAGCTTTTCAATCGAAGAATTGGTATAATATTGTAGTTAACCTTCAGGGTGGAGGTATGGAGATAAGCAAAAATTACAATTTGTTCACAAATAAGTGTGCAAGAATTAAGACAATCTATTATTTTAAACAATGTCTAAAGGCACATATAAGTTGTTGTTTTATATTGAATTATGTATACTTTATACTGCAACTCACAGGGACGGAGTTTGCGCCGCCACCATTAGCGAGAGAATTGTGAGGATGCTTGGGATATCTGAATACATCTATGCTGCATAATCTCAGATCTTCTAAGGTGCCACTAACTATCTGTAGGAGAATGCAAAGGAGTACAAATAGCCGACCTTTGAGAAGACCGTATTTCGAGGAAAGAATTTATTCATTGAGAGTGACTATTGCGATTGGAGGCTTAGTAAGGAGTGATTTGGAAATCAGGAATACCCCATCACGGGTATCCGGCTGGGGCAGAACAAACCAGTATTGTACTCCTGGAGACAGTGCTTGCGAGAGAAGCCGTTAAAGCGATGGGTACCCATCAACGACATACGCTTCTCACCAGGCCCTATTCGCATAGCCACGACGAAAGGTTATGCTGGGCATCACCGAGGCGAATCGGCTGGATCCAAATCATACATACAGGATGGTAGAACTGGCAGTCAATAGGATGGCAGACGCTCGTCCTAGCATGGAAATTTTCCAGGCACAGAAGGAGAGCAGTAGAGCCGTACGTTGCGAAGACTGAGGACACATACTTTAGTAATGGGTGATGAAAAATGGAAGCACTTGTCATAGGAGCGGGACCTGCGGGCCTAACAGCCGCATATGAGTTGAGCAAGCTCAATGTCCAGTCCACTATTCTCGAGGCTGATATCGTAGTGGGTGGCATCTCACGGACGATAAACCACCTCGGATATCGGTTCGACATCGGCGGTCATCGTTTCTTCTCCAAGGTTCCTTTGATTAATAAGTTATGGCGGGAAATGCTGGGAGAAGAGTTACTGTTGCGTCCCAGGCTATCACGAATACACTACAATGACCACTTCTTTGACTATCCTCTGAAATTAACCAATGCGCTGATAGGGCTGGGAATTGTAGAAGCTGCGCTTGTTGGCCTGAGTTATACCAAGGTGATGCTTGCACCGAGTCTTCCCGAAACCACATTCGAACAGTGGGTATCGAATCGCTTTGGACAACGGCTTTACGAGATATTCTTTAAGACATATACGGAGAAAGTGTGGGGCGTGCCCTGCACCGAGATCTCGGCGGAGTGGGCGACACAGCGGATAAAGAACCTCTCGCTGATGGAGGTCCTTCGTAACACTTTCAGTGCCACCAATGGGCGTAGTAAAGACGGCCAGGTCATCACTACTCTCATTGAGCAGTTTCTCTATCCTCGTCTTGGGCCGGGCATGATGTGGGAGGAGTTTGAATCATCATTGCGAGGCCGGGGCATCGAGACGGTCTTTGACAGACGGGTAGAGAAGATCTGGCACAAGGGGGGGCGTGTGCAGTACATCGGTGCGCGGAACGGTACGGGGGAAATAGTCAAGCTGCCGGCGGATCAGTTCATTTCGTCGATGCCGTTGCGCAACTTGATTGAATCGCTAGATCCTGCGCCCCCGGATGAGGTCCTGCGAGCGGCCGCCGGACTGCGATACCGAGATTTCATCACCGTGGTTTTGATGATTGATCGCGAACATGTCTTTCCCGACAATTGGATCTACATTCATTCCCCTGAGATCACGATGGGGCGTATTCAGAATTATAAGAACTGGAGCCCGGACATGGTTCCGGACCCCTCGAAGACCTCGTTGGGCCTGGAATACTTCGTTTCGGAACATGAAGACATGTGGTCTTGGCCGGATGAGAAGTTCATCGAACTGGGCATCAAAGAGTGCGTGCAGTTGGGCTTCATAGAGCCGAATGAGGTTCTTGATAGTACCGTCTTTAGGATGAAGAAAGCCTACCCGATTTACGATCAGGTCCGGACGGGCAATGTGGCAATCCTACAGAACTATCTGGATGGCCTGGAGAACCTCCAGACGATCGGGCGTAACGGTCAACACCGCTACAACAACATGGACCATTCGATGCTGACGGGTCTATTCGCAGCCAGGAACATCATCGGGGAACGAAACGATGTGTGGGCTGTCAACGTTGATAGTGAGTACAATGAGGAGATTACTCCTGATCGAAAGCGATCCGTATTCAAGGACGCCGCGACGGAACAAATAGAAGAAGATATGGATCTAAACGATATCTTGACGGCAGCGTTCGCGAGGTTGGATTCAGTAGCACTGGGACTGGCAGTAGGTATTGTGTGCGGCATAGGCCTCTTCTTCGCAACTGCAGTCCTTTTGCTCAAAAGCGGCGATACTATCGGACCGAGGCTTGCGCTGCTCCAACATTACTTGATCGGTTATAGAATAACGTGGATAGGCTCACTGGTGGGGCTGATGGAGGCTACAATCGTCGGATACGTGATCGGCCATGTCTGCGCGTGGCTGCATAATACACTCATTAATGGTTATATCTTTTTTGTCCGGCGGACTGCTGAGGCACAACAGCGCCGTGACATCCTGTGACGAACAAAATGTCCAATAAAAAAGAACAAACAACCAGAGAGTCTCATGATCGTGAAGTAAGACGGGCCGTCGCTCGCCTGAAGGCGGGTATTCTTGGCTTGGTATTCGGTCTGATCTTAGGCCTCGGTCTTTTTGCCATGACCGCTATTCTGCTAATTGAGAACGGGCCGAACACTGGCTATCACCTGCGTTTGCTCGGTAACTATTTCATTGGTTATTCCGTCACATGGAAGGGTGCATTCATTGGATTCTTGTGGGCGTTCGCTGTTGGAGCGATAATTGGCTGGTCAATCGGAATCATCTACAACCGGATCGTTGCAATTCGGACAAACGGCCGGAAGAAATGATAATGGATTAGCATCTTAAAACGCAGCGATGACATGAGAGTCGGAATCTATGTGACGTGTTGGTGTAATCAGCGAGGCTTCGGGTGTTTCACGCGGGAGTTGGTGACAGCTCTTGTCAGTCTGACGTCTGGGGATGAGTACGTCTTGTTCGCGGATCGCCAGACTGCCAAGGTGAAAGACTTCCCATAATCATACTATGTGGCAATTGCAAATACTTCAGTAGCAGTGTCTATGGTGGCATCCGCTGATGGCCGGCGGGCTGTCAAGGATGTCCTGAACATCCGCTTTGGTTAATCATTGTGTTATTGATTATTTGCTATTAATAATGAAATTCGGTTGGATAACTTTACCCAACATAGCATGTTAATTCATCATAATTCTTATTTTCCTGAAACTATATAAGATTATATCGCAGAATTAGTGGTTTATAGAGACACTATTTTTTTCATAACTCATCAGAAAACTTCATGAGGTTTATTAAAATGTTGGTGAAAATCTACAAACTATCACGAAAAGCTCATAAATGGACTTCTATTGGATTTAGCGTTTTTTTTTTATTTGGCTTATTACTGGAATTTATTATGTTTTACCTTCATCTGTATTAAAAGGGATAGATCGTTGGATGATGGAGGAAAAGAGAGTTCAAGTAGTAGAGAGGGAATCAAAACCTGCAAACGCAGAATTTGTACCAGTCCAGTTAGACTACCAAGACATTACTGTATCAATACCAGAGGCAATTTCGATCTTAGAAACCGAAATGGGGCATACCATACAAGTTACCCAATTCTCGGTATACCCACTTTTAGACACATTGGCGTACGAAATTATTCTCGAAGACGGTGGTCGGCATTTTGTTGACGCAATCAAGGGCATACCTGTTAAAATTACAGAGGCAGCAATAAAAATAAATGCTATAGCGGCAGCACCACCCGGCAGTAATATTGTAGATATGACTTTTCTAAACAAAAGACCATATGCCTATTGGGGAATCATACCAACGTATAGATTCATTTTTGACGATGCCTCAAAGACTTATGTGTATGTTTCTCCAATCACAAGTCGTGTAGAAGGTAAAACCACACGGTCGGAACGTTTGCACAACTGGATGGATAGCTTGCATAAGTTTGAATTTCTGATGTTGATCTGGGAAAGGCAGGCTCTTCGTAAAGGAGGGGCATTAATTATAGCTTTGGTTGGTTTGGTTGTTGTACTTACCGGACTTTATATTGCATTACCGATCAAAATGTTGCGGCGGCTACCTTGGAACCGAAGCAAAGTAATGGCTAAACCAACTAAAAGAAGATAGAATACTAATGAAAGTAAAACTTTGTTATCGCTTATCTGAGTGTCAAGGAGTTTCGTTACAGGTCTTGTTTGACTCCGTTTGGTGTTTCAAGATGGATCTGTTTTAGAGTAATGAAATATTCCTTTGGCCTATTAACATCTTTCAATCTTGGAAGTTAAGCAGAACGATCTGGTACACTCAACTGAGGAAAAAACCCAGTACCTCATTTAAGCGAAACGATAACCAGATCGAGAGAGCCGACAAAAAAATGCGAACAAGATTGAAAACACTACTTTTAATCTTTAGCAATATATGAGGAAACCGACATGGTTGATTTAATACTAGTGCGAACCAGGAACAATCCGACCCGGTGGGTAAAGAAAAATAGTGACTCAGGCAGTTTCTCGGGCCGTAGAATGCCCCCATATGGCATCATGAATATAGCGAGTTTTGTCCGACAGGCAGGTCATTCGGTCAAGCTGTTTGATCTTTTCAAGAAGGAGTATTTCTCACTTTCAACTGATGCCATAGCCGATGAGATTCTTTCCCACAAACCGCGTATCGTTGGAATCTCCTCCATGACTAGCCAGTCGCGAGATGCGATGGCCCTCGGAGACTCATTGTCAGCGAAATCAGATGTTCCTGTTGTCCATGGCGGTGTTCACGCCTCATCACTCCCGGAGGAAGCCTTGAAGCACGGACAAATTGTTGTACAGGGCGATGGTGAACATTGTATGCGTCAAATGATGTCATCGGAACAGATTGACCTCACCAATAAAATTCTCCAGGGAACTCCTTTAACTGCGGAGGAAATGGATTCGATCCCCTTCCCCAAGAAAGAGGATTTTGATGAAACGGCCTTTGATCCTTTGCTTGATCCTCATTTCCCAATTATTACTGCCCGTGGTTGTCCTTATCGTTGCGTTTTCTGTAAAGACGGTTTTGGCCTTCGTTCATCCAAAGTACGTCATCATTCGGTGGACTATGTTATAGAATTCCTCGACTACATACACAAAACCTATGGATTTCGCAAACTCATCATTCTGGATGATATCTTCGTATCTTCAGCGGCTCGCATGGAACAAATGATTGTTGGATTGGAAGAGCGTAATCTCAAATTCAAAATTCAATGTCAGGTTCATGCTAATGTTGTTAAGCCCGAGCTGATGAATATAATGCGGAATCTCGGGATAGAATGGGTATACATCGGGATAGAATCGGGCAATGAACAGATTCTGAAGAATATAAGAAAAAACATCACCACCGAAAGAGTGCGAAACGCCGTTCATCTCCTAAAGGAACACGGTTTCTATGTTGGTGGAATGTACATGATTGGAAACATCGGAGAAACACCACAAACAGTTAACGATACAATTCGATTTGCCCATGCCCTCCCAACTGACAGGGCTTGGTTTTCTTTTGCCGCGCCATATCCGGGAACACCATTCTATGAAATGGTGCCCCAGTATGGGAGAATCGTGGAGCCCGATTTTGGCAAATGGAATCAAGTCACTCTTGTGTATCTCCCCAATGATATTAATAAGAGAGATATGAATCGATTAATGAGAAAAGCCCAAATCGTTCGCATATTGAAGAAAATCCGTTTTACGATTTTTGGATATTGGATAGCCTCCCTCAGAAGAATTTCATTAAAGATACAGAAAAAAAACACAAAAGAACATGCTTTCTAAGACATGGTTTAGCAGTATTATACTCTTATTACAATAAGAGAATAAGTAAGTCTTCGTTAAACAAATCAAAAGCATCTAAAACGGATTATCTTTTCAAATTTGTTCTTTCGGATTACATATTCTTATGTCTGAATCAAACGGTTCCTTACCGAGTGATCGGAGCTCATGACGTTTTGTGCGGTAAAGTCGTATAGATTGATAACTGAATGGAGGTATTCTAATTGTGAAGTTTTTGGCTTCCATTAAGATCAGAATATTTATCGTATCTTGGATTATTTTTACTGTCCATTTTGCAACCAATGTTGTGCGGGAGCATTATCCGGCATTCAGTCTGGTTGATCATGGTACTTTCAAAGTAGATAAATATCAGGGATTTCATTCGGATATTTTTATTCATAAGGATGGGCACTCTTATATTAACAATAATGTTGCTGCTTCAGCGATTGCCGCAATACCTTTGTATATTTTCGATCCTATTCTTGATTTACTTGAGAGATATGAAAAAAGAAAGATTGAAAGAGAAGGCATTCCGGAGACTGTCTATAGGACCAGGCATACAAACAGTATAAGACTTTTACAATCGGCTCAGAAAAACGGATTAAGCCTCCGTTTCGGCGGGGCCACGGTAGTAACCTCTGTTTTTCTCATGGCACCTCTTTCGGCCCTGACTATGATGCTCATGTTTCACATTCTGTGTGAGCGTAAACTTCGTCCAAAACAGGCCATTTGGCTGACCCTCTTGTTTGGCTTTGGTACTCCTGTATTTTTCAGGACAGGGGTTTTAAATCACAATATGATTCTCATGTATGCGACGTTTCTGGCCTTTTATTTACTTTGGGTCCGTCCAGGAATGAAATTTCCTGTTAGCATGAAGCGTCGTCTGTTAGCAGGATTTCTCTGTGGGTTTGGCCTCGCTCTTGACTATAGCGGAGTGGTTCCCTTGGTGGTCTTATATGGTTACCTAGTAGCTGGCCGACTTCACACGGCCTCATTAAAAACTTCGATAAAGGAATCGATTCCCTTCATTCTTGGAAGTGTTCCACCCGTGCTTTTCCTGTTGTATAGTCAATGGTCAATGTTTGGCAATCCTTTCCTTCCGGGACAATATTGGATGCCGGATGTCACTCATTATCCTTTTCTCTTCCATAATCCGTATTCTGATCAAGGATTTCGTGGATTCACTTGGCCCACATTGCATACTTATTACTTGAACCTCTTTGATCCATCTTATGGAATATATATCTATGGGCCAATTTTGGCAATGGGGCTTATTCCATCTCGCTTTTATAATCGCAATGAACTAATCCTCCCCCGACGGGAGAGGATACTGGTAGCCATATATTTTTTCCTATTTCTTACTTTTTGCGCAGCTAACCAATACTCCAGGATACAGTTTAATTCGGGATTTCGATATCTGGTTCCTCTAGTTCCACTGATTTATCTTGCTGTGTGCGATCATATTGTTCGGATACCACACCGCTGGCTGGCGCTTCTTGTCGTGCCTATTCTCTTTCACTCATGGGTCATAAGCATGGTAAGGGAACCTGTTCTTGAATCGTGGCACAGTGTGCTAACCGAGGGATTGCAACTTCCATGGTTAAATGTTTTGCGAGCCACCTCACCCGAAAATAATCCAATTCTCAGCAGTCCTTTATTACCGGTTGTCATTATTTCCTTCACGTTTTTATTGGTCTTCTTCATTTGGAAGCTCGGGAAAAATGTAGAATTAAAACTGAAAGCAGCCAACAAGTAGGCACTACCTAATATGTTAACGACATTGATACAAAACATGGTGAGAAATGACTGCCAGTAGCCTCGTCACCCGCAACTTTCTGGCTCTTGGTTCAGGAGAGATGATATCTCGGGTAATAGCGTTCACCGTGACTATCTATCTGGCGCGGATCTTGGGCGCTGAGGGTTATGGGGTGATAGCATTTGCTGTGGGCGTGACTTTGTATCTCTCAAAGATAGCCGACTTTTCTATTGAGGTGATAGGAACTAGAGAGCTTGCTGAAGCTCCTGATTTAGTCAATCAACTAGCACCTGCGATAATGAGTGTTCGCTTAGCACTCGCAGCTTTGCTCGCAGGAGTAGCAATCCTAGGAACCCAGCTCTTTCTATCGGAACCTGAGCGTACCATTATGTTGTTATATTGTTTAATACCGATTCCGATAGCCGCCAATACCAAGTGGATTCACTTAGGCCTGGAAAATGCACGACCGATCGGTTGGTCACGAATTGCGAGTGAATTACTGGCTTTAGGTGTTGTTCTAAGTCTCGTACGGAGCAAGAGTGACTTGTGGGGAGCCCCAGTTGCGCAGGTAGCTGGCGAGTCTTGTTTCGCATTCCTACTGATCTTCCTACTGAGGAAACGAAATTACAAATTCGGTCTTCGTTGGGACTTAGCTACAGCCTTACCAATCTTTATTCGAGCTTTACCACTACTTGGCCATACCATGTTGTGGCTTATCATTTACAACTCCGACTTGATCTTCTTACGTTTTTTCCGCGATAGCAAAAGTGTAGGCTATTATGCTGCAGCGTACATGCTGATTGCTTTTTTAGCAAACATCGGCTTTTCATATGGTATGAGTCTACTGCCAACATTAACGCGCTTAGGGGCCAAGACTGCTAAGGAAAAATCTCTATACCAAACTGCCCTTGCACATGTGTATGCGTTTTGTTTGCCAATATCCATTGGTGGGTTTATACTGGCCACAAAAATTATCAACTTTGGATTTGGAGTAGAATACGCTAATTCGATATTACCTCTAAAAATCCTTATCTGGTGCATACCCCTCTCAGTGCTTCGCATTGTACCATGGGCAGCTCTTATTGCTAGAGGCTATCAGTATCTCCTTTTGAAAGCAATGGTATATTCAGTAGTAGTAAATATAACGTTGAACATTCTATTCATTCCGAGGTATGGAATTCTCGGTGCTGCAATCGCCACTGTCATAACAGAATCTTTGACCGCCGTGCTGTTGTTTAAGTATGCGGCGCATCATGAACTTCCCCTAACATCACTAAAGAGATTTTGGCGTCCTACTGTTGCCAGTCTCTTCATGACGACAGCGCTTGTCGTCCTCAGGCCATCAAATCTTGTGGTAAGTCTAACTCTTGGTGTGTCTGTCTATGCTCTGGCTCTCATGGTATTCGGAGGAATTCGCTTACGTAAAGGAAAGCTACCAGTTTTGTATGTCTGAACCTGGTATTTAAAGACAATTTTGTAAAAAAGTCATTTTGATAACGTACAATATTCTTCAGATGCATGAGATAACTGGCAAGGAGTGGCGGATGCAAAAGCCGGACGCTGAAGGAGCAGCAACCCGCACTGACCCTGAGTTATATGGGTATGCTCGCAAGGACATATCCCAAGCGTTTACACGTGGATTACGGTCTTTGCAAATGTTATATTTTATATCTTGGTAATGATAATTTACAACCGGAAATACGAAAAATCTTTGCTTTTATCCTTTCAGGGCAAGGTTAAAGAAACTAGGGCACCTTATGCCCACATAGTCTCAAGGGATTCACGAGAAAATAAAACAAAAAATGCAATGTCTTGATCGACTTATAGGAAAACAGATTAAAAACCCTTTGGGAATTCTTAGAGATCTACTTAGATATCGTGGCATTTAACAACCCACACAAGTGAATATTAAACCGTGAAATACCTTATTTTATCTTAGATTTAGCTATACAGTCATTCCGGAACGTGGGAAAAGTAGCTTTTTGTAGTGGGAAGTATTTAAAAATTGAATATTACTTTTACCTTGTAGAACAGAAAGGAAAATAATGGAACGAGATCAGGTATTTTCAAACACAAGTGCACGAGGGAGCGATTTTGAATTCAATGACGAAGTCGCTGCAGTTTTCGATGATATGCTTGTCCGAAGCGTTCCTTTTTATTTAGAGCAACGGTTACTTATCGAAGAGATAGTCCAGAAATTCTGGCTAAGTGGAACTACTGTATATGATCTTGGCTGTTCTACTGCGACAGCCCTTATACGTCTTGCAAAAACAATGGATCCTAGCGCTCGTTTTGTTGGGTATGATAATTCCAAATCCATGATCGAACGCGCTCGAGAAAAAGCCAAAGTTGAGGGTCTGGAGGATCGTATCGAGCTTAGATATGCGGACCTTAATAATGATTTATCCAAGTTTTCACTTGAAAATGCAAGTGTCGTAACAATGTGCTGGACACTACAATTCATTCGTCCACTTAAAAGGGACGCGATCATTCGCTGGATTTACCAAAATTTGGCAGATGGAGGCGCCTTAATCGTAACCGAGAAAATTCTTACAAACGATTCCAATATGAACCGGTTTTTTATTGATTTCTACTATAATTTTAAACGACGAACCGGTTACTCTGAAGAGGAAATACTACGGAAAAGAGAGGCGTTGGAAAACGTGCTCGTTCCATACCGAGTTGATGAAAGCTTCGAGTTGTTCCGCAGAAATGGTTTTGCGATCGCAGAAACATTCTTCCAATGGTATAATTTTGCCGGGTTTCTTTGCGTAAAAAGTACCTCATAAATGAGATATTAATACGGATAGCATTGACGAGAAAATGAGGGAATCTTGATTATGACCCTACGAGATACCGCCATCTCCATAGCAAAAAAGATTTTCCCACCTGAATTTCGGAATAAGGTAGTTTCTTTTCAGCGCAAGTATAGGCTGCAACGGCCCAGAATGGGATCGATATCCTTTGGTGATTTTTATCGGGTAACGCCAATAAGCCCTATATTCGGGATCGATCGTGGATTTCCAATAGAACGCTACTATATTGAAAAATTTCTTGAAAAAAATTCCGGGGATATCAAGGGGCGTTGTTTGGAAATGGGAGATGCCTTTTATATAAACAAATTCGGCGGGGATCGCGTAAGTAAGATCGATATTTTGCATTATGTTGAAGGGAATCCGGAAGCAACGATCGTTGCAGACCTTACAAAAGCTGATCATATACCGTCTGATACATTTGATTGCATAATTCTGACTCAAACGCTTCAGATGATATATGACATGAAAGCCGCCCTTTGGCATCTTCATCGGATAATAAAACCCGGAGGAGTTCTGCTAATGACATCCCATGGTATTAGTAAAATTGGCAGAAGACTTGGAAGGGATGATTGGGGGGAATATTGGCACATTACTACCCAGTCGGCGGAGAGATTATTTAAAGAGACATTTCCGGGTGCTGATATTACTGTTCGTTCTTATGGTAATGTCTTATCTGCAATGTGCGCTCTTCACGGTATTGTTTCAGAAGAAATTGACAAGAAAGAACTTGATTATCACGATCCGGATTTCGAAGTAATTGTCACAGTACGTGCAGCTAAACAGATGAATTCAAATACCACAAACTACTAATGACACTTTGGTATTAGAGGTTTTTCAAGCAATTGGAAAAAATGGCGAACAAAATGTGATTGATTGAATCCTTTATAAAAAAGATAATGGACAAACCTATCCGGTCATCTCAGATGTACCAATTATGATAAAAGTGTCATTCTCACACAGCTTCTGCTAAAAGTACTCAGAAAAGATATCAGAGCTTTAAAACAACGATTCCATTACAAATTAGTGACACTTCAGTAGATGGCTGCAGTTTCTCGGCTGATTGAGAACAGCATTTCGACAGACGTTTTGAACGAATGTGGGGCTGGACGATTTCCGATCGGCTTGAGCAATTCCTCATGGAGTTGCAGGTTGATAGGTCATGGTGTCAGGGTAAGCGAATTTTGGATGCCGGATGTGGTAGCGGTGCTTTGTCTGAGGAAATATCACAACTCGAATGCCTAAGAACGTGCAGAATATGATTGTGAAATTACATGCACATTTGGTTAGGGCTCTTCATTTGTGTCGCAATTCGTCTGTTTCCATTCCATTTAAGGAGTATCTCGTTGCTGCGTATGACGATTTAACACCACGATGGCGTCACTATCATGATCTTATTGAGGTTAGCCGTTGGTTTTACGAAAATGGTTATTCATCACCGGTTTTAAGCCACTGGGACAATCCATATGAATTCGGACTGGTGGCTGAAAAGATAAAGCAACATGCCACGCCCGGTGTTCATTATGGTAACGCTCCCAAATTATGAGATGAACACCAGACGATTATTGGGTAGAATAAATTCAAATTTAACAACAGGATATCTCCATGTGCGGCATCTACGGTATATTGTACTCTGACAACTCAATCATCCCAAACCAAGAAGATTTAGATTCGACGAAGGAAATCCTAAATCATCGCGGACCGGATGCACATGGCAGTTATGCTGCACCGGGCATTGGCCTTGTACACACACGCCTGTCGCTTCTCGACCTCAATTCCAGAAGCGATCAACCCTTTTGGGATAAGTCACATCGTTACTCTCTGGTTTATAATGGGGAAATCTACAACTTCGTGCAACTGCGGGAAGAGCTCGAGTTAAAGGGGGTCCATTTTTCGACTACAAGCGATACTGAAGTGCTCCTTCAGGCGCTTATTCACTCACCGGTGGAGGAAGTGCTACCCCGCCTGGAAGGTATGTTTGCGTTCGGCTTCTACGACGCCCAACAAAAGTCGTTAACAATTGCTCGAGACAGATTCGGTATAAAGCCATTATATGTTTACGACAGCGATTGTGCTTTTGCCTTTGGTTCGATGGTCGCATCCTTTCGTCCGTGGCTGCCATTGAGCCCGGAACCACTAAGCATTATATCATACCTTCTTGGTCACGGAGGCCCCAGCAAAAATTTTACGTTCTATAATAAGGTAAAGCTTTTGTCGCCGGGCGGTATAGCCAGAATAAGACAAGGAGAGAGAGCGACCTACTCCCGTTTTTTTACAATGACCGATTTCTGGGACGATACTGAAATGGATCGTCTTGCCTCTCTGAGTCCATCGCAAACCGTGGACCTTGTTGAAGAGCGGTTATATGAGAGCGTCAAAAAACACCTTATTGCCGATGCCCCCGTGGGTGCGTTTTGCAGCGGTGGTGTTGATTCATCGGTTATCATGGCAATGGCCTCGAAGCTGCATAATAATCTCGCAATATTTCACGCTAATGTTGTTGGAAAATGGAGTGAATTCGATGCTGCATCCAGGCTTGCACGTCATCTCAAGCTCGACTTGAAGCATGTCGATGTGAATGAGCAGGATTTCATAGATCTTATGCCGGATGTAATGCGAGTGTATGAGCATCCTTTCACCTACCATCCCAATTGTGCTCCTTTCATGATGGTTTCGCGGCTGGTGCGTGAACATGGTATAAAAGGAATGCTGTCTGGCGAGGGGTCCGATGAGTGTTTTTTGGGGTATCCCTGGTTAGGCAGAGAAAAGCTCGTGCTTGGGTATTATAAAATTGGCAGGCGTCTCAGGTCGTTGATTCATGCTATTCCTAATCTGGGAAAAATTTTATGGCCCTATGAAGGTAACAGTAAAGAAGTTGTCACCTCACTCCTTAACAGATTCGAAATGGATGATGAACGTAGTGAAACACGTCGGGTTGCTGGCATCTTTGGATCGGAACACATTCCCCATGGTAATATTCGATCGATAGACTACCTGAACTACCACCTAAGAACACTACTCCATCGTAATGATTGTATGGGAATGGAAGCAAGTATTGAGGCACGGTTTCCATTTTTAGATCACGATTTGGTGCGAACGGCTGTTAACATGCCATATAAGTATAAAATTCGGTTTTCTCCGACAGTTTTAGAGATCGCACATCCATTCGTGCGTGATAAGTGGGCAGTACGCAAGGTTGCCGAGCGGTACTTGCCCCGAGAACTCAGCCATCGAATTAAAATTGGTTTCTGGACTACGGCCTTCCAGCGGATGCATGTTGCTCCCGAATACTTCTCGCAGTCTTTTATCCCAGAGTTTTTTCAGTTAACATCCCGGCATACGAAACATCTCTTTGAAGAAGCTGATCAAAATCTCACAATGCGCCTTTTTCATCTTGATGTTTGGGCGCATGTATGTCTCAGGGGTGAATCCACTGATTCCCTTATTGACAAACTTCATCGATATGTACAGATCAGCCCTGAACGAAATTGGCAGACTACAAGCGTAACAGTACCGTGAAATCTTAATGTTTATTACTACGAAAGAAAAATCAGATTTTTTACGTAAAATGCCAAGCAACGAAAAAGAGCATGAGAATATATCATCTCTTCCCAAGAAATACTTACTATCCATTTTTACTGCCGCTCTCATAGTGAGGATCCTATGCATGGTGGTTCTCCGGAGCTGGGAACTCCCGGATCAATGGCAATTTGGCTATGAAATTGGTAAGATTGGCAGGTCGCTTGCAGAGGGTTACGGTTTTAGCATTGCGAATACTCCGACAGCAAAGTTTCCACCCGTGTATCCATTTCTCGTCGGAGGGGTTTTCACTATTTTGGGGGTCTACTCAAAAGCCTCAGCCGTCATTCTGTTTCTCTTCCAATCTACCTGTGCTGCGCTCACTGCGGTCTGTCTGGCCGTGCTTGGAGCCCGCTTACGAGGTTGGAAAGAAGGTCTCGTCGCCGGCCTTATATGGGCCATTTATCCCGGTTCGCTCTTTCACTCAGTCGTGTGCATCTGGTACAGTGAATTGGCCATCGCGATGCTCCTGCTTCTCATCATCCTGGCTATCAGAGACAAACCATTCTCTCTCTTTGCACGGATTGCAGGTATGGGATTACTCAGTGGGATACTCATCCTGACCAATTCCACCATGTCGGTCTATCCCATCCTTCTGCTCCTGTGGATGTTGTATATCTTGAAAGTCAGGGCCTGGAAATGGATTGGAGGGATGATCCTTTGGGGCGCTGCAGTCGTTGTCGTTGTGACTCCGTGGGCAATCCGTAATCGTTTGGTCATGGGCAATCCTGGAATCTTAAAGTCAAATTTCGGATTAGAGCTGTTCTTTGGAAATAATCCTTATTCTACCGGAGGAGGAATTAACGAAGAACGAGATCAAGCGTTGCAAGCCATCAGTATCGATGAGAAAGAAGGGGTCCTTAGAGCCCAGTCGGAGTATGTTTTCTTCGATTATTTGCAGAAACAGGCCCTTGAATGGATACAGATGCATCCTATGAAGTTTTTACAGCTTAGCATCAAAAGGTTTTTGTACTTCTGGGGCAAGTTCCCAAGTACCGGCCCGGGAGTATGGAGAAGATATACCTGGATACAACTCACATGGTATGCCCCGGTAGTTTTACTGTCTCTGTTTGGTATTAAGTATTGCAAAGGCCGACGACGAGATTTTATACCTATATGGCTTTTCTTGTTAGTCTATCCACTCCCGTTTTATATAACTCACGTACAACTCTACAGGTATCGTTATCCTGTTGAACCGTTTCTTGTGTTGCTTGCAGCCATCCCCTTAAACGCTTTGTTTGGGTATTATTGGGCCCGATTAAGAGAGAGACAAGAAGTAAAGAACTATCAATTTTAGCTGGCGGTACTTTACGTAGTAAGCGATTATAATAAGCTGAAGGTTATGATTGTGTAAAGAATATTCCGTTTTTTGTGGCAACACCTGTGTTATTATTCGGGTTTAAAGTTGTTTCAATTAGGTCCTCTAATTTCCTGTCCTGTAGAAAATACATGTGAAAATATTGCTTTAATGTTTGCCTGTCGTTGTCAATATTTTGTCATTGAGTTGTAAACAATTACGATGACAGCTAATTTTCTTTAGAGAGTGAATAGAATAATGATGGACAATATTTTATCAGATTTGAGCTTATCAGTTATTATTCCTGCTTACAATGAAGAAGCTACTATTTCAATTGTTCTGAAAAAAGTGTGTTCGCTGAAGAATCTTAAAGAAGTCATTGTGGTAGATGATTGTTCTACGGATAATACTCATCGAGAAGTTGAAAAACTTGGGCTTTCAAATATTCGATTAATAAGACTCGAAAGAAACTCCGGAAAAACAGCTGCTGTTAGACGAGGTTTAAAAGAAGTAGGAGGTGATATTACTGTCATTCAGGATGCAGACATGGAATATGATCCTGTCGAAATCGAAGATGTTATTAGACCAATCCTTGAGAATAATGCTGATGTTGTCTATGGCAGTCGATTCTTAGTTAAACGGGCTTCTCGTGTGCTTTACTTCTATCATTATCTGGCCAATAAGACTCTCACTTTTCTATCAAACCTTCTCAGCAACGTTAACATGACTGACATCGAGACATGTTATAAGGCATTTAGAACACCCTTAATTAAAAACCTTCCACTAACAAGTTCAGGTTTTGGCATGGAAGTGGAGATCACCGCACTTATCACCAAGACAAAGGCACGCATTTATGAAGTGCCGATATCCTACTACGGCCGAACATATGAAGAAGGTAAAAAAATAGACTACAAAGATGGTATTGCAGCGCTTTGGTATATATTCTATTACAATCTAACATCACGCATTATGCCATACAGAAGAAAGTATATTCAAAATGCTAATAACTTCCTTAATCAATTGAGAAAGAAAGGTAAGGAAGAGGGGTGAATCTCTCTACGAGATCTATACCAAAATGGGAAAGTTTTGATTGATTCGTCACTGGTTGCACTGCTGCTGACACTATGGGGTGTCGTAGGGCCAACAGCCACATTAGCATTCAACCAGCGTAAGGGTGCCTTGAAGAAATATTTTTTTATATAAAAAGTGGAGATGCCTAACAGTATGCAAGTAGAATTAACACCAAGAGGACATAATTCTATTAATAAAGTGACTGGTGAGAAACATCTCTGGAACATTTAAGACCTTATTAAGCAGGAGTTCTTGTTTTACATATTCCATCCGGTACTTTAACCGGTTTCCTGAGCATTATGAACACAACTTCTGACAATTCCTCTTTGCGGTTCTGCCTGGTAAGTACGTTCTATCCACCGTACAACTTCGGCGGAGATGGGATTTATGCCCACAGGTTGGCCAACGGCCTTGCACGACTCGGCCATCAAGTGACGGTATTGCATAGTCCCACGGCCTACGAGATGCTCGCTGGAACAAAGCCTTCCGGCTCCTACGACGATCATGAGAACGTGACCGTCCGTCCGATTCGAACTCCTCTGGGAAAACTCGGACTTTTAGCGGTTCAGCAAACGGGAAGGCCAGGATTGCAAGCATCGGCTTTGCGACGGTGGCTCGATCGTGGAAGTTTCGATGTTATACACTATAACAATGTTTCGCTACTCGGTGGCCCGCATGTGTTCCGCTACGGCTCGGGCCTTAAGCTGTGTACATTGATCGAGCATTGGCTTGTCTGTCCCATGCACGTATTGTGGAAGTATGGCCGAGAGGTGTGTACGAAGCCATCCTGTTTCCTTTGTACGATACACGGCAGACGTCCTCCCCAGCTCTGGCGATATACGGGATTGATGCAGCGTGCGACTCGATCTATTGATGCCTTTATCGGGCCAAGCCAGTTCACTATACAAATGCATAGGGAGCGAGGCCTGCGCGGCACAATGATCCAACTGCCGCTGTTTCACAGTGAGCCAGACTTGGGTCCGGAGCCGACGACGTCTGCCGGTGATGGTAATGGCGACCGGCCGTATTTTTTATTTGTCGGCCGGCTGGAAAGAATTAAAGGTTTGCAGACCGTTATCCCCACTTTCCGGAAGTTACCCGATGTGGATCTGGTTGTCGCTGGCAGCGGCACATATGAAAAGCAGCTCAAACTTACAGCAGAGGAAGCACCTAACATACGATTCGTTGGTCGTGCTGATGCGCGGCAACTCAAGCGCTTGTATAGCAATGCGATTGCGACTATCGTTCCGTCATTATGCTACGAGACATTCGGCATAATTGTGGCCGAGTCCTTCGCGGCGAGAACACCAGTTATAGTTCGGGACCACAGTTCCCTGCGGGAGTTTATTGACAACTACGGAGGGGGCTTTACATTTAGCACAGAAAACGAACTGCGTTCAGCAATCGACAAGTTGAGAAGTGACAGGAAACTGCGCGATAGTCTCGGTCAACAGGGTCTCGCTGCT
>Ga0114918_10001451_pt1 | contig 21261 bp, 14 predicted proteins | sample LantaG_FD_87015 | JGI IMG/M metagenome (GOLD analysis project Ga0114918, IMG submission 87015) | Deep subsurface microbial communities from Baltic Sea to uncover new lineages of life (NeLLi) - Landsort_02402 metaG | ecosystem: Environmental > Aquatic > Marine > Oceanic > Sediment | place... | reverse complement strand
GTGATCCACCCCGGCGTGTCCGGAGAGTTCCCTTTGTGGGAAGGATGTTTTCCATGGCAGGGACGTCAAGAACTCCAATTCAAGTCCGCCTAAGAAAGGTCCTGAAAGCACGAACTGAGCGAGGTCTGAGTGTGGTCACCTGACTTGGCCCCACTTTGGCGACGGTGGGGCCAAATCACTTGACGAAACGCAGAGGTCTATCCTGCGCGGCAACAACAGGATTCCCTAGACGTTGCGTTCTTCTGTTGGAGATCTTGCAGTTTCGACTCTGTCGGCGCGGCGAGCACTTAGTGAAACGCGGTGTGTACGTCTTTGGCGATCTCTCCTGCACAGGCCTGGAGGGGACGCCTAGGCCTAGGCACAAGGACACCCTTCCAGCCCGCGCACCTGGAGCAAGCCAAGATGTCACCTGTTCATGCAGCAGACCCTTACGCTGATTCGAGGGCATGAATGTGTGCATCAAGTGCATCGATGAAACCTGGACGGCTTCTCAACTTGCTTGCTTTGAGCCGAGTGGTGAAACCTTTTGTCGCACCTAGGCTCAGCGGTACGTCGCCATATTGAGCTAAGACCGCGGCGAGCGAGCGTCGCGCACCAATGGTGCGTGGCCGCTCGCTCAGCCCCCATGCTTCCCGATCTGTGCCGACTCCGGCCGCGGCGGTTGGCCAACGACGCAAGTCGGTCAATGAGCGACGAAGCACATCCACCGGGTCACCGGGCTCGATCAGGCGGCTGCCAACCCATGTTGAAACCGGAACCGTTACGGCATTTCCTACCAGCTTCCAGCGCACGCCGTCCGAACCAGAATTCGCCGTCCAACCAGATGGGAAACCCTGCAAGCGCTCACCCACCTCAACACTGGGGCGCACGATTGCGGTGCCGTCAGACCGACCATGGAGCCATACCCCCGGGGGGGACGCGATGCCAAGTTTTGAGCCACCCTTGAGGGTTGGAGTGACGCCGTCGCCCCAACCGAGCCCGCGGTTGCCCTCGGTCCAGTAGAAGCCGTAGGCGTCGTGATTCTGACGTGCAGGCAGTGGTGCAAAGTCATCGGCGAACAGCACAGTGCGCGGGTCTTGAGCGCGAGACGCCACAAGGATGACGCGACGTCGGCGCTGGCGGACTCCGAAATGCTGTGAGTCGACTGTTCGGTACGCCCAATTCCACCCGTGAGAATCGAACCATTCGGTGATGTGGCGAATCGGCGCGCCGCCATGAAGGCTGAGCATGTTCGGCACATTCTCAAGCACAACCCAAGTGGGCGGGTTCTTGGTGATCAGCCGGAAAACCTCACGGATCAAGCCGGATTCGGCACCCTCGATGCCCGCAGTACGGCCTACCTGGCTCAGATCGGTGCAGGGAAAACCTGCGCTCACGACGTCGCAATTCGGCAAGGAGTGAAGTTGCTGTATATCACCGACCATGTCGGTATCAAAGCGTCGACGCAGGGTACGCCTTGCTGGCTCCCAGTACTCACATAGCAGCTGAGGGACGATCCCGGCCTTCGCCAGCCCGAGCTCGAAGCCACCGATACCCGAGAACAGCCCAACTGTGCGCACACGCCGATCCTTGAGCATTGGGGGCGGAATCTCCACTAAAGTTTCAGATCGATCAGGACGCCGTGCTTGTGGAGGTTCTGGAGGTGTTCGCGCAGGCTGATGGCGACCAGCGAGTCCATGCTCAAGATTCCGCATTCAAGACTCCGTTTCGCTGCGGCAGTGGAAAAATTGGCGCTCGTCACGAAGGCGGCGCTGTCGTCCACCGTGATCAGCTTGGCGTGCTGAATGGCCCACTCGCCGTCCTCTGGTTCGGCCAATGTCCATATCCGCGCGCCTGCCAGAGCCTTGCAGATCAAGGTTGCACTCGCCACCCGCTCCTTGACGTCGACCACCACAGTTACCGACACTCCGCGGTCAAGTGCATTGCGGAGGGCCTGAAGCTGAGGGGAATCCTTGCCTGCCGAATACGTCGCCGCGTACACGAAGGCCGTCGCGTTGTTGATCATGTCCAATGCTGCCAGCGTGGTGTGTCCGCCCGAACCTGGGACGGACGGAGATGTCCATACCGCGACGGGACGCTCGACTTGTGGAACAGCCGCGATTCCATCGAGTACGGCCGCAACCCGGTACAAGTCGGCGTCATACTGAAGCAATTTCTTCAACAGCCGCTGAACCTCGGACCGATGGGTCGGGTAGGCGCGCTTGGCGGCGACGTGGGTCAACTTGACTTGGCGGAGCGATGCGGCGATCGACTTGGCTTCCTCGGCGCTGAGCAGTTCACCGAGCCGCGCGATCTCAGCAGCGCTCATCCGAGGAACGGGAGTCCCTTAAGCAGACCAGGAGTCTGTACGTCCGGGTCGGTCATGAGTCCGAGGAGGAGACGCCGGTCGAGAAAGCGGTTCGTCCGCTCACAGCTGGTCTCACTCAGGAATAGGCAGAAGTGGCACGCGGCGCCGTGCAGGAACTCTTCCTTCCCGCGGGGCGCGCGATGCGAACAGATCGGATCTGAAGAGCATCTTTGTCCGCGGCGGATCGCATCCTGAAAGAGTCGTTCCAGCTTCGTTGGCTTCGCGAGTTCCACCAGGCCGCCCAAGGTGCCTTCGCCATCGGATGCTGTTGTACTGATGAGCAAGCCCGCCGCTGGCGGATAGTCGCCTTCCGCCGGCCACGCGTAGATTCGCTCGGTCAAGCTAGCACTCCCATACCCGCTGGACATTGCAGCTTCGCGAATAAGTAAGTGCGACAACGAATGTATCGCCCAGTAGCGCGGCGCAGGGAAGCGCGAATCCGGATGAATGTCGTCCGCAGTCTTGCTCGTACGCCGCCGGAAATTCAGTCGGTGCGCCTGACGAAAAGCCTCCCATACTGGGAGTCCGACGACTTGTTGCTCCCACGACGCGACGACGGATTCATCGAACTGCAGGAAGACGCCTTCTCCCCTGTCTTCGGTTGCCGGCACCCATGTCGGTTTGCCGTTGGCGCACAGCGGTGCGACCCGGGTCGCGGCGTCGTCGATCCGGTCGAGTGCGTCGATCCTTGTGAAGCCGATGAACGCGTTGACTTTCTTGAGCCTCTCAACCGCAACAACCGCAGACAAAGTCGGCTGCAGCGCGTTTGGCACGTCCCGTCGCAAGGCGCGGAAGTCTCGTGAGCCACTGAGCCGGGTGTACTTGGCTTCGTCAGACAGGACGGCCCATTCGGGCGCCAGGATCGTCCGTGGATCCGTCTGACCTTCCTTGGCGCCAGCCGCCTTCAGAGCAGCGGTACCGCGTGCAATCTGTACGGCTTCCCAGAGTAGTTCGTCGGGCACGTCGTCGAAGGCTTCGGTCTTAGCTGCCATCGCCGCGAACTTCCTAAACATCTTCATCTCGGCGACACCCTGCAAATCGTCCAGATCGCCCTTCGAGAGCGTCCGCAGTATGGGAACCAGATCCGCGGCTGAGACTGCTGCTTCGCGTGGCAACGCAAGGAGCCCGAGGGTGGACGCGAACCACTGATTGGCGGCGCCCAGCATCAGCAGTCGGCCACGCTGCCCGCACTTGTAAAACGCATCCAGATGAGGATGACGACCCCGGCACATCGGGAGCTTTTCGGCCGACTTGGGGCCGACGGCTTCGAGCATGCCGCGGCTCTGTTGGCAAGCCAGGCAATGGATCTGCACATCTGGACCGATGTTGCTCTTCCACTCTCGCATCCGAAGGGTGGGGAATGAGCTACCCGACGAACATGACGACCCCCTATGAACCCACGCATCGTAGGGGAACTCGTCGAGGTGCCCGTTGATGCATGCGATCAGATACCGCGCGGGAAGTGCTACTGCCTTGAACGCCTTCTTCTTTCCCTCGAATCCCTTGCAGTTCACATGGAGGAATTCCGCGCGATCGGGCCGATATTTGACGACGTTTCGATAGGCGAAGCGTTCATGTGAGACAGGCGCCAAGAGACCACATCCTGTGCACCGCAGCCACTGCGGAAAGATCCTGGAGGGAATGCCAAGATCGACCGCCGACCCAGCCGACCATCCCTTCTCTTCCGGCGCCCAGGGGGGCTTGCGGAGTTCAACGACCTGGCTGCCCAGATGTCCCTGCGTGAGCTCCAGCAGTCGAGGTTCTGCGATGGTGTCAGCACCACCGGGACGACGCGCGTACACACGCTCCCAGGCGTCGGTGCCGGAGGGCATCACGGCGAAGTGCGGGAGGTCGACGGTCGCGCCGATGCCATTCGTATAGAGCATTGCTGACGGCCATATGGAACCGACGCGAGCGTAGTTCTTAGACGTCTTCGCTTCGACATCAGCGATGGGGTCAAGGGTCTCGGAGCCGACGGCTATAGGCTCGGCATCTTCGAGTATGCCGCTGTCAGCCAGTGATTCAGTCATTTCTTACTTCCGGCAGGAACGTCCCATTGGGGAAAGCTGGGTTTTTCCTTGAACGCGAGGTTCTCGGCAGTGGGACTGACCAGCAGGTTGAGTTCCGGCTGCACTTCTCGCATGGAGTTAGCAACGACAAAGACTTGGTCGGAAGGCTTGATCAACGTGGATTCCGGGCTGATCAACAGCGGCCAGGCGGTGGTGTTCGGAGGTACTCGCTCGTAGTACAGCGCACCCTTGTTCTCATCTGCCTTGCCGTACCACCGGTCTTGTCGCTGAATCAGTTTGAGCCGCAACTTTTCTGCGGCATCTACGTCTTCGACGGCCGGTGTCGCGCGAGCAGTGATCTGCTCGATGAGTTCGGCGACCTTCGTCATCGAACCGAGGATCTTTCCGGCGCCGGCCTCAGGCGAGAGTCCGGTACCTGACCGCGCCTGCGCGACGCGGGAGACGCTGACCAGCACACCCATCAGCCCACGCTCCATAGCGGTATCGGAGTATGGGGTGACGCTGAGGGCTTCAACTTGGGCATAGAAAGTCTCGTGATAGTGACGAAACTGTTCGAAATGCGCCATGTCTCGCGGCCTCGACCAGTTGGCGAGTGCCAGCACCAGCCCGGGTTTCGAATCCTGACGGCCGACACGGGACGAGGCTTGGATGTATTCGGCGGTGTTCTTGGGCTGGCCGACGACGAGCATGAGCTCAAGACGTGGAACGTCAACACCTACTTGAAGCATCGACGTGGCCAGGACGAAGTCAAACGGCTTTGTTCCCCAATCAGGCAGCGGCTTGCCGGCCTCGCGTGCGGCTTTGCGCTCCTCAAGGAGTTTCTTCCGCCCCTGGGTACTCCAACGTTCGGTGAACGGCAGAGAAAGCTTGTCGAGCGTCGCCGATATGTCCTCAGATGAAATCCGCGACGTGAGTTCACCTATCGCGAGCCGTTCGAAGTCGTTGGTTCGACGTGGGAACGGCTCCGTGTTTCCGGTCACTCGCGTCGTCACGTCATCATCAAGGTAGCGGCGCATACCAGCGAGTTCTCGGGTAGCCGAGAAGTACGCCACGGTCGTCATGTACGGGTCGGCGGCGATACCCGACTCATCGAGCATCTTCTGCCCGGCGAGCAGAAGAACTTCAGAGATACGAATCTCGGCGAGCGTCAACCGAATTCCGTGCGCGCACACGCCGAGGTACCTACGGCCGGGTGCATCGTCGCTGACGGCGACTTCCTTCGAGAAATAGGTGTCCCGCACATCGAGCACCTGCGGAGGAAACATGTCGACGCCACGCCCGTACAGCGCCTGTATCTGGCGCTCTGCGTTACGCACAGTAGCGGTCGACGCGACGATCAAGGGACGGATAGTCTCATCGTCCCGCCGGTATGAGCACAGCAAGTCGATGGCATTCTCGAAAAGTCCTACAGCGGTACCCAAGGAGCCCGTGATGAGGTGTAGCTCGTCCTGAATGATCAGGTCTGGCGGACGAAGCCGATCGACAGGCTGGATCGTGACCTTCGGATAATCCTGACGACCGCCCTTGATCGCATTGTGGGACGCACCCTTGCAAGAGCCGACGCTGTCAGGGTGTCGGTACCCGTGTCGTGGGCACCATTCGCTCACGTAGCCGAACAGACTCGCGGCGGGCCCTTCGCGCGCGAGCCGGGCAAATTTGTCGACCGTGGCAAGCAGGAAGGTCGGTGGGTTGCGGTAAATCTCGTCGTCGACAGTCAAGATCGGCAGTGCTCCGGTGGCGTCACCCTCGCTGCTGAACGGACATTCACCGAGGCGCTCGCCGCAATAGACATCGATACGTTCGGTGGGACCGACGACTTCGAGGTCGCGTTTCGGGTCGATCCTGGTACCACACCATGGGCAACGCTGCAGTTGTAGGACGGTCAAACCGAACGTCTTACTCGTGTCCGACCGCGCCTCCTCGACTTGCGATTTCGCGTCTGCGAATCGTTTTGGACTGACGGCGGTCCCTACCCACAGTCCGATCGTGAACGGTTTGTCACCCCATGAAGACGGATCTTCTTGCCGGATGATCTCGGCCGCACAGATCAGTGCGGCCGCACGCTGAAACTGTTGGGAGGTGAGCAGCCGGAGCGTGTAACGCATGAGGACGGCAACCCCGTCGCCACCATCCAAGGCACCTTCGTCGGTACCCACTTTGCCTTGAAGGCGGCGAATCGCGAACGTGTAGGCCGCGAGCCCGAGGTAAGCCTCCGTCTTGCCGCCACCGGTAGGGAAGAACAGCAGCTCGACGTTGGCCGCGTCGCCGCTACGGAACGAGTGGGCGGGGTCGGTCAGCGCCGGGATCTGGAGCAGGATGAACGCAAGCTGAAATGGCCTCCAGGACGCGGCTTCGTCTCCCTTGGCCTCGATCGCCGTCAGCGCATCAGCGATGCTCTCGGAGTCGTCTGCAGCACGACGCATGGCGACCTGACTGCGGATGCGCTGGTCGCGCATGGCACGATTCATGAATCGGAAGGCCTGCAACGCTTCTGGGTGAGACCTGAGGTACTCCACACCGTCTCGTAGGCGGTCAGCGACAAGGTTAGCTTCTGCCATGGCATTCGTGGCTGGCTCCTGCAGATGCTCGGGAAGCTGCTCGGCGATGGACCGCTGGCCATCGAGCCAGTCGGTGTAGCCGTTGATCAGTGGCCAGAAGGTATCGTCGACGGTCTCCGCCGTCAGTTGCGTGAGTTCGCGCATAGAGGTCACGGCACCGCCGGCGGAGCCAGGCCTGGTCTGTGGGATATCGGCGGTTGGGAGCCAGGTCGTTTCGACGCTAACGGCCCGTCGAATACCGTTGCCATATTCTCCGTTCGGCTCGTTCCACGTGACCGATGTGGTTCGACCTACAGCGAATTCGAGCCTGTGTCGATATTGTAAATCGAGGCGCTGCCGCTCTTCGTCGGTTTCGTCGTAGTCCGGCTGCAGTACATCGCGCGTGGGAAGGAACACTGCCTCGCCACTATTGGCTTCGACCTCTAGCTTGGTTTGGAACAGCCAGTCACCGGGCGGCGCATTCATGTCGGTCACTTTGTCGTTCGACAGCGCTAGCTCGACGATGACGCGATCATCGCGGGGAAACAGTTCGACCCGCAGCGTTACATCGTCATCAAGCGGGATCGGTGCCAGCGCGATGTGGCTGACGTGCCCGCGGACGTCGATCTCCGCGAGCTTCTCGACCGGGATTCGGCGAGACCATTGCACTTTGCGGCCATCTTTGTCTTCGCGTCGGAAGGTTTCGTATCGTCCCCAGGATGCCCTGACCGCAAGCAAACCGCAGTCAAGCGGCACCTGAAACCGCAAGCCCATCGACGATGGATGTGTCAGAGCACCTTTCGGCCCATCGTCACGTTCTTCGTCTTCCTCAGACGCGCCGGGGTCCTCATCGGTGTTCACCGGTACGCCTCGTTGATCGGAGTGTTCGGCGTCGGCATCGGTAACGGCGACCCCGCTTTCATTGGGATCGCTCGACTCAACTTCTGCCACTGCAACGGACGGATCGACAGTCACCGGAGCTAGTGCGCCGACCGCGTACGCGGCGCGAGGTGTGCCCTTGATCTCTTCCTCACCGCCATTGCGCGGGCCGAGGAGTTCCCGCTCGACCAGCATCAACAGGTCGGTGCGGACGATCGTCGACGGGCTCACGGTCATGAGAACAAGTCTCCTTGCTGGTCTGCAATTTCCTCGTCGATCACGCCCGCGCGACGATGATTCTCTTCAAGCAGCCTATTGAGAATCTCGACTCGCACGGCAGGCGAAACCGTGAAACGTTCCTTTTGCTTGTAGGTGTAGAACCCGTGATCGAGCTTCACGTCCATCCATCCGTAGGCTTCGGCCGTCGCTGCATCGATCTCGATGTGTGCTGCCCGTAGATCGTCTACATCTGGATCGTTCGACACGGAGGGATCATGGACAAGGTTGTACAGGGAAGTGAGCCCGAGTTCACGCTCTAGCATGATTTGTCGTCGGCGATCGTCTAGAGCCTCTCCTGCGGCAGCCAAACGCCGAGTGGCCGAGGGTCGCGGGAAAGTCTCGAACACGTCAGTCACGGTGTATCGAATATCTAGACGAAGTTTGGATCCCCAACGCATAGTCCACACATTGTGGACAGAAGACGACAGGGCCGCCAGCGTGCAGGAATCGTTCTGGGTTATAACAACGATAGCGCTGGTGAACCCACGATCAGTCGGCACTCTGACAGGCATCGCGTGACTACTGACGGCAGCGATGCAGATGACGGTAGACAACCCGTCGAGCTTACGGGTCAAGACGGCGCTGTTCCGACGAGCGTGCCACCACGCGGGAGCGCCGCTTGTCGGCTCAATGTCCTCCATACCCAATGCGCGACGCAGGTGGCCGAACGGCTGCTGGTAACTTCGCGCCTCCGCCCATGAGAAATTCCGGAAGTAGAGGGCATAACGCGATCCAGTCTGCGATGGAGAGGAATTTAAATCCCGTCCGTTTATCAAGGATATGACTACCGCGCCATTTCGAGCGTTGGCTTCGATCAGCCGGTGCGCGGTCGGAGCATCGACGAAGAAGTGGTTACCCGTGAACTCATAGCCCTTGAAGGCGACATTCTCGTTCTCCGGCAAACGTATGGGTTGTTTGTCGTCGTCGGCCTCCTCAAGGGAAGTCGAGATCCGGTGCACCGGTACTCCATCGAGAATCGGTGAGACCGCGCCTGAAACGGCGATCCCAGAAGCCCACACGACTGCGTAGCGAGTAGCGACTAGTGAGCTTGGCCACTGCTCGCTTCGAATAGCCCGACGAATCTCGAAACCAAACCCAGAGAGCTGATCAAGGCCGACCTCGCGTGTGTCGCCCTCGGCAATAACTTTCGCGGTGATAAGCCCAAGTTGGCCTTGTGTCCTACTCCCAAGGACAGCTGCACGGAGAAGGAAGAAGGCGACCAGATCAGTGTTACCTGGTCTCCCGTTCGCCAAAGTTGCAGCGCAGTAGCTACGGTAGTTGCTGCCGACCGCCGCCCGGATCTTCTTCCCTACCAAGAATGGCGGGTTGCCAATGATGGCGTCGAACCCGCCACGCTCCATGACATCGGGGACCTCAACGACCCAGTGAAGGGGTTGCCATCGTTGGTAGTCGGTGTCGACCGTTGGGGTCAGCCCGTTGGCGAGGACAGCGTCGAGCTTCTGTCGGTTGCCAGCCGAGCCATCGTTAGGGAATGCTTCTGCCAGCGCCCATTCCAGTGACTTGTAGGAATCATCAAGCTGGGGGCCGGGTTTGCCGCCGGTGGCGAGGCCGGCTGCGATAATTCCGTCTGCCATTAACCGCAACTGCGCGGTGACTTCTTCGGCTCGCCTCAGCAGGCGCATCTTGCCGGCTCGCGACCGCTGGGGATCGTCCTCATCCACCGGCGAGGCTAGTTCGCGTCGCAAGCGCGTCGCTTCTGTCAGAACTTCATCAACATCGACGAACGGCTGCAGGAATTTTCGCTTCTTGTCCGGATGGATATGCAGGTGTCGCAGCTGGTCAAGCGTCGTCATTCCGAGCAGCGAGTCGCCGCAGAAGATTTTGTCGTCGACAAAGGAGAAGGGCTTCGATTTGTCCAGCGATACCAACCACATTGACAGCTTGGACATTTCGACAGCCATGGGATTGATGTCCGCCCCGTAAAGGCACCGAGCGACGACCTCACGGATGGCTCTTTGCTCGGCGAGGAGCGGGCTGGCCAGCTCGGCGGCGCTGAGCATCCCCTCCTCAGTCCAGGATTCAGTTACTCGCTTGGCGAGAAACCGCGCCGCCGCGACGAGGAATGCTCCCGAACCGGCGGCGATGTCAGCGACTTTGAGATCCAGAATGGCGGTGCTGGACTTCAGCTTCCACACATCGATATCGTTCGTCTGCAGCGGACCTGGCTCGTAAACGACCGGTTCGAGCGCGTACTTGACGACCTCCTCAGCCAACGACCTTGGCGTGTAGTGTGCCCCGGCGTTGCGCCGTGACGGAGTCTCCACCACTGCCAACCCGCCCGGCGGGACCACCAGCGGGATGCCACGAAGGTCTCGGCGAATCAGATTGCCCCACCGGATCAAATTCGAGAGCAACTCCGAATCGTGCCCGGCTACTGGGGTGAGGAGCCGCCGGAGTTCCGCCTCATCGACGTCACTGTCGGCCAACTTGACCATCTGAGCGGCCGACTTCATGTTTGCGGCGGGTTGGCCCTTCTTCACCCACTCGATCAACTTGACGACGAACACCTTGGTAGCCGAACTGCTGTCACGCAGCTGGTCGAGTTTGGACAGCCCGATCTCCGGTTCTTCACCGTCCTTGCCGACCAGACCAACTAACACGTCGTCGGTGACGGTGGCACAGGTGTACCCGAGCAAACCCTCGTATATGTAGCCGATCTGCTCGACATCGATGTCGCGGAATGAGATCCGTCTGGCCTCGCCCCGAACGGTGGCCTCTTGCACAGACTGCAACACGTGCAGCATCACGCGGTCGGATACCTGCACCCGCACGCCGTGCTGACCGGTCGCGGTCAGCCACGGGAAGCGCGCCGGATCCAGCAATGAGCCGCCATACGCGGGCATGCGCATCTCGTCGTAGTTCACACCGGAGTAGAGCGCGTCACTAACTGCTAGCAGCCGATGCCATACGTCGTGAGACTCGTCGAGTTGCTCCTCATCGTTCGCCAATGCCCGAGCTTTGAGATCGTCGAGTAGTCCGCGGATCGCATACGAGTCCCAGTACAGCTGCTCAGTCGGCAGCATGCCCCGCTCCTCAGCGAACAACAGAAATACCACCCGCATCATCACGGTGACTGCTGCTTGATAGACATCGTCCGGGCGCTCCGTCAGCGGATCCGGCTCGTCGTTCTCGGCTGCGATCAGACGCGCCTCAGAAAATGCTTGCACCAGAAGCTCGACCGACCGACGTACCTGTGTCCCGAGGGCCTCGGTGATCTCTTCGGCCTCAAGTTCACTGCGCTGCAATAGCCGCGACAAGCGATGCACCGGGTTCTTCGCACGCAGCCGCTGCTGGTCAATCAACGCGAAGAACGCATCGCGTAGTAGCGGCTCCTCACCCCAAGTGACCGCATCGACGATCCCCGAACCCGTCGCCTTGCCTTCCTCGGCCCACACGATCGCCCACCAGCGGCCATCGGTCACCAGCCCTATCGGCACACCGGCCTTCCGCAGAAGCGCAGCCATGCGGTCGATTTCGGTCGCCGCCCACCCATCCAGGCCAGTGCCGCGCAGATCCTCAGTCGGACCAACCACCCGTAGCAACGCCGCGACTTCACTTCTCTCACGTCCACGCAGCCCGCCGTCGGCACGAATACGCACCTGCTCACCCGGCGAATGAGTCTCGAACTCTTGAGGCAGCTCATCGGCGCTGATACGAAGGCCATCCCAGCCGGCGAGCTCGTCGAGAACGGTGTCGGCCCACGCTCTCGCAATGTCTGCGTACTGGTCCCCCTTCTGCGAGGTTTGCCGGTCATAGGCACGCAGCCACGCCGTGAACCCCTGCTTGAACGTCACCAACCGGTCGTCAGCATCGCCCAACCGATCAACCCCACTGGGCCAGAACCCTTTCACCACCGGCAACGACAAGAACGGGCCATCGACGTCGAACTGCCGCAACCAGCTGTAGTCCGGACCAAAACCACGACGCGGCTTCGTCATCGGATGCTCACCTGCCCTCGTTCAACATCCTTTGGCGATAACGCGAACAGAACCGCGGCATGGAAGGTACGGGCTTGCACGTTCGTGTAGCGCGCGTCCACGGCCGCCAACTCTTCCTCACGCTCATCGGCCAGCGCGTTGACCCGTGCGCGGATCTGCCGTAGATCACGCTCGCTTTGTCTTCGTTCGTCGTCGAACAGCGCGAGTTCGGATTCGATTGCCTGGGCTTCTATCAAGGCAGAGGCAAGCGTCGCACCGAATCGCTCGAAGATTGCGATGACACGTTCGCGGTCGGCTTCCCGACGGGTTTCCAGCTGGGATTCGACGACGTGCTGACGGCGCTCGACCCGCTCAGCGATCGCCTGCGCCACCCGCGCTCGGAGCCCGTCGGGCCTGTCGTCGTTCCACGCCCCCGCCAGTTGCTCCGAGATGTGCGACGGCACGGCCTTGAAGGTCTCAAGGTCGAGGGCCTTCTCAAGCAGATCCTCGGCGCGCTGTTCACCGACGGCCTGCCGACGGCTCAACCGCGTGCCGGCCAAGAACACCTCCTCATGAAGGCGGAGCCCTGCCTGTCCGACGAGGACTAGGCGCGTCACTGACGCCGCGAAGGATTCCTCCAAGCCGGGAACGACAACCGCGGTGACTCGCTCTAGCGACCGCTCTCCACCCCACAGGGCCGACCTCAGCCTTCGAGTGGCGCGCTGAAGCAGTGGGCTGCCCAGGTGCATGTAGACGACGTCGGGGTCATCCGCGAGTACTTGGGGGTCGAACGCGATAGGCCGGAGGTTTTCGGGGTCGAGCACGGTCGAAAGACCGCGAGTCACTTGTTCCCAGGAGCTGCCGAGCGCAGGGAGCCGAAACACAGGAACGTCGGTGTGGTCTGAGCCGACCTCGTCGATCGGGGGCAACCGGTCGAGCTCAAAAGCGACGTCGACGACACGTTGTAGGTTCGCAGGCCTCAGATGTAGCGTTTCACGGCTCTCGGCAATATCCCGCGCGAGGTTCGTCAACTCAGCGCCGGCATCGCGGCCGCCGGCCAGCATCTCCCCGATGGGGCTCTTCTCTGCTTTCGACTTCGGGGTCGGCGCATTGACTCCAGCAAGCTGACGCTGCAAGTCCGGCGCGATGATCTCATTGGCCGAACCCAGATCCGCCATGATCTGCGCGATCTTTTTCGCTACGCGCGAGAGCAGGTCGACGTCCTGCGCTAGTTCGGTTTTGGTATTGTCCGGTGCGAAGTGGCGGATCTCTGGGTCATGAGTTTGTCCGTAACGGTCGACTCGTCCGATGCGCTGCTCAAGCCGGTTCGGGTTGAACGGGATGTCGTAGTTGACAAGCCGGTGGCAGTGGTCCTGGAGGTCGATCCCTTCGCCGGCAGCATCGGTGGCCAGCAGAATTCGAAGCCTTTGCCTTGAGGGACCGGTGTTGAACCGGACTCGGATCAGTTCCCGTTCATCCGGGTCCGTCGAGCCGTCAATAACGGCGATCCGGTCGCTCGCGTATCCGCGCTGCCGCAAGATGTCGTGAATCCATTCCAGAGTGTCGACGTACTCGGTGAAGATGACAATGCGTTCGTTGAGCCAGTCGCCGTTGGCCTTGGTATTCGCTTCGATGTAGTCGATGAGCGCCTTGAGTTTCGCGTCGGGGCGAGCGTCATAGCCGTGGCCCCAGTTGCGCAGATACTCCAGGTCGGCCTCGTCCTCAGCAGTTAGCGGCGGGAGTGCGTTCTTGGTCTGCTGGAGCGTTTGCGATTCTGGCTGTTCGACGCGGCCTTCTTCGAGTTCATCAGCGTCCAGGCCAAGGATTTCGTCGTACTCGGCGTTGAAGTCGACCGCGAGACCACGCATGCGCGTGTCCCTGTAGACATCGACAGTTCGGGCGAACGCAACCGGTGAGGAGAAGAAACGCTTCTTCAATAGCAGCGTGGCCATGTCCTTGGCGGCGTGCTCATCGCCCTTGGACGCTTTGTCGCGCCGCTTAGTGAAGGCGATCAGCCGGTCGTACGCCTCAGCTTCGTCTGCTGAAGGGGTGAAGAACAGCGCCTTGACTTCGCGGTTTCGGAATTGCCCAGCTAGGTCCTTCTTGAGGCGGCGGACGGCCACGTCCTTCAACGCTTGCTCGTCCAACACCTTGCCACGGACGAAACGCTGCGGGTCGATCATCTCCAGGAGCGCCGTGAACGATTCGGTGTAGCCGTTGTGGGGTGTCGCTGACAGGAAAAGTCGGTGTTCGGATCGTTCGGCGAGGTCGCGGACTGCCCGGGTGCGCTGCGAATCGACGGCATACCCTTTGCGCAGCCCAGCTTTGTCCGTTCTCGTCGGGGTGCTCGGCGCGACATGGTGGGCTTCGTCGACGACGAGGATGTCGAAGGCGAATCGCGACGCGGTACCCCGCGATTTGGTGATCAACGCATCGCGGAGCTGGCGCTGGGCGCGGGGACCCGGCAACCACGCCATCGACACGATGATGCGGGGGAACAAGGTAAAGGGGTTGGCGTGCACACCGTGAGTCCGCCTGGCATCCTTCATCGTCTCCGAATTGACGATCGTGAAGTCCAGACCGAACTTGTCATGCATCTCCTGCTGCCACTTCACGCACAAGCCGGCCGGGCAGACGACGATGACGGTCCTCGCGCGGTGACGAAGGAGAAGTTCCTGAATCACCATGCCGGCCTCGATGGTTTTACCGAGACCGACATCGTCAGCAAGAAGAAGGTTGGCGCGTGGTGCACTGAGTGCACGTCTCAGCGGCTCTAGCTGGTACGGCTCCACCTTCGCGCCTGAGCGGAACGGCGCCTGGACGGTTTTCACGTCGGCGCTGGTGACCGCGCCCCACCTAAGTGCGTCGATGAAGGCGGCAAGCCGTTCGGGCGGGTCGAACCTATCGGCGTCGATATGGCTTGGAAGATCCTGCGGCGGCCTGAGGCTGCGACCGGGCTCGAGCTCCCAGACCACACGTAGCTCGTCGCCGAGCCGGTCGTCTTCGACCGACTGCAGCGTCACCGCGTGCTGTAGTTGCTTGACTGCATCGTCGTGAGCGCTTCTGGGGAGGCTCTGTTGATGCACTTCGGTCACTGCCCAATTCGACCCGCGAACGGTGACGATCTGACCCGCTTCGGGAACGGCAGAATCGGGCAGTGTTGATTGGTCGGTCACGGCTTGTGTACTCATGGTCACTGGGTTTCCGGTAGGTGATGCGGCCACCTCACCCGACGAGACCGATTCGGCAGTTCGGCCCCCGGACAGGTGTTGCGTTTCGCCGTAGGCGATGAATGCCCGGTGCACGACTCCACGGAGGTTCTTTGCGTTCCGAAGTTCACGCAAGTAGTCGATCTGTGCGCGACGATTCGTGATGCGTCCGTTTTCACAGCGCATTGTCCGGAGCGCGTCGACGACTTGATTGCGCGGTTGCGATTCGCGTCGGAGCCAAGCATCTCGAAGGATCGGCCACGCTTCTCGTACAAACTCGTCAGTCGGACGAGCTCGGTACACGGACTGCAGTGCTTCTGCGGGACCGATGTCCTGATAGTTGTCGAGAAGCTCGACACACAGAGCATCGAGCAGCCACGTGGGCAAATTTGACCATCTAAACTTGTATCTAGGCACCGGACGCCCACCGGTCGAATGCCCAAAATGCCAACATGTGCCCTATCCGCTCCCCTGCGACCTCGCCGAGTTGGGCTGAAAGTTCCTGCCATCGTCGGGTCAGGATACGAGGATGGACTGACAGGGGCCGCAGATTGACGCACAGTGACGGCACCGCGTCGCGGGATTCGCGTCCGACGACGCTGGCCGTACGTTGCGCCGTGGACCCCTCACTGGCCAAGGTGCTCGGGAGTGCCGGTTCCCCAACCAATTACTCCGCCCCAATTCCCCCGGCAGGACAGCGAATTGCTCGCAGACTAATCATCCTGCCTCACAATCCCGCCTGTCGCGATCCGGTTTTGATTCCGTCGGGGTCACGAGAACCCCTTTTGAGGCCCCCACCATGCCAGTCAACAGCTGAACCCGGATTCAGGGACCAACAGCTGGATTCGGCGCCTGTTTGGCCACTGCGCCGGCTGACCCGACGGCCCGCACGATCGATGCTCCGTCATGCGCCGCAGTCCATGTGCGTCACCAGCGTGGGCGGGGACTGCGGCATGCCCTCGCCGCCTGACTGACCTCTTCAGTGCTCGAACCGCCGTGGTCAGGCATCCGCGTCTCGGGCGCGCTGGCGGTTCGCTGGCCATCACTGACTGCACCCGAAGCTTCGCGTGCGCTGTGTCGCTCGGGCTTTGGCGCATTGCGCAACATGGAGTGCCGGTCGTGGTGAAGATCGCCGAACTTCCCGCCGCCACAGCTCCGGACAGCCAGACCATGACGGTCACGACCGAGTGGTTGAAGCCGTTGCCCCCGATAGACGGCGAAGATGATGACGACGACGACGGCTGGGACTTCGACACAGACACCTCGCAGGACGACGAGCCTCCCTTCTGATTCAACCCCGTTTTTGGGTACGAGTGCAACACGCCCAAACCTCGTACGGAACCGCGCACTGTCAGCGAGAACGCTCACACGTTGAAGTTCGAGCAGTCCGGTTTTGAAGCCGAGTAAAAGCCAGCGCCTACCCGTTAGTGTTAGTGCCAGCGCTTCTTGCGCTAGTGCAGGACCGAAACGACCAAGGCCCGGGCGTCCAGACCGTTTGGCACGGTACGCCATGCTGGGTTAGCGGGCAGCAGGCTTCCGAGAGCGTTAGCGATGCGCTCCCGATCCTTCTTGGTCAACCGTTCTCGCAACTCAGCTGCCGAATAGTGACGCGCATATAGGGACGTGAGATAAGCAAAGTCGCGTAGATGCCGTTCGGCGATCAACGTTCCGCGCTCAGCCTGGTAGGCCGCAGCCTTGGCCACGAGTGCTGCGCGAACATCGGGACGGATTATTGAACCGTGTCGGTTCCCGACCGCTACCTTCTGCCGCATCGACCGTTCGAGCGCCTGAACGCTCCCTGCCGCAGCGATGGTCCGGGCGCCGGTCACCGTCTTGTAGCGTTCAACTCTTACGCCCTCCGGAAGGAGGACATCGACCTGGGCTTCCGTGTTTTGGCAGTGGCGGTACCGGTGTCCGATTCCGTCCGGGCTCACCCCATCCTCATCGAAGCCCGAGTCGATCAGTTTCTGGGTCACATCCTGCAACGCGGTCTGGTACGCACGCACATCCAGGACGACATCGGCATCGGTAGTCACGCGCGGCGATTCCTCGCCGTGCTCCCAGGCGAGGAGGTGCACCATTTGTCCCCCTACGAGCGTCCATCCCTGGCGGCGAAACTCGGACAGGTCCAGGAGTGCGGACCAAGCCGTCACCTCAGCAGGGAGCTGCACTGGAAGTGACAGTCTTGGTCCCGGGTGATGAGCCACCTCCCTCGGGCGAAGGTCGAGCAGGACGCGCAGCGCCTCGATCTGCGCTGCGCTCGGACGGTCCTCGCGCTGGCTGGCTGCAGTGATAGCTTCCGCCATTTCTGGCATCGCGGCTTGGAGATCCTTCACGAAGTCCGCGATCAACGCGGCGGGGGCCGGGCGGCGTTTGGTCGTAGCAGGCTGCGCGGCAGCGATGGTGTGGAACCGCTCGGTCGCAGACTTGATGAGGAGCCGCTGTTTGACTGCGCCCAGTACCAGCTCGGTAAGTGGACGATTCTGACAACTCATCGGGCTCTGGCTGAACTCAACGTCCGTGCGATGATGTCGCTGGCTTCCCCTACTGCGCGTGGGTCTCCGTCATCGAGCAGGTCCATGGCCGACACCACATCGGCGGCAATGTGGGGGTTGCTGGGGCTGCGCGGTATCGCGTCCGGGTTAGCCACAGCCCACAGAAATACATTCGGGAGTTTTCCGCGCGCTGCTGCGCGCAGGTTGTGGTCGTTCACCACGCGATCGAGGTCCACAGCGGCGACGTAGGCGTGTAGGTGGTCAGACGACGCCAGGTTCTGTGCTCCATGCTCTCCACTGAGAATCAGGCGGTCGTCAACGCTGAGGTCATCGATTACCGGGCGGAACGCCCACGCACGGAACAGCTGCCCTCGTGCCGACATCCATGCCAGCAGGCGCAGGTGAGGGAACCGGGCGTCTTCCAGTAGTTCGAGCCGGTCGCGCAATCTTGACGGAATTTGGACATCCTCCCCGGCTAGGCGCGACATCACTGACCACGCTGAGCGTTCAGCCATCGGGCAACCAGCCGACCTGGACAGGAAGCTTGACACCGCCTCGGCGGGAACTACCCACCGTCCCGCGATCTGGTGCCCGGGTAGTTGGCCGGAATCGATGAGCGCACGAACTCGCCGGTCGCTGACGCCCAAGTGCGCCGCAACCTCTGAACCGCTCATGACCTCACTCACGTACACAATCGTACCGGAATCGGAATAATTGTGTACACGAGTATTGGGACCACCCGTCGGTGAATCTCTTATCGCAGTATTTCCACGCAAAGGGGCAGCCCCGGCACGACACAGTCAATATTAAGGTTCCGGTTTTTCGACCTCAAATGAGGTACCGTTTCAGGAACTAGACCCAATTGCAGGAGGGCCCATGCCAGCACGAATCGTAATCGAGCAGGAGGCGGTGCACCGCCTTGCCGCACTTGGTCTGACTGTGAAGATCGTCTCGCGCGCCATCCAACACGCCGAGGCCGAGGCGTCCACCTGCACCGCATTCGATCCGCCGGTGATGGGGGGGTTTATGCGCTACGGACGCACGGTCCGCTTCCTTCGCGAAGATCTGGTGCCGCTCGGCTGGGATTATGACAACCCACGCAACTTGTGCCGGACGATCAACCCTGGCCGGGAGTTCGCAATCGTGTCCACCTCTGGCGACGAGGCGACTGGCAATCCGGTGGTGACGCCGACGACCAAGTATCCGAAGGGGTATGCCACGGTGCTCGCCGTCGAAACGAACGGCCAGCTGGGGTTCGACTTCAGCGACATGGGCATCGATGACTCGTCGGCCGATGAGGAAAGCCTCGCGACGTGGTTCCTGCTGTACCACGTCAACGACGACGAGATCCGTTCTGAGATCTCGCTGCCGAGCGCCATGGAAGGCGGAAATATCTCCGACTGGCAGGAGCGCATCATCCTTCCTGTCATTGCGCTAGATGCGGAGCCCCTGGCGACCCGTCACCGAGATGAGGGCGACGCCGAAGGCGACGGCGAATACGTCGTCGAGGTCAACCGCCGCTAGTGGCACGCGAGAACAAACTGAATGATGTTGAACCCATCACGGCTTGCTGTTGCGCGAAAGCGCCGCGCACTGACCCTCACCGACCTCGCCCTACTTACCGGTTTAAGTACTCGAAGTCTTTCGGCTTTCGAGAACGGACATAAGCAGCCGTCTCCGGACACCCTGCTCGCACTGGCGAAAGCCCTTGAGGTGAAGCCAGAATTTCTCGGCAGGCACGATCTCGATGAGATCCCGGTTGACGCCGTGAGTTTTCGCGCATTGAGCAAGATGACGGCTCGGCAGCGCGACAGCGCACTGAGTTCAGGCCGGATCGCCATTATGGTCAACGACTGGATCGAAGAGCGCTTCGACCTGCCGAGTCCTGATGTCCCGACACTGACAGGGCGAGACCCCGAGTCGGCTGCCGAGGAAGTGCGGGCGCGGTGGGGTATCGGCGAGAAGCCAGTCACCAACATGTTGCATCTGCTTGAAGCCCACGGGATCCGGATCTATTCGCTCACAGCCGACAACGCCCAGCTGGATGCGTTCTGTCTTTGCTGGAGAACCCAGCCCTTTATCTTCTTGAGCACTGCAAAGTCCGGCGAGCGGGGCCGGTTCGATGCTGCGCACGAACTGGGCCATCTCGTTCTCCACGGTGAACATAGAGTGCCCCACGGACCCGATGCCGAACAGGAGGCGAATCGTTTCGCGGCTGCTTTTCTGATGCCACGCAGCAGCGTCCTTGCCGCCGGACTTCGGGAGGCAACGGTGCCCCGCATCCTGCGCGCAAAATACACGTGGAACGTCGCTGCCATGGCGCTTACGCACCGTCTGAATGAGCTTGGGCTTCTGAGTGAGTGGGGCTACCGGTCCTGCTGTGTGCAGCTCTCTCGAATGGGCTATCGGCGGGGTGAGCCTGCTGGGATCCGACGAGAATCCTCACAGCTCCTTGCGAAGGCTTTCAAGGCGCTGCGCGAAGATGGGGTACGCACCGCCGACATCGCCGAGGACATCGGCATCTCAACGAACGAGCTACGATCGCACCTCTTTGGGCTCACGTTGACTTCGGTGCCGCGATAGCGCGGAGAAGGGCTCAGTAAGCAGGAGTCACCCAACAGAGTCGTGGGAGAGATACCGGTACACGGTCGCGCGGGAAACCCCGAGCATCTTGCCGATGTCGGCGGCAGTGATGCCTTTGTCTCGAAGGCTGCGCGCCTTGGCCGCGTCAGCGTCGTCGACCTTGCCGGGCCGCCCGCCCTTGCGCCCGTTCGCGGCTGCGGCAGCCAGCCCGGCGCGGGTGCGCTCGATCATGGTGTCGCGTTCGAGTTGGGCGAAGGCGGCCATGATGGTGAGCATCGCGGTACCCATTGGCCCCTCGGTGTGCAGACCTTCGGTGATGCTGCGGAATCCGATACCGCCAGAAGTCAATTGGTCCACGACGGCGAGAACGTGCTGCATATTTCGCCCCAGGCGGTCCAGCTTCCAGACGGTGAGGACATCCCCTTCGCGAAGATGGTCAAGACAGGAGTCGAAACCCGGTCGGTTGGCGGTGGAACCGCTGACTCCGTGGTCATTGAAGACGCGGACCGCCCCGGCGTCACGCAGTGCGTTCATCTGGAGGTCAGAGTTCTGGTCGGTCGTGCTGACCCGTGCGTAACCAATGACCGCCACCGCTGCTCCTGTCTCATAATCCCGTACCGATCCGGATTTTAAGAACATCCGTTATGAGATGGGTTTTCAAGACAGCCGGCAGCGCAGTCCGGCCTGGAACGGGTGCGCACGATCAGCAGGCTTTCGTCGTCGCATCAACCCATCGTTTTCGAGACACAGCGATCGGCATGTGGGCGGTGTCGCCGCTGCTCAGGAGCATGTCACGTCCTCCGGTTGTCACGCCCTTCGCTACCGAGACAGCCGTATCGAACCGTTAACAAAACGCAGACGCCGACGACGGATGGACTTCCGGAGTGGTTCTGCGAGTTCCTGAGCGACCGCCAAACCCGCAAGCCTTCCGCGCACTCGATGAAGGCTTACCGCCAGGACTTCG
>Ga0114918_10001450_pt1 | contig 21261 bp, 23 predicted proteins | sample LantaG_FD_87015 | JGI IMG/M metagenome (GOLD analysis project Ga0114918, IMG submission 87015) | Deep subsurface microbial communities from Baltic Sea to uncover new lineages of life (NeLLi) - Landsort_02402 metaG | ecosystem: Environmental > Aquatic > Marine > Oceanic > Sediment | place... | reverse complement strand
TATATTGAATATTTACCATTGTACCATGCTATTGCTCCTTGGGATTCGTATTCACAAGAATATCCATTTATTATTTTGTTTTTATCTTCGATATCATTTAGTAATTTATCGACAAGATCTTCATTAAAATTTTCAAATGTTTTTATCATCATGATAGTATATATAAATATTTTTAATTATTTTTTCCATATAAATTTTAATTGTCCTGAATCATAAATTCTATATATTTTTCTATCTGACATTATTTGATGTTCGGTTTTTTTAGGATCAAACCCATCTTTAATTAGTTTATTTTTTCTGTATGTAAACCTATGTTTTCTTATTTTATCAACAATATAATAATAATTTGGTTTTGTTATGTGAGAATAATTAAAATTTAATTTTTCATATAACAATCCATTTGAATAACTTCTATTAGCATATGTTATTATTTCTTTCGGATCATAATTACCAATAAAGTATTTAAATAATTTTGATGCCCCACCTATAACCGAGGTGTTTAATTTATTACAAAATCTACTTAATTCCCATTCATTTATATAATTTTTATCATTCATTACTATTCTTTTATTTCCAAAAGTCATTAAACTAACCAGGTCATCATTATAAAATAAGCCCAATTTAACTTTACTACCAACAAATCCTTGAATATGATTTTTTTCTAAAAACTCTTTAATTATTTTTTTATCAATTATATTTTTTATTTTTGTTTTACGTGCAAAAATTCTATTTGTAGATAAATTTAATTTATTTAATATCATAGATTTAACTATATCTTTTTTATAAATCCAATCATCTTCCCATATATGTATTAATTGTATATTTTTTTCTACACACAAATTTGTTTTTACTAAATGATAATCATCTGGTTTATTAATTTCATTATGCCACCATAATCCATTAAACTCAAATGCTAAATTTAAATTTGGCAAAAATATATCTAACTCTTTACCTATAAAATCTCTATCATTAAGAATAATACTACCATTATAATTTTTTTGAATAAATTGAACCATTTCAATTTCTAATCCAGAAATACTTTTATTTATAGGATTACATTCTACACATATCAATGTGTTTGTTCTTCTTCTTGAATTTAATAAGGTATAATCAATTTCAAATATATGCCCATTATCACACTTCATTATATATTTTTTATTTTCATTATCAATCTTCAAAATATCATATTCAGTGTAAAGTTCTTTTATATTTTTTGCTAATGTTATCATTTGTTTTTCTTTTGCCTTTATTTTAATTTCAGTATTTTGTAAAGCATATTCAACACCATATCTCAACACCATCGTTTTTTTTATTTTATTATTTATATCTTTATTTTTTTTTGGATTATCTACACCATATCTACATAAACAAGTTTTTTTTGTTTTATCAGTTATCTCCTTTGATTTACTAGGATTATCTACCCCATAATTTTTTAAAAGAGTTTCTTTTGATTTATTTTGTATTTCAAAATTTTGCATAGGACTATTACTTCCATATTTTTCTTGATTTGTTTTTATCATTTTTTCTTTTATCACATCACACATTCCTGGTGCTTTAGTTCCATATTTTTTATATGATTTTTCCTCTTTTACTTTTTTTACTTCAGGGTCACTACTAACACACTTATTAGAACAATACTTATAATACCCGATGGTTGAATTTTTAAATTTAACTAAATTATTACAATCTGGGTTAGAACAAAATATCATACTATCTAAATTATTAACATAATGATACACTTTCTCTTTAAAAGGTAAATCAGGTAAACTTTCTTTACAAAAATTTATAACATCATCATAAATTTCTATATAATTATTTTTAACATATTTTTCAGTGTACATTTTACCTGAAGGTCCATTCTCTTTTTTTATTGTTTCTATATTATTCATAAATTGGTATCTTTTATACATATATAGTAAATGAAATAACTAAAGTTTACTAAATAAAAAAAGAGGAAATTTCTTTCCTCTTTTTATTTATCAATTTGGTATTTCTATTATTTGAATCCCATAGATTGTATATCACCTTTTTTCATTATTGTAATATTGTTTACTATAATACCCATACCTTTAATCACCTCAATATAAGTATCTAAAACCCCCATTTGAAGGTCGATCACATAATCTGTATTGTTTGTTTCATCACAAACATTCCAGAAATCGTAGAATGCGTCATTATCTAGCATATCTTTACAGATTTTATCAGCTCTATATTTAATTTCAGCTCTGATTTCAGGTGTGTTGAAACTCCATTGGTATTTCAATAGCATATCATATAGTCTATTTTCAAGTTCAATTAATATTTCTCTTGAGTGTAAGAAACTAAGTGAAGTGGCAGGGAATACTTGTGCTGATGCTTCATCGTTGATACAGTAACCATTATTTATTTTGTAAATAATTGGGTTAGCGTTCATTTGATGTAAATATTCTAAATCTGTATTAGTAAAATCCATTTCAGTTTTAGTGATATTTTGAACTCTTCCATTAGTAATACCTGCACAAATTGTCCAAGGTACTGTACCAGCAACACTTGATGTAAATTTGTGCATATATGTTGTTGCTGCATGAGATGCTGGTGGAAACCATTTAGGTATTCCATTATCATATATTCTCACATATGGGAAGAAATAACCCACACAACTTCTTCCATCAATATCACCATTTCTATGTGCGAATTAGTAGTAATAATCTGGATTTTTACTATCATCAGCACCTGCTTTAATATATTGAATATCTAATACACCGTCAGTATCAACAAATGATGGATTAGTTGAATCTCTAAATATTCTTGCACTTGGCATATTAATAAAACCTAATGCATTAAGTTTCAGACCACAAAGATCAACAAGTTGTTGTTTAGATCCATAATTTTCAACTGGTTCAAGTCCAAGTCCAAATGAATCAATTAAATATCTCCAAGATATTTTATTTTTGTCTGCTAATGCTTGGGCAAGATTAGTATCTTTTTGTATAATATCAAGTATTGAATATTGTCTTGTATCTGTTCCATCAGGAATTGAATCTTGATGTACAACAAATGGAGATATTTTCAATGCTTTATACTCTGTAACATATGTGTCAATTGAAGGATAAGTAAATGTTTGATAATCTATTCTGGTTGTGCCAGTTGCTATATCATAATCTACAATTTTAATTGGTGCATCTGTATAAAGTATTTTAAGATCTACATTATTAGTATCATTTTTAACATCTAATATTCTAGTTAATTTTCTAGGGGTTGAACCTTCTAAATATCCTGCACCACCTGTTTCCCAATTATCTTCATCATAATAAGCTGCAAGATAACTACCTTTTGTAACTTCAGAGTATCTATTTTTATCAACCCAAATTTTTTGAATAATTGTTAAATCATCTTCATCAATTTGCTCAATTTCAACTGATTGTTCCCAATTTGATCTATTAGAATGTAATATTAATGAAAGATTATATTTTAATACATCTTCATAATCTGCATTATCTACATCATATTCAACATCAGGATTAATTGCAGATAGGAAATTAACAGTAAGCAATTCACTTTGATTCATAAACATCTTCATCATAATTTTATTAGTTGATCCACTATCATTATTTACATAAAAATAATCTAAATTGTTTATAATACCATTATAATAATCTTGATATAGTTGTGAATATGTTGCTACTATACCTACTTTTGTTGTTGTACCAAGAACATCATAACGGGTTTTAAGTGAGCTAGTATCTATAACTTCGTTATGTAATAAAAACTCATCATCATTATAATATATTAAGAATTTATTTAATACATGACAAGTATCTGGTGCAGTAACATATAACTTAACACTTGCGTTAACCGTAGTTGTTGCGTCAACTGGGACTATTGCTGAAATTGGAACTTTATTTCCAACTGTAAAATCACCTGTTGTTCCTGATTGTACAAGAACACTTTTAGATGTTATCCTATCATAAATTTCATTAAATGCTTGTAACGTCCTTAAATACTTATAGTCGCTATATTCACCTGCTTGTCCTGCTGTACCTTTAAATTCAAGATTTAAATATGTTCCTAATGAATCATAAGTATCAGTAACTTCAATACCATAATTTAAAATACTTGCAAGGTCAACATACCCAGAGGTATCTACTGTAACTGGATCATATGTTAATGTTGCGCCTGATACCCCATTATTAACTAAGTATAACCTACCCAATATAATTGTACTTTCTAAGCTTAATGTATAATCAGGAATAATTGCACCTGTTGTCAAGTTTGAAGGTACACCATATTGTATATTAACAGTACTATCGTTTGTCATATAAAGTATGTCATATCTTGATCCTAATGATGTTGATATTCCACTCAATGTTATTGTTTGTGTAACGAAATCTTCAACCATTTCACCATCAACTATATAATATGGATAAGTTCCACCCTCAATATCTAAGTCATATGTTGCCCCTGTTACACCTGTTGTTGGGTTAGATGCTGCGTAATTTATATCAAAAACTTTACCATTCATCCAAATACCTGTTCTATCATCTAAGACGGTTTTTGCGACAGTATAACTATCAGGGTTAGTTGTAATAACGTTATTACTAGTGTCCAACCATTTTTGACTATATGTTAATTGTTCTTTAAGTGAAGTATCATATGACATAAATTTAACACTTGAATAATTTTGACCTACAAGAACATCACCAATAATATCAGGATTACCTATTTTAAAATCTGCCTCCAATAATACGTTTTCATTATAAGTACAGAACAACCCTGTTTTATCTGTATTATTATTAATGACATTTTTAATATACATATCTCTACTATTTAAATCTTTGAAATATGGAATTAATGAGCAATCATAGCTACCAAGAACACTAACTGTTCTTTCATTAAGTAAGTTATTTACTTGTTCTTTTATCAAACCGTTTCTATTGAAATACTTTGAGAATGTAGTATCATTACTTAATGTTTTATAATCTGACCAATCACCAGCAAGTATAACTATTGACACTAGATAATCTGAAATCCATTCTCTATAATCAATATAAGCTGGAACTTTTGTTCTATCCCCATACCATTCTTCTGCTGTAATATCAAAACCAGTAACATCTGATTTAAACATAAACACAGTAATATCTTTATCTCCCATATTTGTTATGTGAAATAGTTGATCTTTAACGTCAACACCAAAATTGTCTTGTTTAACAACATTTAAGAATGCATCTGTGTCTCTTTCCCAAAAATCTTGACGATTAAAAAAAGATGAATAAGCAGATCTTTTAACATCACTATTTTCATATTGTGCTGATACTGAAATAGATTGCCAGTCAACCTTATCTCTGTTTGCATTAGTATCTAATAAGTTCAACGCCCAAACTGGTCCACTTTTCAACATTTGTTTAACTGTTTTATGAAAATATGATCCTTTATTTTCTAATCGTCTATCATCCTCACCATAAATTGCTTCAAAATCATTAGGGTTTGTCACATAAATTGGTGCATTGAAAGGACCTTTTTTAGAAAAACCTGGTACTAAATTTATAAGAACATTCTGTACTGGAAGTTCAATAATACTATTATCAATCTCTTCTATAAAAATACCTGGTCTTTTGTATTTTCCGAAATCTTTGTCTTTAATTGGCATAATTTAATAATTATTTTTATTTATATATTAATATATTTTTATAAGAAAAATCTCTTTTACATTTTCCTATTTATTTTATACATTATATATTAAAACTTTTTTATGAAAAAAATCTAAAAATAATGCAAGATATAAGTATTTTTTTGTATATTTGTGACTCATGGAAAAATATCATTATACATTAAAATACCCAACAAAAAATAACAAATCATTAAATTCATTGTTAGATATTTTTGATATAGACCCAAAATTAGTAATACCAAAAAAATCTATTATTTTAAAAATTGGCATAAATAGATATTTTTTAAATTTTAACGGGAGTGTTGAAGTTAAATGTTCTATACATTATTACACTATAATTAAAAAAGAAAAAGTATATTGTTGTTATAGTTTTGATAAATTATTTGAAACAAAAAATTTTAATTCAATTATTAGAAAAATAAAATTAAATAATTTGGCTATTTAACTTGAAAAAAATTGGCAATTAAATAAATTATATGTATCTTTGTATAAACAAATTAAAAATATAGATATGAGTTATTATTTCGCACCTAGAACAGTCGCAATCAAAAATGAATTCAACGCTGAGGAAATTAATGAAAATCTTGATAAGTTTTCTAATAAATTAGAAAATGGTCGTTTAACAACATCGTATGATGGTAGAGAAATATGTAAAGTTGATGTTTCTAAAGTTTATTATAACTTTGACTTCACAACCTTCTCAAAATCAATTATTTCACAAATTCAAAATTATTTTACACCTGATAAATATTCTCTTAAAGCCGCAAGTGGTGTACAAGAGATTCGGTTAGTTGGTGATGAAATATATATTGACAATGAAAAATACGAAAAAATGTTCAGTATTGTTAATTCAACTGACAGGTCAAGAGCATTATCTATGAATGTTGGGTTAGTTAAACTCAATAGTTTTGGGCGAATTGAATCATGTATTATTTTAACAAGTTTCAGCAACAAGCACTATAAATCATCCCTTCCAGACAAAATCAAAGCATTTTCTAACAACTTAATCAATTTTGATATTGATATTGATTTTCATATTAAAACAATTGAAGATCTTAAAAACAAAGAAATATCTTTACTTGAAGTTTGTAAAAACATGTTATATAATAAAGAAGGAAGAATAATTAAAACTGTTGATTTAAAACTTCAAGTAATGTTTCAAAATCTGAGACGTTATCATGGACTTAAAAACGATAGACGATTATGGGGGTTATGTGGACGTAACATTGATACCCTTGGTGATTTAAAATTAAATGCAAAAACTGTGTTTGAGGCATATGTTAATTCATATAAAGAATCAGATTCTTCTGTTATCGCAAGAGAAACGAGAAGAATTATTGAAGCAATTGAAAAAGTTTAATAATAATTAATATAATGAAGGAATTATTACTATATTTATTTTTTATTATATTGGCTTTTTATTTAATATTTTTAAAATAAAAAATGGCAACAAAAATATACCATGGTGGTTGTATAGAATGTTTTAGTCAGGAAATATTTGGTTATGGACGATGTAATATGTGTATGTATAAAGTACCAAATTGGTCAAAACCTGATTTAACAATCAAAAAAGGACAATTTAAGGGAATAGATCCTATTGTATTATTAGAAAGTATAGATTTTAATATTATTGAAAAATTTATCAGAGAAAAAAAATTGGAGAATTTAAATAAACTATAAAAACAATGAGTGAAACAGAAATGATTATTTGTATTGTAGTATTTTTTATCCTTATTATTTGGTATACATATTACGCAACAAAAGTTGGTATGATTGATGATGCTGTTAATTTTATTAAGTATGAAATTTTAAAAATGAAAAGAGGTAAATAATACCAAAATCTATAAAAATAAATGGGGGAGATCAAAAACAAATGAAACTATTAAACAGTAAAGATTATTACATTTTAAAAGTAAGGTATTATGGGTCACCATATTATATGAAAAAATTTCATAGTGGTGACATAAAAGCACATAAAAATCATCATGAAGCAGCTAAAAATCATATTGAATTCTTTTGGAGTTTTATTAAAAAAGTAACAAAAAACAAAGAAAAAACATATTGGGATAAGTATCAATTTAGTGTAAAAGAATGTGTAACGGAAGAAATTTATGAAACACATGGCATAATAATTATACAAGAAGAAGGTCATTATAAATACTTACTACCAAAAAATGAAAATAATTTTAAGTTATTAATGTGGATGCAAGAAAATTGTAAATGTAAAAATAAAATATTACAAAGAACACACATAGGTTATTATCACTCAACCCCTAGTACACAAGAGAGAGATAGAATTAGAGAATTTTTAGAAAATAAAAAGAAAGAAAAGGAGAAATAAGATGGAAGATGGACCAAAAAATGGTTATGCATTTATCATAGACACAAATTCATATGCTGGTAATTTTGAAAGAGAAATGACAGCATATTTAACAGGAGTAGTTGGAGATTGTGGAGTTGGAGAAGATATGGTTGAAAAATTACCAATTAACTTTGAAGATGATATACAGCAAGTTGCAGATGATCATGGATGTTATAGACCAACAAGTTGTTGGCTAGAACCAAAATCTGGGATGAATAACTCTGTTGCTATATTTTTTTATAATAAACCAACAGATGAACAAATAAAATTAATGAAAGAACGTGTTAAGGATTGGGATAATATATTTAAAACAAAAGGTAGAATGGCAGAGTTTCATAAAAATGACTCTGAAATTAAGATTCTAGGTTTCAGGTTATTAAAATTTGAAAACACTGTAACAGAAATTTAAAAAAAATAAGAGAGGTTTTAGTAAAATAAATATAAACAAAGCATTATTTATTTACTATATAAATGTCCTAAATAATATATATGAAAGAAGTAATTAATAATGAACTAGAATTAAAGTTCGAAGAACGAACTGGTATTAACTTTAAAGAATTTTACAAGAATCAAAAACCAAAATTAATTTGGTATATTTCAAGATACACTAAGGATCTTGAAGTAGCAGAAGATCATGTAGATGATGCTTTTATACAAGCAATGTTAAATATAAATACATATAAGAGACCTGACGAAGGTGGTGCTCAGGTAAATACATGGATTTATAAAATAGCTGAAAATATTGTAAAAAAAGCACATAAAGATAGTGAACGAATCCCTACCAATTCTTTAGATAAAGAAATGGCAGAAAATTTTAATCTATCTAATTTAATTCCATATGATGATGGGAAAAAAGTCGTAGATGAATATAATATTTTTGTTAAAAAGGCAAATATGATTAAAGATACAATCTACAATTTACCTGAAAAGGATTATAAATACAAGAAAGTTTTAATTATGAGAGAAATAGAAGGTATGGCATATAAAGAAATTTCAGAAAATCTAAATATTAATTTATCTACTATCAAATCTCAAATTAAAAAAGGTAGAAGTATTATTAAGAAAAAAATATTTAAAAAATTTCAGGACATAGATATAAATGGCTTTAAATTATGATTTCATATGAATCTTGTAAATGGTATGTTAAAATGTGGAGAAAAAGATGGTATATATATGCCTTTTTTCTCCACATTAAAAATCTATTAACCATTAACATTATTATAGAATTATTACTTAATAAAGAATTAGAAAATGAAGAAAATGCAGAATTAAGGACTGAATGGAGATATATTGTTAGACATGTCGAATTAAACAAAATGTGTAAACTTACAACCACAAAAAACAAAGATATAAATTTGAAAAGATAGTATTAACATTTAAAAATTGATTATTATGAGTTCTAAAAGTAAACGAATGAGAGGATTGTTAGATACGCCTGAATATAGGGAATATAAAAAAGAAGCAATTAAAACACAAAAAAGGCGTGAAAAAACCTACAAATTTACATCAATAGCCAACTCAACTAACACAGTTAGAAATTTAATTGTATTAAATGTTGTAATATTTATCGCATCGTTATTATATAGTGCAATAATACAAAATTATGCATTATACCCAACATCAAACCCAAACTTCCAACCATACCAAGTATTAACATCAATGTTTTTACATGGTGGTTTTTTACACTTAGCATTTAATATGTTTATGTTATGGTCATTTGGAAACCAACTTGAAAGAGTAATTGGTCAACGTAAATTTTTAATTGTTTATTTCTTATCAGGCTTAGTATCATCTATATTTTGGATGTATCTTGGAACAGGACCAGCAGTAGGCGCATCAGGAGCATTATCAGGATTATTCGCAGCATTTATATTTATTGCACCAGAAGCAAAAGTTATGTTAATGTTTATTATACCGATGAAATTAAAATATGCATTTTACGGTTTCGCAGCATTTTCATTAGTATTTGGGTTAGCATCATTAGTAAACCCTTCACTTGGGTTTGGGATTGGACACTTTGCACATTTAGGTGGTTTAATAGGTGGATATATCCTTACATATTGGTGGAAACAAAATAAAAAAATATATACCCAATAATTTTGTAATTTAGAAAAAAAATCCTATCTTTGTATTAAATAATAAATATATAAAATTATGAAAAAGATTGGATTAGTATTATTTATGTTACTCACAGTAACAATGTGTTTTTCTCAATCAAGAGAAATACAAGATTTTGAAAGACTAGACACTAAAAAAGTTGTCGAAGATATTGACACAATTAAACAAGAAATGGATAGTACCTTTTATTATATAAAGGGCACATACCGAATTCTTAAAGAGGAAGTTAAATTGTTTGGAGTAAAAAAAACAATACAAATGAATTCTTTTATCTTCTTACCTTTTGTAATATTTGTAATATTATATTTACTTTGGTTAAAAAATAAGAAGGAATAATTTGATATTGTAACAAATAAATTGTATTTTTGTATAAAATAATAAATAAATTAAAAATAAATTAAAAATAAATTAGTATGTTAGATTTTTATAAACACGTAATACCAGACCAAATGCATGAAAAGCTCACAGAATCTGTAGTAGCAATGATGGCAACTGGTAATTTACCATATTATGGAGAATTCGCTCTTTTTATTAACTTTTATGAGTCAAAGAATAATCCTTATATTCCAACAGCTGGAGTAAATGTTACTTCAGAAGGAATGAACTTCTATTGGGATAGAGGGTTTATTGATAAATTACCTCAACCAGAAGTTAATTTCTTATTAGTACATGAAGAATTCCACATTTTGTTTGATCACGTGAAAAGGTCAGTTGGGTACAATATGCGTTCTGCAAACATCGTCCAAGATATGATCATCAACCAAGTTATCTTTGATGAAATAATGAAAAAACAAGGTCTTGGTAGTGGAGTTAAACCTTTTATTAGTGTACCAAAAGATGAATTTGAAAACAATAGTGCATTATTTATTCCTAAGGAATATAAAGGTGAACCTATTTTTGAAAATTTGTACGAATGGTATGTTAACGAAAAAAGGAAATGGCAAGAAAAGAATAAGGACAAGATTCAAAAAATGAAAAATGAAGCCAATAAATGTCCTAAGTGTGGCGCAAGTCAAGAAAAATCTGAAGGTGATGGTGAAGAAGAAAAAGACGGTCAAGGTTCAGATGGAAAAAAAGGCGAAAAAGGTGAAGGTCAAGGTGAAGGCGAAAAAGGTCAAGGTGAAGGTGGAGAAGGTGAAGGACAAGGTGAAGGTCAAGGTCAAAGTGAAGGACAAGGTGAAGGTCAAGGTGGTACATCAAAATGTCCTAGCTGTGGACACGAGCATAACAACAACAAATCTCATCAAGGAAAAACAGATACCTCAGGTAAAAACAAATATGGAGATTATGGTCAAAATGGTGCAGAGATGTACTCAATGGACACTATATTTGAAGGAGAAGAAAGAGAAGAACAAAATACTCTTGATGCACACTTACCAGATGATATCCCTCAAGAATTAAAAAGGGAGATTGTTGAAGGGATTATGACCAAACTTAAAAACCGTGGATTAGAATCAGGAGATATTGATACTATTTTAAATAAACTTAGAAAAACTAAAAAAGATTATTTAAAAGAAATCAAAAGAACCATGACAAACCATGTATTTGGAACAAAAAAACAAAAAACAATTGTTCGTCCAAATCGTAGAGGTATTAGTGGATTAAAAGGACATAAAAAATTCAGTAATGAAATTAATGTTCTTCTTGATACATCTGGTTCAATGGGTGGGGATTTTGAAAAAGTTTTATCTTATATCTTTCAAAATGATATTAGAATAAATCTAATTCAATGTGACACCAGAATCCAAAAAGTATACAAAATTAAGGATAAAAAAGAACTTGAAAAAATGAAAATTAGTGGTTTAGGTGGAACTGTTTTACAACCTGGAATCGATTTTGTTACAGACAAAAAGAATAAAATTAACATGTTTAATTCAGTTATTTTAACTGATGGTTGGACAGACTCTTTAAATTTTAAAGATGTTAAAACTAAAACGTTAATTTTATCAACAGCAAGTAAATGTCCACTTACTTATGATAATGGTAAAGTTAAACAGATTGAAAACATAGGAAAAGAGGATTAATTTACAATTAAAATAAAAAAAAGGAGTTGATATTTTTTAATATCAACTTTTTTTTATTATATTTGTACTACCAAAGTATTTAAATATAAAAAAATATATAAATAAAAAAATGAGTAAAAAGAAAAATTTATTAAAATTATTTTCACAAGATGTTTCTTATTGTTTTCATTTAATTGAAAGTAAAGAGCCAGATGGAAATCTTATTTATGTATTAAACAGTGAGTCTAAATTTGATGTAGATTCATTAGAGTTCTCACCAACACATATTATTGAAGAACTTTTCTTAGAATGTGATATTAAAGTTGAAAAATTTGCACCTGCTGTATTCTTCAGTGATATAACTAGTTCTGAAGAATTGAAATATAAACTCAAAGAAAAATTAGAAGAAAATACTGAATTTTCAGAGTTTATCGGGACAGTTAAAGATGAATATCGTATGTTAGAAATTAGAGACTCATTGTTATATAAGAAAGATCCTGAAGAATACGAAAAAGTAAAACGTGCTGAACATGAAGAACAACAAAAAGATTTATATGAGAAAGCACTTGAACAACAAAGAGAACAAATTAAACAACGTGAAGATGCATTATTGGCATTTGATAATGATTTAATTAAATTATTACAAGATAGTTTAAAATCTACTATCCAATATGAAAAACATGATTTTGAATATCAAAAAATAATTGAAAGATTTATTAATAATTTAATGGACATTGATACTTGGATTAAAATTGATGAAAAACCATTTAATTGTAACATACATGTTTGTTCAATTAAAAAAGATAAATTGAACGTTTTTCTAACTAATGGAACTCAATCATTTACAGCAACATTAAAGTTTGATAAAACTAATCTTGTTACTGAAAATGTCGTAGAACTAAAAGATGGTGATACACCACCTACATATTTTAAAGATTATGAATTTTTATCCGAATTATATGATGTAGATACATCTACTGTTAAGGAATGGGATTTTAAAAATGGTACTGATAGATTTAAATATGTTATTGATTATTTAGCACCAATTTTTAAGAAAGAAATTGAGGAAGAACAAAAGAAACGTATTGAAGAAATAACAAAAAAGTATAAAGATGCTCAGGAAGATGATGAAGACAGTGAAGATGATGAAAGTGAGTTATTTTAATAAAACAATAAAAATATATACAATATAGTTTATAAATTAAAAAATTATATTTATCTTTGTATTATAACTTTAAAACTTAAAAAATGGACAATTACAAATCTAACGAAAGAGAATTCATAAGAGAAGGTGGTAGAAACATGTTTAAAAATACACATTCTGAATATTGCGAAAAAGGTTTAGTGGATGTTTACACCACAGAAGAAAGAAAAAAACATTATGGTTTTTTGCTTCATGATATAGTTTCTATAACAGGTGCTTATCCAATAGGCGAAGTAGAAATAGTCACAATACAAGAACATGGTCATGCTGGATTTTGTGAATTGAAGGTATTAAAACCTAAAATAACACTTGATAGGTTAACAAACAAAAAACGTCCACATTACCCTGTTGGTAAGATTTTAGAATATGGTATTGATGTTCTATCATATGCAACATTAGTTAAACAGTCTGCACATGTTAAACGTAATACACCCATTACACCCATTACACCTATTACACCCACAACAAACATAAATATATCTAAGTATGATTTAGAAATTATTGATTTTAGTAATTCAAAAATTGATTGGCAAATAGATATGTATAATGAAAATGGTATAAATATTGGTATAATAGTAAATAAAGATGGTGTTATGTGTGATGAAGATATTTTATCAGAATTACCAGAATTAAAAAATCTTGAACTTGGCGAAATACAAATGGATGAAGGTGGTTTTTTAGGTATCACCAGTGATTTGACATTAAGTAAGATAGAAGAAAAAATAAAAAATTTAGGTTTTATTTTATAATACATTTTGATAATTAAATTTTTTTACTTACATTTGTAAAGCAATTAAAAAATAATAATTTTTAAATTAAATAATAACAATTAAAAACGAAATTATGGTTACAAAAAGAAAAGAGATTTCAAAAGGCGTATCAATGGAAGAAGCTAATAGATTCCCAACTAAGTTTGAGTCTCTATCAGATAGAGAAAAAAGGTACTTCAAAATAATGAACGCAAAAAGTGGGGTGTTGTATATTTCAGCTGCTCCTGGTTATGCAAAATCAGCTATGATGCGTTCAATCGCAAATAAGTTAGGATATCAATATTTTGATATTCGTTTATCAATGGTTGATGAAACTGATGTTGGATTATTCCCAACAATTGGGGATGTTACAATTGATGGAAAAATCCAAAAATCTCTTTCTCATGTTGTGCCAAAATGGGCATATATGGCAAATGAAAAGCCTACATTGATCCACTTTGAAGAATTGAACCGTTCTACACTTGCTGTTCGTAATGCTGCGCTTCAAATGTTGCTTGAAAGAGAAATTGGAGCATTTTTCAAATTTAATAAAAATGTATTAATGTGTTCATCAGGTAACCTTGGTGAGGAAGATGGTACAGATGTTGAAGAATTTGATCAAGCTCTCAATAACAGATTGATTCACATTGAACACACATTACCTTATCCTGAATGGGTAGAGAATTATGCAAATGAACATGTTTCACCTGTAATTATACAATTCTTAAAAACTCACACAGAGCATTATTACAAAAAACCAGATGAAAGAAACCAAAGAAATAAAGCATATGCTACTCCTCGTTCTTGGACTTTCCTTTCTGACTACATTTTTGAAAATTTTGGAAAATGGGAAACCAAAAAAGAAATAGATCAAAATGGTGATATAAAACTTGTTCTTAATGATGATGGAACACCAAAACAATTCAAAAAGTTCCCACACATCAGCGCATTTTTAAATGACATCAAACAAATAGGACATGGATATGTTGGAGCATCAAATGCTAGATTTATGAGATATTGTCAAGATACCCTTAAAATCACACTTGATGATGTATTGAATAAATATGATGAATTAGAAACAGACATCAAAAACTTCAACAGAGATAAGAAATCAGAACTTCTTGCCAACATGAAGGAACGTAAAGTTTCAAGCTTGAAAAAGATCCAAAATGAGAACCTAATTAAGTTCTTACAAACAATCTCTGAGGATGAAATCGTTGGTTACTTATTACATGTTCTTGATGCTGAATACAACTTATCTGAAAGCAGTAAAGATAATAAAGCAGCTGAGGAATTCTTAGGAGATAAAAGATTCAACAAGTTTCGTGATGCCATTATGAAACACGTTGATGATGAATAACCTCTGATGTAAAACAAACCCAAAAAAGTCGTATTTCTATGCGGCTTTTTTATATTATATTTTATGACACAACTTAGTTCAGAGTACACAAAAATATTATTAAAAAACAAAAGGAGCACAATAAAAACATACACAGAACTCAACAATTTTTATTTTGTAATCACTAGTTTATTTTTATTTATTCTTTTATTATGTAATATTATATCGATATCAACAATAAAAATAATACCATTATTAGTATTTATTTTATTTATTTCTTGGTGTTTTAGTGGATTATTCATATATTCGCAATACAAAAGAATAAGAGATAATAGGTTAGAAATAAAATATCTTAAAACTGAAATTTTTAAATTATTAGATACTTCTAATGATAAAAATCTTAAACAAATAACAAGGAAAGAAAAACTTAAAAAAATAAAATGAATTCATTTGATGATGATTATTTAGTATTATTAAAAAGTATGTATAAACGACAAAAAAAATTTCGGGTGTTTATGCTATTATATCTAATTATGTGTGTTGTTGTATCATTATTATATGTAATAAATTTTATAAATAGTTTTTCAACAGATGTAGATATACCTCAAGGTATATTTTCTTTAGTTTGGGTAGGTTCATTAATTGCTAATTATTACACTTATAAGAGAAGTAAAAAAACACTAAATAGTACCAAAGATAGTTACTATAATAAATTAAAAGAAGTTGATCCAAAAAAATACTTAATTAAAAAAAGAATCAAAAAACTTAAAAAGTTAAATAAATTTAAATTTTTTAAAAATGCTAAATTATAACAAAGGAGACTTAAACTATTATAAATTATGCATAACCAACAAAAAACACGATATATCATCTTTAAATATAATATTTATAATTGTCACAACATTAATAGCAATTTTTAATATAATAGCATATAATGCAACATTAGAAATAAACCAAATCACGGTAACAACATTATTTTTAAATTTGATATTAATTAAAGGTATTTTAACAACATCAAAAAACATCAAAAATGAAAAAGAAAAATTAAGGTATTATATACAGCAACATGATAATGCATTAAAAAATATTAATTCAATAAGATATACAACAGAAAAAAGAAAAATAAAGATGAAACAATTAAAATGGTAATTTTTATTTCATAAATTTTTTGACACTATCTATAACTTGTCTTGGTTCAATTGATGTTGAACATTCAAATGCTTTATTTCTTGGACACGACATCCAATTAAATATATCATATTTAACACTTATATCATTCCAACACCCATTACACACTTTATCATTATACACCCTTTCAACATTTGATTGAAACTCGTTCCAAGGTTTTGTAAAACCACTAATCATAACCACAGGTGTCCCTATTGCCCAAGACAACCACGCTAACCCAGAACTTATTGTTATCATCATATCAGCATATTTTATATCAATTATTCTTTCACTTAAAGGTATATTTCCTGTTTTAAAAATAACATTTTTTCCTTTTGGTGCTTCATTATAAAAACCAACAGTTCCAAAACTTTTATATTTATCTATTATGACAACTTTATATCCATTCTTTTTAAGAAAATCAAATAATCTCCCCCATCCCACCACATTATTCCAATATTTTAATTGTGCTGTAGATTGAATGGCAACAACAACATATTTCCCTTTTATTTTTGGCCCATTATTATCAGGGATATTAACTTTAGAAACAATCTCATTTTTTGATAATCCTAATATTAATGCAGCATTTGATTGTAACGATTGTGTCCTATAATCAAAATACTCAACATCATTATCAAATTTTTTGTTTACTATATACCATTCCTCAGTTTTATATTTACCATCTTTTATATAAAATTCAGGACCATAATCTATTTTAAATTTTTTATCAACATCATTTATATTATCTGGATCATTAATATCAGTAAATATTATATCTGGATATACTTTATCAAATAAATAATTGAAATTAGTATATAATATAACTTTAGTATTATAAGTTTTTCTATATTCTTCTACATATGGAATCCATGCAATATTATCACCTAATGCATTTGATCCAAATAAAACATAAACTTTATTAAATTTATCATTCTTATTTCGTTCAAATACTATTTCATCATTAAGTGTAACTTTAACTGTAACATTAAATTCTGATATCTTAGATAATTTTGACCAATGATTTACACCAATATCACTTGAATATAATACTTTATCATTATCAATATCAATAAAATCAACATGGTAAATGTTATCATCATCACCGACTATTTCTAAAATAGCATTATCATCTTTAAAATTGGGTATAAATTCAACCATTTATATTTTTATTATAATTTTTTTATTGACAATTTTCACTAATATCATCATTTTGATCATTATCTGTTCCAAATGAAGTTCTAATTTCTTCTAATCTTTTTCTTTCTTCTTTCCATTGTGTTTGAGTTAAGCCGTTTATACTTATATTATTAAGCTTATCACCACCATCACCATCAAAACAAATAACATTATTTCCTTCACCTCCCCAATTAACTATTATATCTCTAGTGCATCCCATAGACCCCATAGCTTTCATATTTTCTAACAATTCTATTATCCCATCTAATGCATACGTTGAACATGTAAATGTTACAACATTTTCACAATCTAATCTTGGTGTGTTATATTTATTTTTCATATTATAATTTTTATTTAAAATTCTTGTAAGTATCTAATTGTCACTAACTTTCACATTTTGACCACGAGCATTTCCTGCATGTCTTGCACCCTTCCACATATGTTAAATCTGGTGCAACTGCTCCACATATAGGACAAGATTCATCAACAACAGTTGAATTAATATATTTTTTAATTGTTCGTTTAACACCACTTTTCCATGTTCCAAAGACATCATTATTATAGTCTAACTGTAACGTATCAATTAAATCTATTACACTTGGTAAATGTATTCTATGTCTCAAAAACGCTGATATTAATTTGCTAGTGTTCCAAAACTCTCTATCAAACGCTCTATTTAAGCCTTCCATAGTAACAGCGTACCCATCCTTATCTTTATATGTAAAATCATATCTTGTTTTACCATCTTTCTTATTTCTAACAATTTCTCCACTTTCAACATTATTAGGAATATAGAATTTATCAGCTAATCCAGTAAATAACTCATATGGATATTCATTTTTATCATCATCTAACATTATACCTAAAAATCCAATCCATTTTTCTTTATTGTTAATAAATCTAACAACATCACATGGTAACCTTTTTGGTCTTGGTTTTGCGTTATTTTCCTTTACATCTTTAACAACATTTTGTGTTGTTCCTTCATTAGACATAATAACACCTTGTCGTGAACCATCACGATAAACAGTAATACCTTTACATCCACTTTTCCATCCAGTTTCGTAAACTTTAGAAACAACGTCTTCTGTTACATTTTCTGGTAAATTAACTGTCACTGATATAGAATGATCAACGAACTTCTGAATTTTTCCTTGCATATTAACTTTTTCAACCCAATCAACATCATTAGAAGTTGCTTTATAATATGGGGATTTCTTAATAATTTCTTTCAAATCTGAATCTGACATTTGTTTAACATCAGCAATATCATACCCATTTATTTCTAACCATGTTTCAAATTTATGATGGAATACATTATATTCTTCCCATTTAACACCTTCTGCATCTATAAAATCAACTCTACCACTTTTATCAGTAGGATTAATTTTTCTTCTTCTTTTGTATGATACAAGATATGCTGGTTCAATACCAGATGTAGTTTGTGTCATAATAGAAACAGACCCTGTTGGCGCAATTGTAAGAAGTGCAATATTTCTTCGACCATATTCTTTTAACATTGTATCTAATTCAGGATCAGCGTCTTTTAATCTTGAAACAAATGGATTACCTTCTTCTTTTTTATAATCATAAATATGGAAAGAACCACGTTCTTTAGCCATAATTGCAGAAGATTTATATGCATTTATTGCTAAAGCTTTATGAACTTCTGTTGAAAAAATTGTTGCATCTTTTGTACCATAAATATATCCTAATGCTGCTAACATATCACCTTCAGCTGTAACACCTAATCCTGTTCTACGACCTTTTATAGTCATATCTTTTATTTTTAGCCATGTTTCTTTTTCGGTGCTTTTAGTTTTTACATCTTCTGGATCATTTTCAATTTTTTCAAGAATCATATCAATTTTTTCAATCTCTAAATCAACAATATCATCCATAAATCGTTCAGAATAAATAACATATTGTTTAAATTTATCCCAATCAAAATAAGCATCTTTTGTAAATGGATTAACAACAAAACCATAAAGATTAATTGCTAATAATCTACAACTATCATAAGGACAGAGGGTTATCTCACCACAAGGATTCGTTGATATTGTTGTAAATCCGTGTTCTTGATAACAATCAGGAACAGATTCTTTCATAATAGTGTCCCAAAATAATATTCCTGGTTCAGCAGATTTCCAAGCATTATGTATAATTTTTTTCCACAATTTTTCTGCATCAACCTCTTTTTTAACAATTGGATTTTTTGAATCAATAGGAAATATTTGATTAAACATTTTAGAATTCTTAACAGCTTTCATAAAATCATCAGTAATTTTAACAGAAATATTTGCTCCTGTAACTTTACCTTGTTCCAATTTGGCATCTATAAATTGTTCTGAATCAGGATGTTTAATGGAACAAGTTAACATTAGTGCTCCTCTTCTCCCCCCTTGCGCAACTTCATTTGTTGAATTTGAATATCTATCCATAAAAGGAACTAGTCCTGTTGATGTTAATGCAGAATTTTTAACAGGTAATCCAGCTGGTCTAATATGTGAAAGATCGTGTCCCACACCTCCCCTACGTTTCATCAATTGTATTTGTTCTTCATCAATTTGCATGATTGATCCATAAGAATCTGATGGATTCCCAACAACAAAGCAATTAGATAACGACAAAACTTGATTTATGTTACCTATCCCAGACATTGGAGAACCCTGTGGGATTATATATTTAAATTTCTTTAAAGAATCAAATATTAATTCTTCTGATAATGGATTTTCATATTTCATTTCAATTCTATGTAATTCTCTTGCAAGTCTTTTATGCATATCATCAGGTGTTTTTTCATGATAAACAGTTCCACCATCTTTAGTTTCTTTTAATGCATATTTATTGACCCAAACATCAGCTGCTAAAGTATCACCATTAAAATAACTCAATGTTGCATCATATGCTTCTTCCCTTGTATAATTCATTTTTATTTTTTTATTTTTTATATAAAATTTATATTATTAAGATTATCTAAATAACCACTTTTTTTTAATTCTATTATTATTTGTGTTGCATATTCTTTATCTAATAATTTAAACATATTAAATATATTATCAGTAAAGTAATATGATAATTCAACAAAAATTTCTGATTTAGTAAAATCATGACCTATATTATCCAACAACATTTTATAATAATCATTAAATGCTTGCCTATTTGGTTTTCTTCTATTTGACGAAAAATCTAATTCGGTATTTTCACTTAATAAATCATATACATCCTTTGATAAATTAAGTCTACCAATATATTCTTCATGATATTTACTTTCAAATTCATACATTGTGCCAGTTTCAATTGGTAATCCACTATTAAGATTAAAATCGTCTTGTGATGTATAATGCTCTGATTCTTCATTAACTTCTTCAATCTTACCTTTAAAAATTGTATCTCTTTTTAATGCGTGTTTTCCTTCTATTTTATGATTATTAGTATTAAACTTAAACATAACATCACCATCATCGTCAACTTCATCTTCAACTTCATCTTCATC